>Ga0307518_10001780_pt1 | contig 15934 bp, 8 predicted proteins | sample 25_EM_MG_FD_203889 | JGI IMG/M metagenome (GOLD analysis project Ga0307518, IMG submission 203889) | Populus trichocarpa ectomycorrhiza microbial communities from riparian zone in the Pacific Northwest, United States - 25_EM | ecosystem: Host-associated > Plants > Roots > Unclassified | place...
ATTTATTTTCAATAAAGACCAAACACCCCTCTTTCATCCTCTATAAATAGGGGTGAATTTTGCGCATTAGGCAAAGTGAGCTAAAAATCAGCCTTTATACAAAATTTTACAACTGTACAACTAGCCTAGTTTCCTTTTCAACTCCCTCCTCACCGTGACAACACATCCAGCCATCACCAAGGACAATAACCCCTCACCTTCATGGTTTCCTTTTCTCATGTCATCATTAGTCCCCATAGTGATAAAGATAGTAGACTCTTTTCCCTCTCCACTGTAGCCTCAACCAGCTCCAGCTAATGTCCATAACAAAGACCACACCAGCAACCTCCTCCCCTTGACCAAACCACCCAAGATAGCTAGCTCCTCTCCTCCATTTCATCCGTGAACAGTAGTAGCACTAGTTCAATAACTTAAGCAGCTCTTACTCTTAACAACATGAGCAACAACCTCACCATTTCCTCACAAAAAACACGCGACCCTTAGCCCAACCCACATGGATGGGTTGTGTGTAGCCCATTTTATTTTTATTTTTAAATATTGGGCCTTCAATCGTCCTAAACCAATTGGACCGAGCTTGGGCCTCGGGCCCAACCAACCTATTTCTTAGACTAAGAATGTGTTTGGCTAACACACCTTAATGCTTTTCCCTTCGTTTTAATGTTTTTATATTAATGTTAAGCCAAACAAGCCTAATAAAAAGACAAAAATCTAAAACAATTATAGGACCATCTTGAAATCATTTATGGGTTTGTCGCGTGTTTTTTTAACAATTTTGGCTAATATCGGGCAATAGACTTACACTGTAAGATACGGACCCGGTATTAAAAAATATATGATTTTTCTCCGAAGTTTCAAAATATCCAAAAAAATAAAAAACTCCCTCATTTAAAAAACACAAAAAATGTTTTGTTTTAGTGCATACAGCCAAATCCTAAAGGTTTTTCATGCATATTTTCTAAAAAGGATTAAATCACATTTTTATCATGTTTTAAAAATGCAAAATAAATATCGTAACTGGTTAATGATTATACATTAGGATTTGGCCAAAATACCAAAAATCCCACAACGATGTATTTGTTATTCGGAGTGTTAGGATTTAGCTGTAGACTTTAATATTCATAAGTATACCCTTAGGTATTGAAGATACAAAATGGGGAATAAATACGATACTAAATTTAGGCTTTAGAATGGCCAGGATTTAACCCAATAAGGTAGAGATTTGCTTACGAAAGGAGATCGGCTTTGAACTTTAGATGAGACCAATGAATAGAAACATGACCTAAAAAAATTAATCAACAATGCAACTTACCTTAGATACGGTATAATAGTATGATGTGTCTTCCCCTTGCACAACTAGTCCCCTTACCTAGACTCTCGCAGACCGTTAGGTTTTCTACTAACCATAATACTATGTGGAGACTCTTGAACCCCATAATCATAACTTTATGATTAAACCCAAAACCCCCCTTTAATTCTAGGAGGCAGCTTCATCATTCGATGTCGTGCACGTCACCCCACGTGGAATGACGGGTCTGCTTCTTTGAATTGAAGGTGTTTGGTTGAATCATAAAATTATGATTTGAGGGAGTCGCCACCTAATATCATAATCACTAGAAAACCTATAATCTGCGAGAGTCTTGGTAAGAGGACTAGTTGCGCAAGGGGACGACACATCACCCCTAGTGCACCTTAAATATGGTAAACTATATTATTGATTGATCGTTATTCTAAGTCAAGTTTCTATTTGTTGGTCTCATCTAAGGTTCAAAGCAAAACTGCTTTTGTGAGGAAGTCTCTACCGTAGTGGGTTAATTCCTAACCATTGTAGAGTCTAAATTTTAGCATCGCATTTATTTCCTATTTTTTTTTATCTTTAATACCTGATGATAGACTTTACATTGTAATTTTATACCCTCAAATAATAAAGTCTATAACTAATTCCTGATATTTATTGCTATTAATTTTATTTAATTTAATATTAGGAGTATGTTTTACTTTGTAAAATTCATACCCCAAATATTAATTCAAGAAATTAATTCCTGTGATATATTTGAAATTTTGGCCAAATTCTAATGGATAATCTTAAATTGGTTACGATATCCATTTTGTATTTTTCAAACATGATAAAAATGTATTTTTTCCGTTTTTCAGAAAATATACATAAAAAAACCTTTAGAATTTGAATGTATGCATGAAAACAAAACATATTTTTGTATTTTCTGAAATGAAGTATTTTTTTTTATATTGAAACCATATCTTACAGTCTAAGTCTATAGCCTAATATTAAGTAAGTTTGAAAAACATGTGGGGACCCACAACTAATTTCAAAATGATCCTTGAATTGTTTTAGAATTTTTTGATAATTTTTAAGGTCTGTTTGGCTAGACACTAAAATAAGGCCAATCAAAAGCTAAGGCCTGAGATCCAATGATATGATCCAGGCAAGGTCAAATTCGGATTTTGACGTAAAAACTGCACCTATCCAGTTTTACGGCAACAGTCATAATTCTCAATCCGAGTGTTAGATCGGACTGAAATTTTATGTGGGGTTTCCTGACATGTTGTCCTACCGTGGGCTAAAATTTCAGATCAATCGGAGTTCAAGAAGACATCTCAATACAGAGGTCAATAGAGGCTGTACGAATTTTGTTATTTACTTTCTTTTGACTTGTGGACTTTCTCTATTTGGCTAGAAATCCACTAATTCTACAAAGATCTTTAATGGGCTGCAACATAGTTTCCAAGTGTGGCAAGGATTCATAATTATTTCAGAATCATTTTCTTACAAGGATTCCTTATTCATCCTAGCTACAAAAAGGAAAGAAGACTTCAGAATAAATTCTACCTTCAGATCAATTTCCTAGTCTATTTGGGGCTTCTTAATGGTGACAAATCTGATTCTGGCATATTTAGGATGGTAATTTTAAGATTTTTATTATTTTCTTCTTAGTCTTTGGGTTATTATTACTTATTTGGGTCAATTGTAAGTGGGCTTAATATGAGTCCACCTAAGGGGGGTCCATTAGGGTTTGTTTAAGTCTAGAGTGAGTATAAATAAAGGCATAATCATACATGTAAATTAGACAATTCAGATTAATAAAACTTCTTGTTTGCCGCACTTTGTGTGTGTGTGTGTTGGTGAGATAATTTCCCTTCCATGGTTCTCTAAAGAACTGAAAAACAACTGTATTCGTGGCGTCATCCTTATACTTCTCGTTCGCGAATCAATATTCGTTGGGTGGGGGTCTCCGTTTCCAATAGTGTTGGTGCCTAGGTACAAGTTATCTTTGTGTCACACTCCTATCAAACCTGATTTACTTGGCTTTCCGGGAATTGGTGTCTTTGCGTGCGGGTTGCGTGACTACGTGATCACGAGATTCGCATCACCCAATCCCATACACATGATTTAGGTTTCATCACATCTTAATTTGTTGGGTCGGAAGACAGCCCAACATGCTTCTTCTTTTTTTCTTTTTTTATGTGTGGATTGAACCCAATCCAACCACACGAGTTAGGCTTGGTCCAGCCTATCCTACATGGTCACTGGCCCAGCCCAATGACCATGTTTGCTTCTAATTTGCTACAGAACATGAATTATTCATTTTCTGCGTGCAAATACCAGAACTCCCAAGGAAGGAAGAACAAAGATTACTTGGCCTAAGGTTGATGAATGATTAGTGATGGTGGCTCTCGGTGGTTGTTGTTGGATGTAAGAGGGTTTGGTAAAGAGGCTCATGGTGATATTGTGCTGTTAGAATGAAAATAACACATGATGTTGTGCTGAGTTTGAGACATTGGCCTTGGGTTGCTGGAGTTTCTGTTGTTGGTGGTCTGAAAGTGGTCCACTACTAAAGTTGTTGGAGATGAAGAAGTTGTAATGAGGAGGCTCATGATGTAGGAGGGTGGTTATAGCGGCTGTAAAGTGAGGGAATAAAAGAAGTGGTTAGTGTGGTATAGGGTACTAGCTAGGTTTTTTGTTGGAACAAAGGAGGGTAGGTTGTGTTTTTGTTGTCTTTTTATCTATGACTGGTTATGATAATGTAAAGGGGTTGTTTTTTCTCCCTTTTTGCCCTCTTTCATGACTGCCATGGGGTTGGTATTTATAGGGGTTAAGGGACATTCTAGACCCTTTTCTTCTAGCCATTGATCTTTCTTCCTTCAATCTCCACCCTTCTCGTGTCCAAAAACAATAACAAGTGTTGGCTTGGCAATGCTTTTTGGGGTTACTTTTTAGTAGTTTCAAAGCTGCCAGAGGACAACCTTTTTACTTAGGTTCGGGTACAATGACAGGTTATAACAGTGGTGTGTTTAATGTCGCATATGGGGCATAGGAGGAGAGAAAGGATCTTAAAAAAAAAGGTTTAACCAGACTCAAAGGACAAAAGAGGAGTTAAGCTGGGCTGATTTTCAAAAAGAGTCTATGTTTCCCTGTTAAAAAAAAGGGGGAGAAATGGACCAACTGATGCGAACATTGTGATCATGTGGTCATGCAACCTACACGCAAAGACACCAATTCTCAGAAAACCAAGTAAATTAGGTTTGATAGGAGTGTGACACAAAGATAACTTGTACCAAGGCACCAACACTATTGAAAACGGAAAACCCCTACCCAACAAATATTGATTCACGAACGAGAAATATAAGGATGATGCCACGAAGCCAGTTGTTCTTCGATAAGTCGTTTTCAGTTATTTAGAGAACTAAGGAAGGGAGATCATCCACCAACACACAACAAGTGCGGCAAACAAGAAGTTTATTGATCTGAAAATTACGTAACCTTACATGTCTGGTTATGCCCTTATTTATACTGCCTCCAAACTAAAATAAACCTTAATGGACCCCTGATACGATCCAGGAAAGGTCAAATTCGGATTTTGATGTAAAATGTGCAACTATCCAGTTTTACGACAACAGTAATAATTCTCAATCCAACCATTGGATCGGGTTGAAAATTTACATGTAGTCTCTTGACATGTTGTCCTACCTTGGGTTAAACTTTCAGATCAATCGAAGTTCGGAAAGGCATCGCAATACGGGTCAACAAAGGTTGTACAAATTTTGTTATTTACTTCCTTTTGACTTGTGGACTTCCTATTTGGCTAAGATTCTTTTCCTAAAAGGATGTGGCAGCTTATTTGGGAATCTCCTAATTCTCCAAAGATCTTTAATGCGCTACAACATAGTTTCCATGTGTGGCAAGGATTCAAAAATGTTTCAGAATCCTTTTCTTACAAGGATTCCTTATTCATCCTAGCTACAAAAAGGAAAGAAGACTTCAAAATAAATTATATCTTCCGATCAGATTTCCTAGTCTATTTGGGACTTCTTAATAGTGACAAATCTGATCTTGCATATTTAGGATATTAATTTCGATTTATTATTGTTATTATTATTTTCTTCTTAGTTTAGGGTTTATTTATATTATTTGGGTTTGATTGTAAGTGGGCATCATTTAAGTCCACATAGGGGGTCCATTAGGGTTTATTAAGTCTAGAGTTAGTATAAAGAAAGGCATAACCAAACATAGAAGGTTACGCAATTCATATTAATAAAACTTCTTGTTTGCCACACTTTTATTAATATGAATTGCGTAACCTTCTATGTTTGGTTATGCCTTTATTTATACTAACTCTAGACTTAAATAAACCCTAATGGACCCCCTATGTGGACTTAAATGATGCCCACTTACAATCAAACCCAAATAATACAAATAAACCGTAAACTTCTTGTTTGCCACACTTTGTGTGTGTGTGTGTGTGTGTGTTGGTGAGATAATCTCCCTTTAAAAGGATAACAGAATGGAACAAGATTGCCTTGTTGAAACATATTTGGAACCTGTGCAATGACTCAGATGGCTCAATCTGGTCTGCTTGGATCAGATCCAATCTGCTGCGAGGTAGGAATTTCTGGACAATCAAGATGCCAGAGAATTGCTCTTGGGCTTGGGGAAAGATTCTAAAGCTCAGATCCTTAGCATGGCCAAAGATGAAGTACATCATAGGAGATGGCATGACAACCTCTCTATGGTTTGACAATTGGCATCCTCACAGCCCACTCGCGGATTCTTACGGTGAAAGATTCATCTATGATTCAGGTATGGAAAAGAACGCGAAGGAGAATGTGCTGATTTATAACTTAGAATGGAAAATTCCTACCACCCAAGCTATTGGCTGGCACCCCATTGTAGAAGCTATTCCTTCCAATTCTAATCCTAAGATGGGGCAAAAGGATGAGATTGTTTGGTTGGATTCGCCAAATCACAGATTCTCGGTCAAAGTAGCTTGGGAGCAACTAAGAATTCATCATCAGATGGTTGCATAGCATGACATTGTGTGGTTCAAGAATGTTGTTCCTAGACATTCATTTCTTCTATGGATGGCTGTCCAACAGAAACTCACAACTCAAGATAGACTTCATCAGTTTGGTATACATGGTCCCAATAGATGCTCACTCTGTCTCCGCAACAATGAAGATCACAACCACTTGTTCTTTAAATGCTCTTATTCTAAAGCGATCTGGTGGGATGTTTGTGACAGATGCGACATTCCAAGAATGATAAAAGGCTGGGATGAATGGATTCGATGGACCATTGTCACTTGGCATGGCAAAAGTTTCGTCAATTTTTCTCGTAAAATGAGTTTCGCAGCTATAGTGTATCATATCTAGCAAGAACAGAATGCAAGGATGCAGGGAATGTCTAGAACTTCGAATTTGGTCTTTGATCAAATCGAATGTATCATTCGCGATAAGTTGATTTGATGAGGAACGTTCTACCAACAGATGAAAACAAAAGGATCCAAAGAGCTTGGATGGTTAATAACATAGATTCTTAATTTGATACTTAGCTGGTTGTTTTGGTTTCCCTAACGAATCTACTTGGTCTCTGTTGTCTGTTCGGTGGCTAGCCTGTCGCCATCTGTTGTTTTATGTTTCTGTTCTCATTGTAAATTTGGGGTATGCCCCTTACAATTTTTGTATCTTCTTCTTTTAATACATACGTCAACTTACCAAAAAAAAAGAGATAATCTCCCTTCCATGTGATACGATCCAGGCAAGGTCAAATTTGGATGTTAATGTAAAATGTGAAACTATCCAGTTTTACGGCAACAGTCATAATGTTCAATCCGACCGTTGGATCGGGCTGAAATTTTACATGAAGTCTCTTGGCATGTTTTCCTACCTTGGGTTAAAATTTCAGATCAATCAAAGTTCAGGAAGGCATTACAATACGGGTCAACAGAGGCTGTACGAATTTTGTTATTTACTTCCTTTTGACTTGTGGACTTCCTATTTGGCTAGGATTCTTTTTCTGAAAGGATGTGACAGCTTATTTTGGGAATCTCCTAATTCTTCAAAGATCTTTAATGGGCAGCAACATAGTTTCCATGTGTGGCAACGATTCATAAATATTTCAGAATCCTTTCTTACAAGGATTCCATATTCATCCTAGCTACAAAAAGGAAAGAAGATTTCGGAATTAATTATACCTTCAGATTTGATTCTCCTACATTATATGGGACTTCTAAAGGGCAACAAATCTGATCCTATCATATTTAGGATATTAAATTCGTATTTATTATTGTTATTATTATTTTCTTCTTAGTTTAGGGTTTATTTATATTATTTGGGTTTAATTGTAAGTGGACATCATATAAGTCCACATAAAGGGTCAATGGGTTTATTTTAGTTTTGGAGTCACTATAAATAAGGGCATAATCAGACATGTAAGGTTATACAATTCAGATTAATAAAACTTCTTGTTTGCCACACTTTGTGTGTGTGTGTTGGTGAGATAATCTCCCTTCCATGGTTCTCTAAAGAACTCAAAATGACTTATCGAAGAACAACTGGCTTCGTGGTGTCATCCTTATACTTCTCGTTTGCGAATCAATATTTGTTGGGTAGGGGTTTTCCGTTTTCAATAGTGTTGGTGCCTTGGTACAAGTTATCTTTGTGTCACACTCTTATCAAACTTGATTTACATGGCTTTCAGAGAATTGGTGTCTTTGTGTGACCATGAGGTTCGCATCACCATGGTTCTCTAATGAACTGAAAAACGACTTATCAAAGAACAACTGTTTTTATGGCGTCATCCTTATACTTCTTGTTCGTGAATCAATATTCGTTGGGTGGGGGTCTCCATTTCCAATAGTGCTGGTGCCTAGGTACAAGTTATCTTTGTGTCACACTCTTATTAAACCTGATTTACTTGGCTTTCCGGGAATTAATGTTTTTGAGTGTGGGTTGCGTGACCACGTGATCACGAGGTTCACGTCATTTGGTATAAGAGCTTGGCTCCATTTATCAGGTTATATCCTTCTGTAATTTTCATTCTTGTTGTTTCCGCAAAAAAAAAATAAAAAAAATTCCTTGGCGTCCAATTTCTTCTTCTCTTCAATTTTTGCAGCATATCAAAAAATAAAAAAAATTAGTTATTTCATTTGGTTACTGTCCAAAATATATCAGTTGCATCAAAAACAAAAAAAAAAGAGTAAAGAGAAAAACAAAAAAAAATAGTTCAAAAAAGACATTTATTGGTTTCTGCGTAGAAAACTAAACAAGGGAAAATTGGACCAAATCAACTCGGAATTATCTCAAATTTGATACTCTGATTACTGGGGTCCTAATCGCATAAAATATTAAGTTTGGGGTCAATTAGATATTGTTTGCTTTGGTTTTCAATTTCAAGTCTAATAAGGTCTGATTCATAATGTTTTTGCATCAGTATATCAAATCTTATCGTAAATTGCTCAAACCATATCCTGATTTGGGTTGATATCGCACTATATATGGAAGTTTATCTCAATTGGACATCATTTACTTTAGGTTCCAGATTCCAACTTAAGTCGTCGTAAACGAGTCTGCTTTGCGTCAACTTTTAAATTTGGTTTCTTTCTGTTGTTTTCATTTCTTAAAGTTTATTTTCATCATATCCAACATATTTGGGTGTTGTTCCATTGTTTTGCATCTTTCATTTCTATTTTTTTTCGAGTCTTCAGTTTCGTTCGTATTTCAGATAGATTTGCTTTCTACTCGCGAGACTATCATCCAGTTTCATATTTGCTTGTTTTTTTTTGTTTTTATTGCTTCTTGAGTCATATATATGTTGCGTTGCTCAGTTGGTTCTATTTGGTGTTGGTTTGAGTTCCGCAAGAATAGCAAGAAGGTGAGACGAGAGGTGTGAGATTGTGAGGATATTAAGAGAGTTTGAGCGACACAGTAGCGATGTGAGGATTTTTTTTCCAATAACCAATTTTTACAGGTAATTTCAGAATGAAGAACAAACCCTAACTAGAGGCTGGCCTATTGAGGGGATGAAAGGAGGGTGGAATGAGATGATGAAATTTGTTAATTGTGACCTTGAAAAGCACTTCGGAAAATGCTTGAACTGAAACAGAATTTTGTACCTATGCTAATGTCTTGATTTTGCATCTTGAATTGAAGAACTTGTTTGATTATGAATTTAGAAGATTGATATGTGATTATTACATGATAACATAAACATATTTGTAATAGAAATGATAAATTGCATCAGTAAACTAGAAGAAAAGAAACTACAATTTTCAGCCTAAAGGAAGATCAATGAAAAAAACTTTTGTATGATGAACACCCTTAGAGAAACAAAATATATGGTGAAAATGGAACTCATGTGTAATGTGAAATTGTTACTAACTTGTATTTGATGAATTGGAATGATACAATTGAGAATGATGGAGTGAACAATTGTTGTCAACATTATGTTTCAACCATGAAAGTTTGGATATGAGAACCCTTGAAAATGTACATGTTGGAACTTCATTGTGTATAACATAGTGATGAATTTGATGAGATTATTTAAAGGAATATAATTCTTGAACATGCTTAATAGTACTTAGTAAGTTAGAATGCCTAGAACATCTTATGCCATGCTATAATGAATGAGAGAATTGATGATATCACATGAAGAACTCAAAGTATGTTTGTTAGGGAAGTGAAATGGGCTTCAACCATCTTAGAAGAAAATAACAAAAAACAAAAACCTTCATAAATATAGTGGTGATTAATAGGTTCTCTTTAACAATGTTGATGAATGTATGAGGAATAGAAACATTACGTGTTGCCTTTGCTTCATAAACTTTGGAGAGAATTTGGTTGTGGTCTATGTCCAAAACTAGGTTGAAGTATGGTTTTTAGGAGGAAAACTTGGTATTGACCATATACGTGGACTTAAGGAAAAGAAATGTCAAAATGACCTAATTTTCGTTGATGATTTTCAGTGTCAGAATGACTTAGTTTTGGTTGATGATTTTCAGCATTAGAAATGACTTAATTTTCGTTGATAATTTTTAGTGTCAGAAAGACTTAGTTTTGGTTAACGATTTTCAGTGTTAAAAATGACTTAGAAAATAACTTATCGAAGAACAACTGGTTTCGTGGATACTTCTCGTTCACGAATCAATATTCGTTGGGTGGGGCGTTTTCGTTTCCAATAGTGCTCTAGTGCCTAGGTACATGTTATCTTTGTGTCACACTCCTATCAAACCTGATTTACTTGGCTTTCCGGAAATTTGTTGTCTTTGCGTGTGGGTTGCGTGATCACGAGGTTTGCATCAGCAAGACTCAGGATAGAGTGTATTATATTGAACAGATTGTTGCTAAAGCTTCACTAGATATGGTGGCAAGTACGATTACTGCCAATGCTCAGAAGGGTTAGGCATTCTTTTGTTAGTTATTAGTACTCCTTTGGGAAAGGAAATAGAAGTAGATAATGTTTATAAGAGTTGTATTGTATTAATAGGGGACTTTTGATGTGCCGTGAATGATCCGAAAATCGGCAACAATGAATCTGACGAAAATGGATGAAGGATGGGTCTGGTTGTGCTGTCTTTCTTTTGGTGTTTAGGTTGGATTATAGTGATTTCAAGGTAAATAAGATGGAGGATAGACTAGAATGATACTTTGATAAGTCGATCTGGACGCCACAAAGATCAATCTAGGATTTCGACGCCACTCTTTGTGATTGAAGAGTGATAAGTCAGGTAGGGTTTTTCACAAAATCAATTTGGAAGAACAACTCTTAATTCTGTGAATTAAGTTTCAAATCTTGGCCAAAAGTTCTTTATTACATATTCTGATACTATATTTATAATTGGAACATCCCTTTAAAGTTAGGAAAAATTCAACATGTCAGAAGTCAAGCCCAAAAAACAGACTTTGACTAACTAACCTAGACAAATTAACTAGCACATGTTTTTTGACCTTTCTAAAACATAAATAGACCAAATTTAAAACAGCTATAACTTCTTGCATAAAAGTCCAATGCAATCATGGTTGGACAATCTAGAAAGATCACGTTCTGAACTTGAAATCCACCTAGATTGGTCTTGTTTTCACATGCAATGGATGACTTCAAAAATCGAGTTCAAATTCATCTACTATTCTGACCGTAAATAGCATCAATTCCTTCACTTATTTGCATTATCAATCCAAATTCAAGTAGCCCAGCATCAAAAGAACCATTAAGGGCTTTTCCCATCTCTAAGTTCCAATTGTAGGCAAATAAGCACCCTTGAACCAATTTCAAACTGATTGCTAATTTTTAACTCCGACGCAGTTTCAATCATTCCAATTTGACTCGTCAAAGCCCTTTGTAGCTGTTTCGCTCTCGCTCTTGTCATTGGACCATCTGAATCCTCTTGCATATTAGATTTAACTTTACGAGATGGATTATAATTCCCATGATGCACATCAGATTTAAGGAGGATATATTTAATACATTTAGAGCTACTTGGTTTTGATGTAATCCTGTGAATGGATTGGTTAAGCATGTATCAAGCTAAGATGGATTGTTATGTTAGGGTAGTCATTCTCAAAATATTAATTAGAGAGGAGGTGGGGTTTATAGGGGAGAGAAATATAGTGTTCAATGGGTTAGTATCGATGATGACAACTAGAAAATTAATGAAGAAAGGGTGTGAGGCTTTTCTAGCTTACGTTGAGGATATCTAGAAGAATGGAAAGTAGTTAAAAGATATTCTAGTAGTAAAGGAATATCCTAATATATTTCTTGAGGAGTTACTAGGATTACGCCTTATATGAGAAATAGAGGTTTCTATAGAAGTATTGCAAGTGCTGCACCTATTTCTCAGGCTTTGTATAAAATGGCTCCGTCGAATTAGCAAAGTTGAAGGTGCAGTTGTAAGAATTGTTAGAAAAAGGATTCATTTGACCAAGTAGTTCATCTTATAGGGAGCCTAGTTTTGTTTGTAAAGAAAAAGGATGGTACCCTTCGTGATACGATCCAGGCAATAAAAAAATAATTAGATTTGGATTCTGACGTCAAATGCACAACTGTCCAATTTCACGACAACAATCATAATTCTAAATTCGACCTTTGGATCGGGCTAAAATTTTATGTGGAGTCTCCTGACATGTTGTCCTACCTTGGGTTAAAAAACAAAGGTGCCACATTAGTCTTTGTAAAGAAAAAGGATGGTACCCTTCATGATACGATCTAGGCAATAAAAAAACAATTAGATTCGGATTATGACGTCAATTGCACAACTGTCCAATTTCATGACAACAATCATAATTCTTAATCCGACCTTTGGATCGGGCTAAACTTTTATGTGGAGTCTCCTGACATGTTGTCCTACCTTGGGTTAAAAAACAAAGGTGTCACATTAGTCTTTCTGTCCATAATTTTTTCAGTGTCTTTTGAGAACTTAAGATATAAACTAAGAAAGCTTTCATAAAGTAGGTATGGTGGTCATGACACCTTAGCAGTGGTACTCGTATAATTATAGTGATAAATAAATATGGGATCCTTGAAAGGTAATAGTCGATAAGATAAATATGGGATAGGTGAAGATCATCTAAGCTTATCAAATGAGCATCCCTTTCCCAAAAAGCAAGCCCACAAGTTGTAGCTCAAGTAGACCAAAGCAGAGGAGCCATAAAAACTTGCTCCAGAGATTGAAACTTTGAAGAGACAGAGTATAAGAAGAAAAGGGACCTATGTTTCTCGAGTAAAAACACATACATATTAAACCTCAAAGCATTGCATTTTGATCCTTGCAGGGAGTCCAAGGAAAGAAACCTTGATGGATTTTGATTTTTTCCAACAAGGGAAAAACTATTGGTGATACGAACCGGGCAATGAAAAAAAATTAAATTCGGATTCTGACGTAAAATGCACAACGTTCACTTTCACGGCAATAGTTATAATTCCTAATCCCTTCGTTTGATCGAGTTGAAATTTGATCGAGTTGAAATTTTACGTGAAGTCTTCAGATAGGTTGTCCTACCTTAGGTTAAAATTTCAAGTCAATCAGAGTTCGGAAAGGCATCACAATACTGGTCAACATAGGCTGTATTTACTTTCTTTTGACTTGTGGATTTCCTATTTGGCTAGGATTCTTTTCCTACAAGGATGTGACAGCTTGTTTTGGGAATCTCCTAATTCTATAAGAATCTTTAATGGGCTGCAATATAGTTTCTAAGTGGGGCAAGGATTCATAAATGATTCAGAATCCTTTTCTTACAAGGATTCCTTATTCATCCTAGCTACAACAAGGAAAGAAGACTTGAGAATTAATTCTACCTTCAAATCAAATTTCCTAGTCTATTAGTCTATTTGGAACTTCTTAAGGGTGACAAATCTGATTAGGGTTTATTTTAGTTTGGAGTCACTATAAATAAGTGCATAACCAGACATGTAAGGTTACACAATTTTCAAATCAATAAACTTCTTTTGCCGTACTTGTTGTGTGTTGTTGAGATAATCTCCCTTCCTTGGTTCTCTACGAACTGAAAACTACTTATCGAAGAACAACTGGCTTCGTGGCGTCATCCTTATACTTCTTGTTCGCGAATCAATATTCGTTTGGAGGGGGTTTTTTTGTTTCCAAGGTGCCTTGATAGAAGTTATCTTTGTGTCACACTCCTATTGAACCTGATTTACTTGGCTTTCTGGGAATTGGTGTCTTTGCGTGGGGGTTGCATGACCAGGTGATCACGAGGTTCACGTCATCTTTAATGGGTTGCAATATAGTTTCCAAATGTGGCAAGGATTCATAAATGTTTCAGAATCCTTTTCTTACAAGGATTCCTTATTCATCCTAACTACAACAAGGAAAGAAGACTTCAGAATTAATTCTACCTTTAGATCAAATTTCCTAGTCTATTTGGAACTTCTTAAGGGTGACAAATCTGATTCTAGCATATTTAGGATGATAATTTTCGTATTTTTATTATTTTTATTGTTTTCTTCTTAGTCTTTGGGTTATTATTATTTATTTGGGTCAATTGTAAATGGGTTTCATATAAGTCCACATAAGGGGGTCCATTAGGGTTTATTTAAGTCTAGAGTTTGTATAAATAAAGGTATAACCAGACATGTAAGTTAGACAATTCAAATTAATAAAACTTCTTGTTCGCTGCACTGTTGTATGTGTGTGTTGGTGAGATAATCTCCCTTTCTTGGTTTTTTAAAGAACTGAAAAAAGGTTTATCGAAGAACAACTGACTTCATGGCGTCATCCTTATACTTCTCGTTCGCGAATCAATATTCGTTGGGTGAGGGTTTTTGTTTTTAATAGTGTAGGTGCCTAGGTACAAGTTATCTTTGTGTCACACTCCTATCAAACCTGATTTACTTGGCTTTCCAGGAATTTGGTGTCTTTTGCATGTGGGTTACTTGATCGCGTGATCATGAGGTTTGCATCACTTCGGCTTTGTATAGATTGTAGACAGTTAAATAGGGTGACTATAAAGAATAGATATTCGCTTCCTAGAATCGATGATTTGTTTGATCAACTCAAAGGAGCACAAATTTTTTCAAAGATAGATTTTTGATTGGGGTATCATTAACTAAGGATAAAAGAACTAGACGTGTCGAAGAAAACTTTTAGGACTTGTTATGGGCATTACAAGTTCCTGGTGATGCTGTTTGGGCTAACTAACGCACCAACAATATTTATGGACTTAATGAATCAAGTTTTCAAACCTTATTTTGATAGTTTTGTGGTGGTGTTTATAGACGACATTTTGATATACCCCTGTTCTCAGACTGAACATGAGCAACATTTAAGGACTGTATTGGAGACTTTGAGGGGAAATCAATTATCTGCTAAACTAAGTATGAGTTTTGGTTAAACGAGGTGGTATTCGTAGGATATGTGATGTCAGAAAAGGGCATATATGTGGATCCTAAGAACATACAAGCAATGTTAAAGTGGGGAAGACCTACGAATGTGACTGAAATCCATAGTTTTCTGGGGCTAGCAAAATATTATAAGAGGTTTTTATAAAAGGATTTTCTACTATAGCCTCTCCATTGACTCGTTTAACTAGGAAAGAAGTTAAGTTTGAATGGTCAAAGGATTGTGAAGAAAGATTTCAATAATTGAAGAAGAGATTGATTTTAGCTTCGGTACTGGCACTTCCAGAGGGATAAGAAGAATTTGTGGTATATAGTGATGCTTCCATTAAAGGTTTGGGTTGTGTACATATACAGCATGGCAAAGTAATTGCCTATGCTTCTAGACAATTAAAGCCATATGAAGTGAATTATCCGGTAAATGATTTGTTATCTTTGTGTGGGGGTCTCCGTTTCCAATAGTGCTAGTGCCTAGGTACAAGTTATCTTTCACACTCCTATCAAACTTGATTTACTTGGCTTTCCGGGAATTGGTGTCTTTGCGTGTGGGTTGCGTTACCATGTGATCCCGAGGTTCGCATCATGTTGGGATGAAATTAGAGAAAGGAAGTTAATTGGGCTGGATTTGGTTCAGATGATTACTAATAAAGTGAAGCTAACCTAGGAAAGAATGAAAGAAACCCAACATAGACAAAAGAGCTATACAAATAATAAAAGAAAACCTTTGGAATTTATGGTAGGAGATCAAGTGTTTTTAAAGGTTACATTATATGTTTTGGTATGAATGTAAAATTA
>Ga0307518_10001781_pt1 | contig 15925 bp, 8 predicted proteins | sample 25_EM_MG_FD_203889 | JGI IMG/M metagenome (GOLD analysis project Ga0307518, IMG submission 203889) | Populus trichocarpa ectomycorrhiza microbial communities from riparian zone in the Pacific Northwest, United States - 25_EM | ecosystem: Host-associated > Plants > Roots > Unclassified | place...
TTTACAAAAAAAAACAAAAAAATTCAAAAATATATATATATATATATATATATATATATATATATATATATATATTAATACGACATTAATAGACTTTCTAATCGTTTTAAGATGGTTATGAAGGAAGAGAAGATAAAGGTGCCTTCGATGTTAAAGAAGTTGTTGAGTATGAGACTTGATGATAGGCAGGATGATCTGCGATATATCGCACGGTGAACAATGAGTTAAAATCCAACCCAATTATATTCATTAACACCACTGTTAGATCTTAACAGGAAGCTTCAGTTTAAACTTTAAACTAAAAAGTATACTCTTCTTTGTAGTAGCTGGGCCATTGGCTAGTTATGGTGTTAGAACTTCGTACTCTTAAACTATTGGGCTCAGCCCCCTTAAACTCTCGATGAACGACTGCACGTTAATTTAATTTTCTGGTCAACCATCATCAATCATCCAGAAGATGATCCAAGAACAAATTGAGGAACGACTACGTGTTTTGCAGGTCAATTTAGAGGAACAAAAAAGGAGAAATTAGGAGTAAATACATGCATACTTGGCTACGAATTATATAATTAAGATATTTGTTTAGAATATTGTTAAACAAAATTATCATGAGTTTTTGCAATGTAATTAAGATATTTATATGGATGACATGGAAAAATTAGCATGTGCTAATTACATCAAAACGATTGTTTTGGGTAATCAAAACCATGAACTTCATTTTAATCAATGATTGGGCTCCTTCGTCTACATTCCCCTAATTAGTTACGGCATTAATTAGGTTTTGACCTCTCGGTTAGTCAAGCAAGGCAAAGACTTTTCTTTTTTTCTTTTCCTTTTAAGAACATCAAATGAATATAAAAAACTTCTACCACGTACGTAAATGGTTCCAAATTTCAAACAAATAAATAAAAAAGGGTTAAAAAACTTCTACCACGTAAGTTTAATTCCAAATTAATATCATGTTCTTGATATTATTAAATATAAAAGTAGAACCCATCAAGAGTGCTTACCTTGAACCACAAGAATTCCACCGAGCAAAGCCTTTTTAACCAAGTAATCTCTTTCAAGTTATTACCTAAACTACTAAAAGTCTGTGCTAATAAAATCTTTGAAGATAATATTTCTTCTTCTTCTTATATTACTCAATACAATCCATTCAATCATCTTTTTTGTTAAAATTAAAGAACCCGTTGTTTCGTATTTCGTATTGTAGTAACTATTATTTTTTAAAGTTTTTTTTATTAATTTAAAAATATATCAAAATAATAAGAAAATATCTAAAAAAAATATTTTAAACAAAAAAATATTTTGAAATGAAAAAATATGTAAAAGTTTTTAGGGGTTTATTTTAGATTTCATGTTTTTTGCACAGTAAATTAACAAGTTTGAAATACTTTTTTAGGTCAAATTAAGTACCTACAAATATTACAATGATTAATTAAGAAATGTCTTTTACTATTTAACGAAAATTAGGGAGGATTGTTCGGCATGTTCTTACTTGTGGAAAATTAACAATATTTAAGCATAAAAGGTCATATGTCCAGTTTTGAATTTTTTTTTTCCAAAACGTTGAACAGCTACTTAATTTCGAAATGTATTCAAATGTTTTTTTAATATAGAAAAAAGCATTTTTTGTCATAACTACTCTCTCTATTTTCAATTTTTATGTCCTATATATTATTTTAAAGCAAGTTAAACGTGTCTTACGTATGTTTTTTGTAGAGGAGAAAAAAAGGTGTAGAGAAATTCAAAGGGATTAAAAATTAAAAATATTGTTTTGTAAATTTAAAAAAAGAAACGAAATTTTTTTTTAAATTTTTATAAACACAATGGACACTCCATTAATTCTGATGCAAGAAGGAAAAACATCAATCACCATGCATGAAAGTTGGTCCAAAATATGATATTCTCGAAACATTGAAGAAGAAGAAGTTGACATTATTTGGGCGAGATGATATCATTTCAATTTTTAATTCCTTGTTTTAAATCCAGATAAGATTGAACAAAAGAAATTAATTAATTTCGCAGTTGGTATGAATTAATTTCTGGAGTATCTTGCAGGCGTTGAACAACAAAAGATAGAGAAAAAGTCCCAGGTCTTGTTCAACAACTAAACGGGGTTGGTTAATTAAAAAAACTTGTATTGTTCAACTAAAACACGAGGTCGACCAATCTCCCTCTAGGTCACGAAATAAATATATAACTTGCTGAGGAAAAATAAAAACATTTATTTGGAAAATAAATTTTCTTTTTGGTAAATGATCGTGCTAATGAAAACTAGAGCAGATATTATTATTATTATTATTATTATTATTATTAGCGTAGAAAATGTATGGAAAAACAAAGTATATTTTCCAATATTTCCTCGTAAATCAAACATAGATCAGGAAAATAAACCCACCGAATTGGGATTTCGGGATGGGTGGTTGGAATAATTACTAGCAACACTCCTAATCCTTTGACAATATCGGTAAAAAATATTAAAAATCTATAGTCAAATGAAGCCAAAAGAAAGTTGCTGAATTACCAACTTATTTAATTTAATGCCATGAGGTCTCCACCGCATAAAGCATGGTTTTTTTTTTTTTTTCAAATAGTCAGCAGAAGAATCAGAACTCAAAATGGTTTATAAATCAGGGGTTCTCGTCAAGTTTCAAAGAGACTGGATGGCGTATTGGAGTCTCAGTCTCTCCGTTTTCCTCTACCCCTGTGAGCAAACTTAGCTGACTCCGACGTCTGCTCGAGGTTTCTGATTCCAGCAGCCAACCATTTTCTTTGTTCATTTTCCAAGCAAAAGTTCAACAAACGAGAAAAAAAATAATAAAAACAAAGTACAGACAAAAAGACATTCTTGGACGGTTGGAAGGATCCACTTGCAAATTAACATGCGCCATCCACTGAGGTTGGATCCCATTGTCGTATTGGACTGCGCCATGTTCCTGCCACCGTTTGCTGTGCTCATGTACATTTTCATAGAATTACACAAAAACAAAATCTCATTTTGTTTGCTACTATATATAGTAGTTTCTTTTCAGGAAGTGTTTGCTGTCGTAATAGTGTTTGTTATTTATTTTAAAATATATTAAAACATTTTTTTATTTTTTAACATTTGTTTTTAATATTAATATATCAAAACAACTCAAAATTATAAAAAAAATATCTAAAACTTTTTAAAAAGCATGACTCCACCATAACACCCGGCGCGCGGTTGTTAGTTTCAAAGCTGTTCTGGGTGTGTGCAGCGAGGATGAACCTTGGCGTAAAGGTGGAGGTGAAATTTACATTGTAATTAATGAAGAATATTCTTCGAAGATTTTTATAATTAAGTCTATGAAAAATAATAATAATCAATCAATATACAGAGAGAAAAACATTAATTATAACGCATGCTTAAATTACAAATGGATGCCTATTGTCAAATTTCGACTGAGATATCCAGCCGTACGTGATCTCGTCTTGCTTTCCGGTCGACAAGATTAACTAACTTTGACGAGAGACTAACGAGGTTAACGAATTCGAAACTCAAGAAGACAACTACTTTCTCGAATAATAATAATAATAATAATAATAATACGAAGAACATTCTTGAAGGATTGGGCCATTTCCAGAATGAATGCGGAAATGCACTAATTACCTAAGGTTTTAGAGCAAAGTATTTAACATCACCGCCGTATTTCCCTGCTTCATATCATATGGCGTTTGGTCCTTCATTAATTTCCCTTTAAAACTGGCTCTTAAAATAATAATGGTATCCATATATAAAGAAAAAGATAACACAAAGGTGACATCGCCCATCAGAATATGGAGTGAGTGGCTTCACTTTCGGTTGATAAAGAATTGATTTTTTATATATTTATATAATAATCTATTTATTTTGTAATTATTATCATGAAACTTGGAATTCAGGCGAGTTTGATGAACACCATAATGTAAGTTCAAACGCTAAAATAGTTATTACTATAGAATTTAGAATTTAAATGAGTTTGATCCTCCTAGTGTAGCTCAACACTAATTTATATTTGATAGAAAATGTTGCGCGTTTTACACTTACATATCTAGAGTGATTCTTGTTGCACCTAGCTATGTTGTTGTGATATAAGTTTAAAACACCTTTACAAATAGGATTAATCAAATATAAATATAAATATGTCCCTTCAATAATACATAGGACTCAAACACGAGACCTCAAGCTAAATGAATTTTTATTTATCATTTAAACTAACCTCTTGAAAAATATCGCTATTGGAAAATTATTAAATATAAATAGACACATCGATAAAAAAAATTTATCAATAAATTATAGTGAATTTTTTATTAAATATACCGTCGCAGTATCTATTGGTAAACACTATGGCTGAGAACTTGCGTATTGCCCGCAGTGTTTCAACTGTCAAATGCTCTTAATCGGTTCCGAGCACTCAAACTCTGGAGTTCAAGGCGATTTTAGACCAACGAGTTCAAGCTCAAACGGCTCATCTTGCTATTGATTATGAACGACCCAGTGCTAGGATGACTGAACTCCGCCGATTGGTAATGAAAATGAGATCACATATGGGTGATACATGTGCTCTCTCTTATTCGCCTCACGGTCTCGTCAAAGACTCGCCTCCTCCTCCTCCAGCGCCTCTATTTTAGATTAATTGTATTTGAATTTATAAATGTTTAAATTTGTAATAAATATTTGATTTTTATATTAATTTAATTTATTTTAATTATCATTTTATTTATGTTTAATAGTTTTTTAAAAAATACATATATATTTTTAAATTATTATTGATGGGGTTACCGATGGACTTTGTTCGTCGGTATATTCTAGAGAGCTGAAAAAGAATTGCTATAAATATCATTGTCACTTTTACTCACCGATGGAATAGTAGATGGTTTGTTTGACATACAATTTTTCTATCCGTTATATGTTATATTTATTGATGGAAATACCGACGGAATGAAGCGGGTAAATTTGTTTTTTTTATTTTTATTTTTCTGTCAATAAATCTATCGATAATTCACCAACATATCAAAAATCACCGATAAATTAATTCTATCCGTGAACCTATCGATAAAATTTATGCCGACAAATTTTAAGTATAAATACTAAAAACAATTATATTAGTAAATCCAAAAATTCCGGTGGCTTATCATTCTAACTAACAAACTAGCCAGTCAAAATTGATATATATAACTTGTAATTCTACTATTTTTTATATTTGATCCTGTAATAGTACATAGTGTAATATATTTTATAGAAACCATGCTACATAAGCGTGCATGCCATTCATTTGCGTAATTAAACTATTATGAGTTAATACTTACATATATTAAAACATTAAATCATTTATTTTATTTTAATGAATTTATTATCTTGAAATAAAGGAGAAAGATATTGAAAGCTTTTCCTAGAGTAATACTATCTTACATAATATATAATTTTATAGAATTTAATATTTATCTGTCGGAGAGGACAATATTTTGGTGAGTTGATAATTAAGATTGAAAGATTTTTATAAAAATGTTTTAGAACTTGATAATTAAGTGGAAGATTTTATAAGAATTTTTTTATCCTACAATAATTAATTATAATACTCTTATGAAAAAAAAATGATTTTCTTTTAATTTTGTTTAGGCTTTGTTCTATTTTCTATGTTCTTTCTAGATTTTCTATCATATCATAAAAGTGTACGTGAAAGGCAAGTAAATCTAAAATATCTTTCCTTTCTAAATTTTCTATCATATCATATGAATCTATACATCAAATTAAAGTTTAAAAGTGAAGTATATCTAAAATGATTTCTTTTTTCTAGATTTTCTAGGACATAAAAGGAAGTGCGAATATCTAGAATAGCTTAGTTTCGTCTTTATTTGGAAAAAAAAATGATGTGTGAGTATCCAAATAAAAAGGGAAATGTTCCAAATATATAGGCTGCATTAATTAAAAATAATACATATACCCAAGTAAAAGTTCACCAAGACAAAAAAAAAAGAAAAAGAAAAGGCTGCTCCTTGAGTCCTCCAAGTCTCCTATGTAATTGGTTTTCAAATATTTGACTAAAAAAATGGGAATTTAAGTTGCTGCAATCTATCTCGAGAAGACAATAGAGTTGCTATCTCTGTTTGAAAAGAAAGTGTTCTCCAAAACATGTAATTTCCCTGCTTTGTTATTGTGGAAAATCCCTTCCAAATTCTTTTATTATACGAGTGTGTGCGTGTAGACACACGAAATTTTGTTTGATTAACTTAATTCTATGCCGGTTTGCTTCGGCAATCAAAAGGTTAGGCAGCATCAAAGACTTCTACCGTTGTGAAATAGCCTTCCATTGATTGCTGTTAAGCCCAAAATCTGACCTTTTTCTTCAATATTTACCAAACTGTGTCACATTTTCAAAGGTCTTGCATGAGCAGCTTTGAATGAATTCATTTATTTTCCTATTGACCGCGTGATACTCTCTGTCTTGTGTTTTGGTTAATTTGTGGCTGGCTAGATATAATGGTGTACCAGGTTTTGCGTATGAAGACTAAATCTCTTTCACCGAGCATGAAAATGTAGACAACGAGATATTCTCTTCTGTAGCCAAATCATCTCTATAAAAGATGACATAAATCACTCCAAAACTCAACCGTGAAACCCCACAAAGAGCACCTTAATTGGGTCTATCCCTTGGCGTATTTTCTCCTAGCATAGGAAAACATAAATAAACAATAATAATAAAAAACTCCCGAGTGTTGTAAACACATATAAAAGCACCCGAGAATCAATCTTGAGTTATTAAAAGGTCATTGATCACGTCCTTTAAACCAATCCTTGCCCGTTTCTGAGTTGATTAAGCAGATTTTTAATTATTAGCTAGTTAGTAACTCTATGTAAAGAAAGACGATAAGATAAATGAAAGTTATTCCTATCTGATAACTTCTTGTGCTTCATTCCTTTCTAAATAGTGCACTTCCTCTTGCTTTGGAAAACAGCTTTCTGGATACACCTCGGCATTAAGCAAGGTATGTCTATGCCTTCTCCCTTCTGGTAATCTTAGTTTAATAGCAATTATCTTCTATCCTTCCCATTCCCTTTTAGCTGTTTCCAAGTTTATGCATGGAAAACTTTCTCGTCTTTTAAGCTTCATGTTGTTGGGTAATATTGTAGAATTCATGATCACAAAAATGAAGAATGTGCGTTGTCGTGGCGGGTGTCATCTGACCTCGGTCGTCTGGCTCATCATCTTCTGCTTCTTCACAGCTGCTTTCGCGAAGACCCCAGTCAGGTTCGTCCTCGTCCCCAGCTTTCCCCCCTTCATTTTACATTTCTTTTTGTTCGTGTGTGTGTGTGTGGAGAGAAAGAAAGAGCCGGAAGAGAGAGAGAGAGAATGCACTAATGAGATTACTATTGTTATGTTCACATGTCTCGAAACTGTTCTTAGTTGGAACAGGTGAATTTAAGGCAGACATTCACAGAACAACTTTTTCGATAACTTTTTCCTCCTTCAATAATTTTTGCGTCATGTTTTTTTGTGGTGAATGGTGGCCAACACCCCACAGTTTGGTGCTGCACATCTTTTTATTCTTGTCTTGTTCTCTTTTCACATTCACAGTCAAATTAAACAACCATTTCCATACATAGGATTTGGTTCTCTCCCCCTTCTCAAACATTAGAGCATTAAACTAATCAAGGTCCTAATTAGGCTAAAACATAAGTTAACAAGAATCTAGCCATAAATAGGTCCAACTTTTAAAAGGCTGTGCAGTGGCATGCTTTGCCTTCAAAAGCAGGGCACGCCTGTGAGTTGATTTGTTAATTGTCATCTACAATACATGAAGATTCGGACCCATGACATTTCAATTTTTATATATTTAAACTTAGAAATTGATTTTTTCTCTCTATTTTTCTCTCCTTCTATCTACTTATTTTTTATTACGTGAGTACTGCAGTTATTCTTTTAATATTATAAAACATTTCATGACTTTTATGGCACAAATAAATGTTCATAAATTCTTACTTAACATTTTCAATTCTTAGAGAATGTAAATAATTATAAAAATAAAAAAAGGATATATATGTAAGCTTTATTGTGAGGTAATATATGTTACCGTGATTTACTATGCAGAAAAATTCCAAGGACCAGCGACAGCTCGGCTCTTGGGGTTCAGCTAAATATAAAGAATCGTCAACGGGTACTCAATCATACATTATTTTGGCTAAATAATTAAGTTACCAATGAACCATTGATGAACATGAAGGCATCATACTTGTACAATTTTTACTAATTAATTGGGTTTTTTGGCCTTCTCAGGTCGTGATTGATAATGGACTCGTCGAAGTCACATTCTCCAGTCCAGATGGTGATGTTACCGGAATCAAATACAAAGGAATCGACAACGTGCTTGAAATCGGTAACGATGAAGATAATCGAGGGTATGCACATTTCATTTTAATCGTGTAAAAACCTATTCAATCTTCTACAGAATCCTATAATCTGTGTTAGCGAGAGCAATTATACTAATTGCACTTCACGATATTTCGAATACAGATACTGGGACGTCGTCTGGAACAAGCCAGGAGATCCCATCATCTTCGACAAGTAAATTTCTCTCTCTCTAAATGTTGACATAAGCCAATGCCATGATACCAGATTTAGATCCTCTTATATTCTAAGAAATATGAATGTCCTGACTGGTGCAGAGCGGCAAATTGCACAGTTTTGGGTGCATATGCCATGATAGCAAGCTTAAATTGGATTGGAAAGTTGTTTTGTAATTTAAAATTCTTCTACTCTGCAGGTTAGTAGCAACAGATTTTAAAGTGATAATGGAAGATGAAAACCAAGTGGAAGTATCCTTCACCAAAACATGGGATCTTTCAATGGGAAACTCCACAGTTCCTTTAAATGTAGACAAAAGGTGAAGTCTAAATATTCTACACAATGCTTTAATACCATGAAGAATTAAAATATGCTTTCATATTAATTTGATTTCATGTTTGCAGATATATAGTAAGGCGTGGTCAGTCGGGGCTCTACTTGTACACCATATTGGAACGCTTGGAAGGATGGCCCGATGTTGACATGGATCAAATTAGAGTCGTTTTCAAGCTCCAAAAAGACAAGTAAAAACTAAAACAAAATCCATTCAATTTGCTATTAATCGATGAGTTCTACTGTAGTAGTGCTAGCAGTAACCAACGACTGATCTGATTTACTGTACATGTAATGTCTGGAATTTATTTTGTCAGGTTTCACTACATGGCATTATCGGACTCCAGGAAAAGGACCATGCCAATGCCTGAAGACCGCGTAAGTGGCCAGCCTCTGGCTTATCCCGAAGCTGTTCTTCTGACCAAACCGATAAACCTAAAACTTAGAGGAGAGGTAACTCTTATTTCATCTTTAATTTCTCTGATGTGCCAACCATAAATAGTTGAAAAGTGACAGGCATGGTTGTCACTAGCTAGCCTCTGCTAGGGGATTATCATTGCTGGCTCGGTGAATTTTTTCGTCAATCTTGTCCCTTGCGTCCGTTGTCTGAAAGTCCCGTGACAATGTGAGGTGCAGGTGGATGACAAGTACCAGTACTCATGCGAGGACAAAGATAACAAGGTGCACGGGTGGACTGCAGAGGACCCCCCTGTGGGATTTTGGATGATCACACCCAGTAATGAATTCCGCGTTGGTGGACCCAACAAGCAGGATCTTACTTCCCATGTGGGCCCCGTTGTTCTCAATGTAAGCAACCCAACTCTCTAATTTATCCAGATTCTGTGATACATATTCATGTCTGAGGTTGTCACTTGTCGGAATAATTTTCTAACTTGATATGTTCAGCTTTTGTCTAATTCCTTCACTCACATGTAGATGTTCACGAGCACACATTATGCTGGGAAGGACTTGAATACAGCATACAGAAATGGAGAGCCATGGAAAAAGGTCCTTGGCCCGGTATTCGTCTATCTTAATTCTATTTCACCGAAAGAAAATTCCTCGATGCTTTGGGAGGATGCTAAGGAACAGGTTATAAATCTGCTAACTCAGCTACTGATTCTATTGAGACAAATTACGGATCATACATTTTTGTTGACTGTAACATGATGTTTCATTGGTTAATTTAGATGTCAATAGAAGTCAACCGGTGGCCATACGATTTTCCTCAATCAGAAGATTTCCCTTCTTCAGATCAGCGCGGTGCTGTCACTGGCCAATTACTAGTTCGTGACCGGTAATGCTATGGTGACTCTGGATGATCAACATGGTTGAAGTAAATAATTGCTAATAATTGTTATTTTTTTTCCTTTCATTTCAGATACGTCAATCAGAGGTTAACGTATGCCTCCTCTGCTTATGTGGGTTTGGCCGCGCCAGGAGATGTGGGCTCATGGCAAACAGAATCCAAGGTAACTTCAGTTTGAACTTGAAAAATCTTGATTTGAATTATCCAGAGATTTATCTATCTTCTTCTTCTGAAAAAATTGTTCTTTTTTCAGGGTTATCAATTCTGGATTCGAGCTGACAGACATGGGCATTTTGTGATTAAAAATGTCAGAGCTGGGAACTATTGTTTGTATGCATGGGTTCCTGGTGTCATTGGGGATTACAAGTATGGTGCTAATATAACAATTAATCCAGGTATGATAATCTTTCCCTCTCTCTTCTTGATCAAGAGTTACCTGTAACAGGATCAAAATGGATTTCCCTTTTGTTGCATACTATGTGTAATGTGTCAAAATGCAGACGTGGTTATATTGAAAACTATGAGACTCTTGCTTCTTTGTCCTCCTCCTTTTCGCTCTGGTTAATAGCTTGATTATCACATCCAAAATGCAGGATCTAGGATCAGATTTGGTCACCTTATATACGAGCCTCCAAGAAATGGTCCTACTCTGTGGGATATAGGCATTCCTGACCGCACAGCTGCAGAGTTCTACGTACCAGACGGATACCCAACACTGATGAATACATTGTACACCCGTGAACCAGCAGAAAAGTAAGCCCTCGTCAAAACTGCCACGCATTCCGGCTGCAGATTTGTCTTCTCTTCCATATATCTATTTAACTCTTTATATGTCCAGGTTTAGGCAATATGGATTGTGGAACCGATACTCCGATCTATATCCCAACGATGATCTCGTTTATACCATTGGTATTAGTAATGTTAAAGACTGGTTCTTTGCCCATGTTACCAGGTATTTGTCTCACTTAATCTTTTAGCAGTAAGCTGGCTATTTAGCTAACTTCGCCACTGCTAATTCTAACACTTGATCAACAACAGAGATGCAGGAAATAAGACGTACGACCCAACAACATGGCAGATTATCTTTGAACTCGAAAATGTTAACCGAAATGAAAACTACACTCTCCGATTGGCCTTGGCTTCAGCTACTGCATCCGAAATACAGGTATGTAAATTACAACGTGTCCTTCTCATTATCTGCCACCATTTTACCTGTTGCTAGAATTGCAGTTCTCTTTAATCAAATAATACTAAGAGTTGCTATAATTTGGCCAAAAGGTTCGGTTCAACAATCCAAGTAGCGATCGGCCACTATTCACAACAGGAGCCGTAGGAAAGGATAATGCGATTGCAAGACATGGGATTCATGGGTTGTACTGGTTGTATGGCATTGATGTCCCAGGCTCTCAGCTTGTCGAGGGAAAAAATACAATTTACCTCACTCAGGCTAGAAGTGATGGCCCCTTCCAAGGTGTCATGTATGATTACATTCGTTTTGAAGGACCAAGAGGAACTTGAACAGTTGTAAAGGAATCCTATTATTCGTAGGATCCAAATAGATAGATTATATGTTAATTCAATATTGATGGTATAATTCATATTCTTTTATACAGAAGAAAAAATTTGAATTCCAACAATGATAGAGGCCCGCAAATTTCCATTTCCCATGTTTCCTTTTTTCTTTTCATGTCAGTAATAATTCGGCTCTGCCTTTCCATTGTTCTCTCTTTGTCAATGGTCCGATGAGACATCTTTCTCTGCATGGTTACAACTTGTAAAACAAACCCTGTAAGAAAACATCAGTATTTGGTCATTAGCAACAGCAGTGCATAAAACCTGGATTCTTAGACCGACCAATTTCTTGTCTTAAACAAGGTGAGACAACATTTCCTCAGCGATCACGTATTTGTTCCTGTTTTTTCTTAACCTCAGTCTTCGTTTTGGATGTTTAAGATGAATGAATTATTGCTTTGGTCACTGTGTTTTGGGTGCATGCCCATCATTGCTAGCTAGTTTATGAGCAATAAACAAATGGTTTTAGTTTATCAGCACTCATGAGTTAGGAATCACAAGAGGGTTTACTCTAACCTAGCACTAATCTTGTCCCAAAACATTCCCTCTCTTCCCCCTCATTAGGGGTGGAGTCGTCTTTGAAGTTCTGCTAAAACCCTCAAGTCTAGATAGGAAATTTGGTTTCGATTTGAATAGCCGGGCAGCGGGGAATTTTTTACTGAAAAACAAAGTTATCTGACATCGAGCACCGATTTAAAACAGGAAAAGCTCAAGCTTCTCCCACTTTGAAGGTGGGTAAAGTTCGTTCAATTTTAGACCTTGCTAATAACTTGTTAGAAACTCGAAATAAAGTTTAAGACCTTTGCTAATAACCTGCTGGAAACTCAAATCCTGTATTACGAAGTACAGACCCAGCAGCATCTTACTGGCTTCTAAAGCATTTAGAGACTGTATACCCCTTCGTCACTGCTTACACCCCTATAGCATTTTGCTCCCACCCCATTTGAGTGGATGTTTTTCTTCCTTGAATACTTATAGCTTAAAAAATGAAAATAAATAAATAAGGTCTATTCAGTTTGTGGCCGACTCAGGAATCATTTCACAAGTCTGGATTACGACTTCGCAGGCCCTTGGTTTTTTTTTCCTTTTTTGATAGTATGCCCTGTTTTCTTCTTTCAGTTGTTAAATATGGAAGGTATCCTGACCATTTGTCCTTTGTTGTGTTGGTGGTGCCTACAAAAACATGAGAAATAGGTCGTGGAATGCATCGTCTGCCATAGTACCGACCCAGATATTCATAATCCCTTGTTCTTCCATCATCTGCGATTAGCTCATGCTCTGGCACTTGGAGAGATATTCAACTGATTTGCCCTGTTTGTGGTGGCCGCCCAGATGTAGTGCTCAGAAACCAGGTTTTCAGCACTGGTAATAGCAGTGTTCTAAAATTCTGGTTTGACCCTTGGTTGAATGGCTGAACCCTTGATAGTCTCTCGATATTCAACTTCAAACACCGGAGCTGTAGTGAACAGCTTCCTAGGGCATCCGGAATGTATTCCTCTCAAATTCATCAAATAAAAAAACAACTGCAGCCTTTGGTGTAGCACCCTCAAGCACATTATGATGCACTGTTCTTGGAAATCCTAAATCAAGGAGCTCAGCAAGAAGGTTGGGTCTAAAAGACTGACTTTTGCAGGTGTATGTTAATAGTGGAGGGCATATATAGGTGTAAATGTTGATATCACCAAATATAATGATCATCTTCACATTTTACTAGCTGAAGCAACAAATTTCCAGTTCATGCATAAATCTTTCTCAAATTTTCTCCTCCTATTCCTCCCCCTCACTTTCCACCCATCTTTCAAATAAAGGAAAATGCCTCGGAACGTGTGATTTCGTCTCTCTTTCCTCCGATTTTAAGAACATGAAGTTCGAGAATTTGTGCAGCTAAACGATTATTTATAAAAGACCTACATCATTAATTATATGAAATGAATCCACGAACAATGAAGAGATTGGTTGCCCAACACAGTAAAGAAAGCATCTGCTTCTCTCAATATAAATTTATTGATTGGCACTGTTGTCATTTACTGTACAACTCGACAGCTGAGGATTCCTATGGAACATTCAAATGGCAAAATTCTCCTAGTATCAAGGTTCTTAACTGGGGCAATGAACCCCAAAAAGACCTGCACACATTCATGAAACTGTATCATGCTTGAGCAACATTAAATTTTCCACAACAGGCATAAACTCTTCTAGGCTCTCTTCAAACAAAATCTCAAATCGCCTGGCCTCTAGATGCTGCAGCCAAATTATTCCATATTTTGAAGTTTAAGTTTTGACCTGAGTTTCCTTAGAAAACCTTCATTACAAAAAAAAATCTAGAAGAAATCATAAAGTAGCCTTTCTAAGCTGCTTAAATGCTTCTATTAAAATTTGTAAACCATTTCCTCTGTGTATCCAGCTTCCTTTAGTAGGCCAGTGAGCTGCAACAGAGCAAATAGCAAGTATTAACCAAACGACAAATTGTTGACTCGTCAGAAATAACAAAAAGATGAATGCACCAGTCCATACCTCCCCCTGTGAACGATCTTTAGCCTTATCACCAGATATATGTTTCATCATCCCAGGGGGTCCACACACCTGAAAGAGCAAACAATATTGAGAGCGGAGGGGTTCAAAATGAGTTACAAACTCGTTCCAATTTCCACGTCAACTATATGGGAAAGCAAAAAAAAAGAGTTTACAGCTGATATGGATGGGTACATTTTCTGTCATGCAAGAACATATCTTTTCACGTAATGGACTAATGAAAGAACAGGGTGACACTGACTGTGAGTTGAAATTTATAGAACTCAATTAAAGAAAATAGAAGTTGAAAACTATCCTAAACAGGGTTAAGTCCTTCGTAGCGTAGCCAGGAAATAGTGATTATTGTTTCATAATTCTATGAATGCTATGTTGGTCAGTGATTTAAAGAAGCTCCTTATAACTCGCGACTTGAGTTTAGAAAAACATAATCTGTTATGTAGGAAAAGGTATCTGTAACACGCAAGAAAGTCCCGACATCAAGAAGCAGTATTTATTTGAACAAGGGTTCATCATATCTGCTACGAAAGAAAAAGTATTGGAAGGGATAATGTCAATCTGAAAGCTCTAATTGACAATGCAAAGACTTTTTAAGTGTTCAGTGAAGAAAACAGTGATGGAGTGAGGATTTTCTTGGGTAGGCAAAAAACACATGCAAAACAAATCCAAAATAGTAATACCTGTAAAAGAATATGCTTGCATGAGTATATGTTTGTGTGTTTGAATGTGTAATTACCTACATGCAAATTTAAACTTGCCTTGATATTAATGTGTATACATCGAGTACTCCACGTGATTGGAGAAAAAAGCCTAATCCAGTATACCGTATTAACGAATATATTAGGCTCAGCTTCGGAGCAAGAAACATGGATGACTAAGTATTTAATGAGCTACTATACAGCATAGATCAAGAAAACAGAAAAGGCTTAATTATCTAGTAATTGTTTCTAGTACAAGTAGGCCATGGCCCCCTCCACCACTGAACTAGCTTATATTTAATGAAGGCTAAAGATGCAGAAGTTACAAATTGACATTTACCAGGATAAGTGTATCATCACACGGACCAGGTAAGCCTTTCACAACCATATCTTTTGATATGAAACCTGAACCTCCTTTCCAGTTCTTCGATGGATTGTCTACAGTGTAGAATATCTGGGATTTTTACCATAAAAAATATCAAGGAGTTTTCATTGGAGAAGAATAACTGTAGTTAAACTGATACAGCAAATTTTCAAATTCAAACAACTGATACCTTTAAATTTGGATGGCTAGCAGCAAGAAAGTCAAGCTTCTGTTTAAGAAGTATGTCATCAGGGGAGACATTGGCATAAAGCAACGATACCTGTTAAGAAAAAATAAAGATCATCAATTTGCTACTACTTTAGGTGAGAAGACTTCATGAAAAAAATAGTGAAAATGATTGATCTACATAAATAAATGATCTTGTAACTTATATTTGTGATATTCTGACATATCCATATAATATTTGATGCTAACAGAAGCATTCAAATCATCATTAAGGTATGAGTGAAAATACAAAGTTACATATTAAATGGGCAGAAGCTAATGATCACAGAAAATAACATTAAGACAGTGTCACCTGAGTGTTGTCATC
>Ga0307518_10001782_pt1 | contig 15925 bp, 10 predicted proteins | sample 25_EM_MG_FD_203889 | JGI IMG/M metagenome (GOLD analysis project Ga0307518, IMG submission 203889) | Populus trichocarpa ectomycorrhiza microbial communities from riparian zone in the Pacific Northwest, United States - 25_EM | ecosystem: Host-associated > Plants > Roots > Unclassified | place...
TCATTATCTCGTGGACCAATTAATCGAAGTTTATAATTACGGACAATTCCTCTATGAACCCTTTCATTTGCTGACCGAAAGAGTTTTGTTAGTTCATTTGTGTTGTTAAGCTTATCTATAAGCCCATTGATGATATTTTCATCCAGAGACGTGAAGACAGAGTCATTGGTAAAAGGAGCCAATCGATTGCTAACTTCATTATCTGTATCTCAACTATAGAGCTGAGCAGACTTAGGTTCTTCTCCATAAGACGGTGTAAGAGAACCCATAAGATGATGACAATGACTGTTAATCTTAAACACATATGGCCCTGGGACCTCATTAACAGAGTGATCAATGGTGACCACCCATGGAAGTGAAAGAAAACATAATTCAGGAAGTCTGGCGGCAGGTTTTGATTTGCTCCGATGACATAGCATGGTTGTAGTCTTTGTTTCCGTGCAGTCATTGGAACACAATTTTAAATCACCTCTTAGTAACAAAAAAAAAATAAGAAATGAGACTTTTTCTTTAAAGGAAATGTAACATTTTAAATTGCAGAAAAAGCCGTAGTTTTTTTTTTTTTTTTAAAGTAAACTAAACTAAGAGCTGGAGATGAAGTTTTAAAAAAAAAACAAAAATTCCTCCATGGATAACCTAAACTGATCGTGAGGAGAAGATGAGGAACCAAAGGTTTGATTGGAAAGTGTTATAAAAGCAAACTAAGGGAGTCCTTTTGTCGATTGACATGTGAAAATAAATAAGTTAATTAAAAGTTATATGTTGTCAAATCTCAAGTTTTCTCGAATAAAAAAAAACTAAAAAAAACCTTGGACATTCAAAATTGTGAAACAATATCTAGAAAATAGTTATCAAACCCGGTTCAGGGTTGACCCGGCCAAGAGGCGGGTCTCGGGTTTTATGGGTCAACCCGGGTTAACTCAGGTCAACCCAAATCAACCCGGAAAAATTTTAAAAAAAAATTTAATTTTAATATTTCATATGAAAAAATTAAGAAAAAATCCATATTAATATAGGCTATACATGTTGTAAATAATGAAATTTAAAAGAATATTTTAAAAAAAAATTTATCTCACATTGAAAAAATATTATGTTATGCTTTTAAGTATTTAAACCAAAAAGTTTTTTTTATCTCACGTTGAAAAAATATAATCTTTTTCTTGTAAATATAGAGTATATATACGAAATGGCTTTAAATCCCACATTGAAAAAATAATTTTTTTTCTTAGGAACATAGAGTATATATACTAATGGGTTTCAAATCCCACATTGAAAAAACATAATTTTTTTTCTTGTAAACATAGAGTATATATACTAAAGAGCTTCAAATCCCACATTAAAAAGATATTTTTAAGTTGAAGTATATAAACCAAAAAGTTTTTTATCCCACATTGATAAAACATAACTTTTTTCTTGTGAACATAGAGTATTTATACGAACGGGTTTCAAATCCCACATTGAAAAAATAATTTTTTTCTTGGGAACATAAAATATATATATTAAAGGATTTCAAATCCCACATTAAAAAAACATAACTTTTTTCTTGTGAACATAGAGTATATATACGAAAAGGTTTCAAATCCCACATTGAAAAAATAACTTTTTTCTTGGAAACATAGAGTATATTTACTAAAGAGTTTCAAATCTCACATTAAAAAAATAAAATACTTTCTAATATTTATATAATAAACTTTAAAAAGTGTTAATAACTAACTAAAAAAATATGAAAAGAAAGGGGTATAACCACATTTGAAAAAAAAAAAAAACATCAGGTCAACCCAGTTTGCCCGGGGCTATCAGGTTTGGTCGGCTCATTGCACTGACCGGTCTTTTAATAAACCCGGACCGGTCCAGCCACCAGGTTGACCGGGTTCCGGGTTAACCTGCTGATCCGATCCGGGTTTAATAATTATGATCTAGGAGTAGAAGACTGCACATTTATAATAAAAAAAAATGTATTGAGTAAATCATTTGCTAATTAACATAGATTAAAAAAAAATTATAAAATCGAGATGTACTAATTGTGAGGCGTTTTTTAAAAACATTAAACAAGAAAAACATTAAATGAGTACCTTCTATTAGTTTTTTCTGATAGCCATAGAAGCCAGAGTTCCATCATATCTTTCTCAAAAATTCATGTCAATCTCAAGAACGATTCTCAATGAACATATAATATTCCATGCTACTGATTTTTTTATGATAATATCATCTTGTAATATTCCAATGTATAAAATCTAACAGTTTGCAGTAGTTGATTTCAAGAATATGAGTGAAGATAAATTAATGCTGCATAGCAGTGTAACAATATCTAATTAAAAAAAATGCATCTCAATGAAAAAAATATTAAAAAAAAAACTGCATCTTAGGATTAAATAAGAAAGAAAACATAAATGACATAAATTATGGTGTGAAACAATAAGAATTAATAATGAGACAAAAACTTACATGGTCGTTAATATGATGGCCACTAGTAGGTGGTCCAGTGGTAAGAGTTTGGGATTAAGGGGTTTGCTCTCCTTGTGGTCTCAGGTTCGAATCCTGTGGTTGCTAATATAATGGTCATTAGAGGCTTGCATGGTCGTTAACTTCAGGACTCGTGAAATTAGTTGAGGTACACGCAAGCTGCCCGGATACTCATGTTAATAAAAAAAAATAAGACAGACTTTGAACCTAACATCATGATACAAATGAGAAAAAATAACCAACACAACAAATTCCCTTTTTTATATAAAAAGTGATAAGCATTTTTCAATGGGAAAAGTAGATACAAAAATTCCCAAAAAAAAATTAAAAAATTAAAAAAAAAAAAACAGCACAATAAACCAAGGAAAAAAATGGACAACTTAAATGGTGTGAAACACCAAGAATCAACGATGAGCCAACTACTTAGAAGAATTCAAAAGTATGAAACAACTTAACAAAACTAACCAACACAGCATCGATGCCCAACAAATCTAAGACGAAACTTGCAAAAAAATAATAAAGTGAACAGTTTATAAAAGGTAAATAGTTTCGAATGGACCATGAAGTTTCAATTAAATCATAATGGTGAGCAAAAAAACTTTAAAAAAAAGCAAAGAAAAAAAGATATGTTGTCTTAAAGAAATTGGAGTTCTACCGACAAGGCTAGATCACCGAGCAAAAGCAAAAGCGGCAACAACAAAAGGGTGAGAGCTGAAAACCAAAAGCTCTATCAAAAAAGACACAAATAGGTAAGCAAAGCATAGAGAAATTTAAAATGAATTTGACTATTGTAAGTTTATTAAAAAAATTAGAAAAAAGAGTTGCCTAAAAAACTCTCTAAATAACAAACTAAATCAACCGGGAATTTGCCGCACGGTAGTTAATTAAGTATCTTGATTAATTTCTCGAGGTCCTGAAATTAATGACTAGATAAATCTTTAGTGACTCTGATATTAGTAGTACTCGAACTAGTGATCTCTAAAGAGCAAATACAAAACCTGACGAATTAAATTATTCCTCTCCAATTCCTTCTTTTAGCCTTTGCTTTTATGGGTGCTGGTTTTTCATGTGGCAAATTTGTTGTTAGAGCATCTCCAACGCGAGAGCTAAATAAAGAGCCAAATGTTAAAAATTATACTTTTAGCTTTTGTTTCTTCATTTCTTCACTCCAACGCGTGAGGCAAACAAATAGCTATTTTAGCTATTTGTTACGTGAAGAGTCATTTCTACATTTCACTGTAGAAATGGCAAAAACAAATAATTGTTGGCCAACGGTTATTTTTATAGCCATTGACCAACTCATTTTCTCACTCCAATGCGTGAGGCAAACAGTATCTCAATATACAAGTGTTTGTATGACTCAATTCTTTTATATTTTTATTTATAGTATTCATGTGAAAGTCTACTGTTACTGTTTAACTTTGAACTGTTACTGTCTGACTTTGAACTGTTACTGTTTGACTTTCCAACTGTTACTGTTTGACTGTTTGAATTTGAACTGTTACTGTTTGACTTTCCAACTGTTACTGTTTGACTTTGAATTGTTACTGTCTGACTTTGAACTGTTACTGTCTGACTTTGAACTGTTACTGTCTGACTTTCCAACTGTTACTGTCTGACTTTGAACTGTTACTGTTTGACTTTGAACTGTTACTGTCCAATTTCCAACTGTTACTGTCTGACTTTGAAGTATTACTGTTTGACTTTCCAACTGTTACTGTCTGACTTTGAACTATTACTGTTTGACTTTGAACTGTTACTGTCTGAATACTTATCAGATTTTTAACAATCTCTAAAGTTCTAAAACATAAAATATATCTAAACTAGTTATATAATTATATTAAAATTAATTTAACATAAAATATATTAAAATATAAGTGGCTTTTCTAAATAGTTTTTTACCATTGGAATGTATATAATCAAAAAAGCTATATTTACACTATTCAAAAAGCTATTTTCTTCATTTGGCTCTTTAATATAGCATTTTCCGTTGGAGATGCTCTGGATAGATTAGATGTCTAATAAGTCTAATAGGTGCTGTGCTTCATGAATTAGTCATGGTCGGCCCCGGGGTTGGAAAATTTCCATGGGTTTTCTTTCAATTATCATCATAATTCTACCCTGATTTATATCAAAACACCCATAATCACGCTTTACATGTTATGAAAGTGGAGGGACCATCAAAGATGAAGGGACTAACATAAAAGAAACATCCCAGAGAACACCCCGAATTTGATAGTCAAATGGCACCATCAAAGATGAAGGGACTAACATATTGATGAGCAAAAGTCCAGGACTCCATCAAGATTTGTTTTTTAAGAGATCCTCCCACAAGAGCACAATTACGCGAGCAGACCCACACATTTTCTAATAAAATAAAATATATATATCCACCAAGATTAAAACAATGGGAAAGAAGAGAAATCAGTGATAAAACCAAGAGTAAAATATTATTATCCATCCATTGACTTAATCTCCTGTATTTTTACTGTCACTTCCCACAAACAAAAGATTAAAAAGGATTTCTCCAATTAAGACATGCTCTCGCATTTGATGATCTTCGCAGTAAAACATCCACTAGAAGGTTCCCACCGCAAAAAATCAAAATCATGCAGCTACACAGATGATGCATGATGAAACCTATCGCAAGCACCAACACAGTAAAAATTCGAAGGAATCTAAACAGTAAAGGTACGGAAATAATAACTTTAATTCAGCTTAACATTTTCAAAGAACATAATCCTCCCCAACTCCATCACCCCTCCTCCTTCCACGATAATGCAAAATTCTTAAATGAAACACATCCAAAATACATGGGAGAGCTTCTTGACAAAACTTCCTTCAGCTCACCTTCCTCCATCCACAAACACGTAAATACTAAGACAATGAACTATTAAACGGATACAAAGCTCCTAATTTCATGGCAAGATGAAACATGTAGCCTTCTGCAACCTTGATCAGTTGAGAAGTAAGCAAAAGCAAAAAATTGTCCTGATCAGATATATTGAACGGAAGAGAACCTGCACTGGCTTTTCCTTAACACAGCCCAGAGATGCCTTCAACATTCCGAGTTTGATTTAAACAATAAAATGGTACAAAAATTGAATGATTTCCCCGACAGTTCTTGCCAATTCTTTACCGCCACCCCTCTTGCCGAATTTCAACTACCATTTATCTTCTTAGATTCCCCATACCACAGCCAAAAATCCAATAAAAATATGTACCTCGGTGAAATTACTTTCATCCTACCCTGATGAGTAAAAACCAATTTGTTTTGACTAGACTACTGGCTGTTGCTTCTTATCAATTTGCATCTGCTCAAGCCAAGATTCTAAAACAGGATTAATTTGAGAATTTGAACTCAATCCCATTGCCACATCAGGTGACGGTGCAGCACCAGGTACTGGAATTGCAAGCTTTTCTTTAAGCACCTCAGGAGGCGATTCCTTCACTAGAGATTGGACCCATGACAGGTCAGGCTCCTCACCATTGTTTCCAAGCTCAAAGGATGAGGATCGGCATAACCGGCCCAATTCATCTCCATTAACTGACCAGTCTAATTTTCCATTAGGGGATCCCCATTTAGACCAAGAATTTACATTATGTGCCACAGGGTTGTTGGATCCCAGATCCCTTGAGCTTAGGCTACGTAGCTGTTGCTGCTGCTTCTCTCGCTGAGCAAGAGTAGATAATCGAGATCCCCTTGGAGAGATAGGCTCCATGCTTCTTGGCGACATCCTTCCAGGAGATCCAGCACCGAATGCAGAGTGCAGTAGATGGTGCTCAACATTTTTTGGGGAGAACGCACTTGTGTTGATGGGTGATAACATACTCTGCTGCTGTTGCAACTGATTGAGATAAGCTGATTTATGCGTTGGAGAGAAAACAGCAGCTGCTTGATCAGCAAACCTAGGAGAAGACATTTCAGCAGTGAACAGTTCTTCAAGATTTGAAGGATTTAGTGTTTTAGACCACCCAGAACGACTGAAAGAAGCAGAATTGTTCTGAGACTGCGAGAAACATGTTAAATCATTTAATATCTGTTGTTGGGAATCAAAATCTGGCAACAAATTGAAGTCCTCGGGTGGGATATCCCGGGCACTAAAGGATGATCTCAAGCGGCTGGATTGAAAGTTGCTTCCTGGAAGATGAAGTGTCGGCACATTAGGTTGTGGCCAAGCCATGGACGAGTGAGAAATGCCATTTGCAGGAGACATGGGTTGGTTGAATGGGGTAGGGGACATTGCAGAGACTGATGATGGGGAACCAGGCAAAAGACTCAGAGCAGCAGCCATGTCCATAACACTGGCTGCAGATTGAGATGATCGAGGTGAAGGGATAGCAGATCCTGTAGAAACATACAAGGGCCGGAGCTCCTCAGGCGTGTGGGCAAAAAAGCAGACTTGTCTGTTGCAGCTTGTGCCATCTTTGCAAAGCCGAGTTCGGTATTGAGCTGGGTGAAGCCAGCACTCAAAAACCCCATGTGCATATTCACACATGTCCCCACGCCTACAGGCACCTTTACGAAAATCAGGGCAGGGCACACAGCTGTAGTGGAACTTTCGTGGATCTCTTCTGCGTGCATTCTCTCCTGGGTGAACAAATGGACATTCAGTCCAGTCATGGGAGTATGCACGAGAACATGGGCGAACCTTAAAAGAGAACATGCGGAACTCATCAGTTGCATAGATGCTGTTCTTGATGTCAGGAAGAGATGGATCAATAGGGTATTCTTTCTTCTCTGGTGTAGAGCTGCCGGGCAGATTATTAAACTTTGAGGCCCTTGGAGAATAAATCAACACAGAAGGAGAAGGTGGTGAACCATTTTCTGGTGATGAAGAAAGAGTTGGTGAGCTAAAGTTGGAGTTGCTAATTGAGACCCGTAAATTGCTAACACCGACAGAGCCATTAAAATCATGCTCCGCAACAGAACCATCGGAATCAGTTTTTGAGAGAAGCTCTTCAAGAGCGACTTTCATGCTCTGTAGCTTTGGAGGAACAACAATAACATCACCAGGGCGATCTCCATTGACATCGAGGCAGTTAGGATCTGCTCCTGCTGATAACAGCAGCTTAACCACATCAACTACATTGATAGATCCACCAGAAGAAGCACAATGAAGAGCAGTAGTTTTTTCCTTTCCACAAGACAGATTCACATCAACCTTAGTATGATCCAGAATAAGCTTGAGAACATCAAGGCTGCCATACGTAGCAGCGACCATAAGAGGAGTTCTTTGGTCAAGAACAATCTGCTTCGACCCTTTCTGGCGGATATACCAAAAACCAGCCTCGTTAATAGAGGAAGCATCCCGCTTTATAAATCTCTTAAAGCCTTCAGCATCGTTGTTGGCAGCAAGTTCAAGTAAGCTAGAGAAAGCATCTTCTGTTTCTACACTTAGAAAATTCATATCTTTGGTAAATAGGTGTGGCTCCTACAGTATATGGAGTTGAAGTCGATGATGATCTAGTAGATTGCTCGGGACCACCGCACATGCTTCAATCACCTGAAGTTCAAACAAAATAACATCACTTAGATTCACTCAAAATCCAAAATTCACCTTACTCGACTCCATCCATTAAAAAACAAAAGGCACATCATAACATGAGCTAAGTAAGGAGACAATATAAAGATTTATAAAATTAAAAAAAAAAAAGCCCTTTTTCCCAGTATTGAACAAAATTTAAGACCCATGAGTCCTTCAATGGAGTGAAGTTCCCTACTCCTCACAAACCCAAAAAACACAAGCTACTCCCCTCCACAGAGCTAGACTCACCGCATAGATGGTGTCTGACCAGAAATAAATTAATCAAAAAAATAAGAAAGGGAGGAAGAGAAAGTTTTTGAGTCTTCTTCATCTTGTATATAATTAGAAGGACTAAAATCTATCTGTTTATAACAACGTGGTCAAATATTAAACGAATTCATATATAACAAAAATTAACAAAGACAAATCAAAGAAAGAAAAGGAAACCATACTAAACTAAAAGCTACAAGATTGATGATAGCAACGAAATGAATAGAATCAATTACAGATCTAAACACAACCTAACCTAAAACTAACAAAAAGCAAAGATTCTGATTATCAAGATGAGGAATTTTATTACAGTGGAATCGAGAATCTCACAGCTGTATTGAACAGACCAGAATAAAATCTCCCCATTATCTAAAAGTATCAAATAATCTAACAACTCTGTAAGCTAAAATAATTGACTAGCAATTAACTTACCGATTAATAAAATTTGAAGCAAGAAACAGCTCTTGGTAGCTTAAAAATTAAGAGAAATGCATAATAAAATTGATTCACTTCATAATCGATCAACATAGAAAGATTTGAGAGCCGAAACAGCATGTCGTTTTGAAGGGGAAGGACAAGTTACTAGAGACAGGCAGCACTTAGCTGCTACCTCCATCGATGTAATCTATGAAACAAGAGAGTGTGCCTTTTGTTTTTGTTTCTGTTTCAGTTTCGCTTAGGGAGAGACGGAGGGGGAGCGGAGGGTGCAAAGCTGTAACGTTCAGAAATTGAAATTGAAATTGAAATGAAATGAAATGAAGAACGAAGGAATTTGTAATGAATTTATTTAAATTTATTTAGTCCATGACAAGAAAGGAAATGAAACGACATTGAAATTCACATCAAATTACATTGAGATGCGAGTCAAATTTTTGAACTTTGTATAAGTGAAGGGAGACTGGTTTGGTCGATGCGTATAGATAAGGTGCATGACCGGTTTGGTGTTGAAACTCAAGGAGTGGAGTTACCGGTTAAAGGGGTGTGGCGGTTATTGAGGTGGATTTAAATGGGTACTTGGAATCCGCAAGTCAGTGCAGTGGTCAATTTTTCTTTACTATTTGAACTGTTTTTTAAAAAAAAACAATTAAAAAAAAATTGTATTCATATCTCTATATAATATTTTTATATGGTAATGTCAAGAATTAATTTTAAAAAATAAAAAATTTTATTTAAATATATTTTTAAATAAATATATTTTAAAATACAATCTTTATCACACACTGAGAAACAGACACTTAATTGTATAGTCAAATATAATAAAATTCTTTTTTAAAATTAGCACAGTAATTTAAGAATTTTAATCAAATAACACTTTCTAAAACTTTTGGTGAAATTACACATTTTACATTGTCACAATATGTTAGATGTTGTTATTCTTAAGTACGACAAGATAGTTTTCGTGCTTTAGAAGAGCGATAAATAAACATGTCACGCTTCAGAAACGCGATAACTTAATATGTCGCACTTCAAAAACGCCACATGTCGTGAAATTTAAACTCCTTCTTAAATTGAAGAACATAGACAGACACGACTCCTTCTCTCTCTCAAAACCACCGTTCACAACCTTCTTCTCTCTGAAACCCCCCCACCAGTCACTTGATTTTTTGCCTTTAAAACACCTAAAAATTGAACTCATCTTAATCTTCAAACATCCTAGAATGTTTTCCTCTTTAAAATCTATTGTTGTCACCTCTGTTATCATCGCCCGAGTCTTTTCTCTAATCCTACAAGCAATGTAAACATACTACATTGCTATGAATTTTTGTTTGATTTAGTTGAAGTGAAATCATTATTTATGGTTTAGGTTGAATTTAGGATTTGTTGAATTGATGATAAATGAGCTATGTATATCATCAATTAAGGTTGATTTGATATAGTTTAATGAAAATAAGTTAAATTAATTACAAACTAATTATTTCAATTAATTATGTATTGCGTTGAATTTTGGATAAGTTGTAGAATTAGAAATTTTATGTGGATTATTGGAATTAGCTAATGATGTTATCACTATACTTGATGATTTCATACAATAGAGCATGAATAAGGTAGAATTATGAAGAATTACACGCTGTGTTGAATGTGGATAAGTTGCTAAATTTGATATTTTCTTTGAATTGTTTTAATTTGCTATGAATCTGGGTTTGATTTAATCCAATTGAGAATGAAAATATAAATTAGATTTGATATCATGAATTATATTTAATCTTGGTCAAGTATCCTTCGTTAAATTTAGAAATTTGATTGATTTTACTATAAATTTTATCTATTAGGGTTGAGGTAATTCAATTTAGTTAAAATTATATCCAATTGACCATAAGCTGATTTGTTTTTTTCTGGCAGAATGTCTTATAACATATTTATATTATGTCATTACGGTGGAACTATTATTCCTGATGTGAACAGTACTATCACATATAATAGTAGGAGTAGTTTTTTGTTATATGGTAATTTAGGCATGTCGTGTGTGGAAATGAAAAAAACTATTTGGCATGGACTTGGCTGGTAATATTGATGTTGAAATAATTTTGAGGTGTCAAATTGGTAAGCATCAGTGTTAACCTGTACTGATTATATATGATGGCAGTTTTAGAAAAAATGATTAATTCTTTCATCCAATGCGAATTGAACATGGTGGTTTGAATATGAGTAGTCGATCAAAATCTTTGTGTGTTCCAACTTTTGTCTGTCCTTTAAAGTTAGTTAGTAGAGGGAAAAACAATTTATTATTGGAAGATTCGCTATGAAATATCGACGATACTATGTTTGACAATTCATTTACTAATCAACATATATTTCATTATTATGAGCTTAGTGACAATGAGAATGAAGAGACGTTAGACCCGAAAATAACAGTAAATGTTGATAATAAGCTTGAAGATAATGTTATAATAAAATAATACCTTGTGTTCCTGAATCTGGAGATGCTTTTAGGTTTACTTTTTTATTTATCATCATTAGGCACTTAGTTGTAAATGTTTCCAAGAAGCTTTGATTTGAAGGTTGGATAAACAATTAGCAGTAAAAAAAATTGGTTCATGCAATTAAACGGAGGTATATCACACATTCGATTAAATACTGAATCTAACGGTCAAACTCAATATTTCTTCAATTACAATGTATGCAAGCACCTAAATATAAGTGGTATTTACGTAAGGGATATCATAAAAGGTCAGATTCATTTGAGATAACAAAGTTAAAAGGGTCACACACATGTACCTCAATCTTTGTCTAAAAATACTACTATTAACTCGATGCAAATTTTATTGTTAATGTTATATCAACCCTTGTAATGAATAATCTTTCAATGACATTTACAAGCATACATGATGAAATAAAATTGCATTATAAGTATAAAATATCATATGACAAGGTATGAGTTGCAAAACAGAAGGAGCTCGGGCATCTTTCTAGTTCACATGAGGACTATGTTGAAAATTTATCAAGGTTTTTATTGGCAATAAAAAAAATCAAATCCTGAAACAGCTGTTGATTGGACACACAAAGAAAATCTTGATGATAGTACAATAGTTTTTTAGAGAGTTTTTTGTCATCTAAAGATTGTATTAAAGGTTTCAAGTATTGTAAACCATTTATCAGTATTTATGACACATATTCGTATAAGCAATATGATGGGAAGTTATTAATTACAATTGCTTTTGATGCAAATAATGGGATACACCTGTTGGCTTTTGCAATTATTGATGAAAAAAATAACTATAATTGAAGATGGTTTTTGCTTTGCTTACAAATATATGTTATCGGTGATAAACATGTATATGTATAATATCATATAGACATGTAAGTATAAAGATTGAAGTAACAAAAATTTGACGTGAACCTAAAGGATAACATCAATATTGTGCCTGATATTTTGTTAGCAACTTCGATTATAAATTCAAATAATCATCTACGAAAAAAAATTCGATAAAGATGTGTTATGAATCTTCAAGATGAATTTGATTTATGGTATGAAAAAATGTATAAGTTAAACTTAACATATCAAAAATAGTTTGAACGAGAACCAAAAAAGAGCATTGTATTATGATAATGGTCACTCGTTTAGTAAAATGACAACTAATCTTTTAGAATCATTTAATCATGTTCTGAAAGGTGCTTATGCAAAGTCTATTTCAGCCCTATTGCAATTGATATTTTATAGGTGTAATAGTTATTGGATCAAGTAAAGATGTGAAATAAAAGATTTTATTCAACGTGGAAGAATTTGCTCCTCATCAATTCAAGTTTAATTGACAATTAGCAGGAATAGATCAAGATATCATAATGCAATGTTATTCAACTTTGAGTAACAAGTTTTCCAGGTCAACACCCTTATTATTATAAAGAAATTCAAAAAGAAAATCAGATTGAATGATAGAACAAACATATATGGTAAATGACAGACATTTCAACATTCATATTGATTTATGGTATGAAAGAATGTATAAGTTAAACTTAACATATCAAAAATAGTTTGAACGAGAACCAAAAAAGAGCATTGTATTATGATAATGGTCACTCGTTTAGTAAAATGACAACTAATCTTTTAGAATCATTTAATCATGTTCTGAAAGGTGCTTATGCAAAGTCTATTTCAGCCCTATTGCAATTGATATTTTATAGGTGTAATAGTTATTGGATCAAGTAAAGATGTGAAATAAAAGATTTTATTCAACGTGGAAGAATTTGCTCCTCATCAATTCAAGTTTAATTGACAATTAGCAGGAATAGATCAAGATATCATAATGCAATGTTATTCAACTTTGAGTAACAAGTTTTCCAGGTCAACACCCTTATTATTATAAAGAAATTCAAAAAGAAAATCAGATTGAATGATAGAACAAACATATATGGTAAATGACAGACATTTCAACATTCATATTCATATATTCTTGCATGTTATGTTATGAATCACTTAGACTTTACATAGTTTATTAATGATCATTACACGATTCAGAGCTACAAATCAGCATATGACATGTCATTTCATCCATTATAACACAAGTTAGAATGGACTAATTACACCGGATTTTAAGTTAAAACAGACACATCTAATAGAAATTTAGAAGTGGTCGATTAATGTCTACTTAATTACGAGGTGGATGCAAGAGAGGGTCATGTATATTATAGGTATGGCATATGAAATGACATAGGCCATAATAGAAAAACATGTCATAATCGACCACATATATATGATAATATAATTGTATGACAAAATAAATATTTGTTAAAATATATTATGATATTTTTTAAAAGCATATTAAACTTATCTAGTTTCACATCAAATACATGTACTCATACATAGAATGTCACACATTCAAGGTGGTAGATCTTCTTCTCATGTTGAGTGGCCATATTATGATGATGACATTCCTAGAAAGCATGACTATTTTCATGGAGATTTTAAGTCACATTACATGCCTATAGGGCCCACTGACACTTTTGTCCTGCAGTTGTTGGATAGACATTGATCAAATGATGTTTTTGTTGGGATTATAAAAATATTTAATGTAAATAAGTTTTTCCATTACTTAACATTACATGTATTATATATTTATGTAATTATATTTTAAATTATTATGCAGGATAAGACCATGATTTATTTTCAGGCACATAAGCAAATGAAATTGCTTGAGCAAGTTCAGCCCTATGTGTTTTAGGTTAGTTTTTTATACATAAGTTATCTGGAGAACATAAAGCTTGATCATGACTTGATCCATGCACTAATTGAGCGATGGAGATATGAGACACACACATTTCATCTTAGGCATGGGAAAATGACGTCGACATTACAGGATGTGACAATTTTGCTTAGAATTTATATTAATGAACAAGTAGTCACATTTATTGGCATGTGTAATCAAATTGTGTTAAGCGAGTACGCATTTGTATTGGCACTCTCGCTTTCTGAATTGAAAAGGGCAATATACATTTTAAATGGATTAAATAGACATTTACCATACCATCAGGTGATACTAACAACGAGATCTTGCGGAGGTATCCATCAAATTATTATTTGAATATGTTAATTGTTAGTTAAGTATATGTGAATTAGTATGGTAATTTTAATATGTTATGTAGGTATATTAGAGCATATATACTGTATTTATTTAGCAGTGTATTATTCACAAATTTCATTGGAAGATGCGTGCCTTTAATTTATCTGACGCTCTCGGATGATTTTGATGTCATTACCATATATACATCGGGATTTGTTGTCTTTGCACATCTATACAAACATTTATGTCTTGCATGCATGAAATGGATCCAATAGGCTGAGGGATGTTTTCTACTTGTACATGTATGAATCGAAGAACTTAAAATAACTATTTGCTTTTTAAATGTTTGTTATTAATACAAAATAAACAACTTGTTTTTTTATTTAATAATAGCTATGGTATTAGGAGCATCTTTATGTGGGCTAGCCCTAAATACCTAGATTGCAACTTATAACTATCAAAATTATGAGGGTTACACTTTAGCTTCCATTAGGATATAGGTATTGCAATGTTATTTTTGTAATTATATATATATATATATATATATTGTCTAATTGTAACTTTAAAAATGAAATTAAACCGACATGTTTGTAATATTAGGTTGTGTGCTAGTAGATAATAATCCAACACATATGTTGTCATTTTACTAGAGTGAGCTAGATAAACATGTTATCTATGAATTTTTTGAACCATTTGTTAAATTAAAAGCTTAATTTCACTGAATTATTATTGTTTAATATTTAAGAAACTTATCTTCTACATGTCAAGTGAACACCTTATTTGGATGAAAGATTGATAATTGCTTCAGCTATTTGCATTAAAGGGATGAACATTAGTGGTCTCGTTGATTTTTTTATATGGTTGAGTTATGTTGCCCATATCAGGTTATGTGACAATTCGGTTGTAGACAACACATTTAAGCTGACATCGATATAAGAGATGTGTTACACGTTATAAACCATCAGGGTAAAAATAATGATTATGTTTGATTATGTCATCTTGAAACTTATGTTTCACAGTGGGATATACGAAAGAATGAGATATTTGCATAGATACATCAAGTAATTACAAAGGAGTATTTGACTTGGTAAATAAGTATCACATGCTAGGTCATTACATCGAATCCTAAGCAAGTTCCTCCACCTATATACTTGTAATATTAGCAAAATACCCAGCTGGTTCAAAATATCATAAGTAATCAAATATTTTTAGAATTAATATATGTTAAAAGTTGGATTTTATTTATTGATATTTTATTTTAACATTGATGTTTTATTAATATTAGGTTGGTTGTTGTTACAACAGGGTGTAGAGACTATATATGTGCTTCATGATATTGACGAAGAAACAGATGATACACATATACGTTTTGATGGTTCAATGTTTGTCGTATTGAACTTAATACTTTTGGAGAGAGGTTAACTCTTAATGATGTCATGATGAAGAACAAGGCTACTCAGGTAGGAGTAAGAGCAAGATGCAATTGCATTATTGATGAACCTGGGTCATCCAGTAAATGACATAGATGTAGATAGATATGTTATGTTGATATATTTTGAGATTTCAATTACTTGAATGTTGTTTTATTAAAGTATTTGAGACTTATTTTGCATGTGTATATGTTTATTTATTTACATTTCTAAGGCTATTTAAGATTATAAAATATAA
>Ga0307518_10001783_pt1 | contig 15922 bp, 21 predicted proteins | sample 25_EM_MG_FD_203889 | JGI IMG/M metagenome (GOLD analysis project Ga0307518, IMG submission 203889) | Populus trichocarpa ectomycorrhiza microbial communities from riparian zone in the Pacific Northwest, United States - 25_EM | ecosystem: Host-associated > Plants > Roots > Unclassified | place...
TTTAAACCCCCTGGGCTCAGCCCAGTAAAAGAGAGCCCAATTGTATGAAATTATCCCTCTCTCAGTCTCTCTCAGTCAGTATCCCCTCAGCTCTTTGAGTCTTGTAGGCTTCAGTGAAGGTCTAAAGACTCTGATATTCAAGTTTTATTCCATCTATTCAAGTCCAAGTCTTTCTCTAGGCTCAAGCGGAGTCTAGCCTGTCAATCCTTCATCTCTCATTGCTTCTGGACGTCAGGAGCCCCCTTGCCCCTTTGCTGCACCAATCTCTAGGTGTAGTATTGCTACTTCAGTCCCAGTCAACTCAATCCCCACTTTGACACTTCCTAGGCTATAGGAAGAGTCCAGACATCTATCCCCTTCGTCTTCTATTGCTCCTGTACCCCAGGAGTATCCTGTACCTCTGTCTGCATCACCCTGTTGGTGTAGATCCCCCCTCCCCCTCCTCAGCACATCCTCTCTGGACACCATGGAGGTAAACCACCACTTGCACAATTTCATAGTCCTTTGTTGGTGTTGTGTTTGGGTTATTGCTCCAACCCAAATCCACACTTTGACTCACACTGCTCCGGTTTGTTTTCCTGCCCCTGCTTTGTTTTCCTGTACCTGGATTATTTCCCTGTCCACTTCCGCTCTGTCCCTTGTCTCGACATTAGGGTGTTTACTTGTCACCGTATATACTCACCTGTAGTTTCATTCCTATATAAACTACCAAACTCTGGCCTAGTAGTCCTTAGATCAAATCTCGACTAAGATACTCCTCACCTCTGTACTACTCCATGCTCTCCTAATTCCATCCTGTTCTCCTGAACTTTGGCCAACTCCAGCCTCCATCCCATCTCGTCCCCTTGGCCCTATGTCTGCTCCTAGCAAGTCTCCTACTCGCACAAGAGCAAAAGCCACCTCTGTCCCAGACTTGATGCTAGACCTCTTAGGACTTATCCCACCTCTGGGATGTCCTTTGCTCTGGACAAGCTGTGCTCAACTCTGAACTACTTTCCACACAGTCCAGACCTACTCTGCAAAAACCTGGACTTACTCCCAGTGCTCCTCTAGTGCCCGGACTTTGTTCGTATGACCTGGACTTGACTCTCCGCACTAACTAGCACCTACTAGTGTCTGGACTTACCTCCTCATTAGTCCCCTGCACCCCTGGACCTTCTAGTAAGATCATCAAGGAGAACTGGTCTTGACAGTTCTACTTAGTATAAGTACCCTGTACTTTATCTTGTACACCTCAGTCTGAAATTATTCAAGTCACTACTCCTGGTCCTTGTCCATCTCTGTCTCTCTGGTTGTTCATCCTCCAATGGGTCCATTCACCTTTACTTTCCATTGTCTTGAGTCTGTGATGAACTATGAGATGAGTTGACAGCCTGCATGATCTCTGTTAACATCAGCCTTAGATGCTCTACCATGCCCATAGTGATGTCATCCACAATGCTGGCATTGATGGTGTAATTGGTCGACATGATGTGCATGGCCTTGTTTTGTCTTGGCTGAAGTGTCTTTTCTACAAGATGTGACTGAGCTTGCTGGTATGGTAGGTTTCTCCCTCCTGGTATTACCTTACAGCACTTTGCCATCTTGTGCTGGCCTGTAGATATAACAGGAGTATGTCCTCCACTGCTCCCACTAGACTGTGTGACCATAGATGTGATTCTTGGTCATCCTCATATGGCCTGCTTGTAATGTGTCCATATCATCTTCCTGGTTTATTTCCATCACTTCTTTTGATGCACAGTTTAACTTGTGCTTCCTGGCAGTCTGGATGTGTCTCCAATGGTTAATGGTCATGCTGAACTGGATGTGAGGTAAGTTGTACTTCTTCATGATTATAGACAAGTCTTCAGAGATGAACACCCTGTCAAAGTTGACAAATAGGTGGTCCTTATATAGCTGGACCATGCTGTCATTAGCAAAGCAGATCTTGGTAGCCAGTTGTGCCAATGGACAGGCCATGGCAAGGTCCTGGATGAGGGATGTCACTAGTGATGGCATCCAAGCCATGGGGAATAAGCTTGTCATGTCCAGTCAGGGTGGTCATTTTCCAGTATTGTCAATACACAGTAGCATCACATGGTTGCCAAACACCATTAGGTTGCATGTGTGACATGTTTGTGTGTTGTGATAGACCACTGATGTTAGTTCTGTGCCCTGACCTGATGCTCCACTGAGTATTTCTACTCAAAGCAGAAGCAACCTTTGGAGCTTGCTATATTCCTGAAGCCATCTGTACAGCTCTGCTTGATTCCTGGAAAATCCACTCATTGTCTCTCTGTAACAGGAATTTTGAAAATGCTCCATGTCCATCAGCAACTGCTTATACCAGAGGAGTCTGGCCTTGAAAGCATTCATTTCAGACATTGGAAATGAAGGAGTATCCTGGCACATTCTTCTTAGTGAGATCATCAGCAAGCTTGTCATAGTGGACTCTAAGATCCAGTCCTCTGAGAATCTTGTTCTCCCAGGTAGACATTAGATCTTCCTTAGTGTCTACAAAAATCTTTCAAACATTAGGAAAGGATATGTAATTTCCCTTGTAGCATAGGGACATCCAACTTCTCATGTCTGTCCACCAGATGTGCAGTGGTACCATGTCATAAGAGATTGCAGATGCCCTGTATTGCAATGAGCATGGATGAGCAAATGTGAAGTAGGCCTTCTCAGTAAACCAGCACTCAAGGGTGTCACATGGTGCCTTGTAAAACCTTTTCTGGCTATTGCTACTGGATTGCACTTAACAATCACTACTCCAGGTATTGTTTTGTGGTGTCAACTGCTGCCAAGTCAGATGTTTTTGAGGCCTTTAAATGCTTCCATTCCTGGTTGCATCAAATATATCTTTGAGGACTGTTATGGTTGCCTCACAATTTTCCCTTCTTGTTTCCTTTCTCAGACTAGTACCTTCTTTGGACAGCCTTATAGCTGTACAACATGTGTTCTCCTTGCTGTCTCTGTTGGCTATGCCAATCTGTATGTAGCTGTACCTTCCAGTGTTCAGCTATGCTTGTGTCAGCCAGTAATGTTGCTTCCAAAGACCTCCCAGCTCCTGTATCCTCATTCTTGAGCTACTCAATAGTTTCTTTTTGCTCTTTGAACAATCCCATATCTCTACTCAAAGATACTCAGAACTCCTGCCTAAATTCAGTAACCTTGCTGGTTAGGGAACCACTGTCCCTAGCACTAAGTGAACAACTCTTTGGGTTAGGACATACCAAGACTCTGTCTCAGTGTAACAAAAGCTCAAGAATCCTGCCTTTGTGCCAAATGATCACTGTTTAGTGTACCACCATATCATCCCAACAGAATAGACCTTGGATGATACCCTTCAGTCTTTGAATCTGAACCCCTGAACCATCTTCCTGTCAAATCCGGGTCTACTCCGGTAGGGGGTCCGGTCAAGTCCGGACGAAAGCGGACGAAGGAAGAGAGCAGAGGGCTGGACAAGAGGTTAGTCCGGCCGGAGTTGGTGACCGCTTGGATTCAACGACTAAGGATAACGAGCGTTGATCCCTTGCGTAGGTTCCGGTCAAGAGGGGACAGAGACGGAGACGGAGATGGACAGAAACTGGAGTAGATGACTATGGTTGATTTCAGACTGAGGTATACAGGACGGAGTACAGGGTACTTATACTATGGAGAACTAGGGACGAGTATTTACGGTGACAAGTAAACATCCTAAAAAGCGGACAAGGGACAACCAGAGAAAGTACTAAGTCAGGTCCGGGTAAAATAAAGTCAGGCCCGAGTAAAATAAAACAGGTCCGGTGAAAATGATACAAGGTGGTGGATATAACAGGTACACGGAGAACTCACGTCAAGGCAGGGTAGACGGTGAGGTGTAGTAAGGACTGAGTAGGGACTAGGCCAAGGGTCGTACTTAACGGAGGTATATCTGCGCGACCGTGACCGGAGTAAGTGATGCGTGACCGGAGTTGAGCTGTAGAGCTGCGATGCGACCGGAGTGACCGGATAAAGCCCGGAGTTAGACATGGTCGTAACACTTCCTCTGAGGAAGAAGAACAGATTGCCATTGAAAGACCACATTCTACTAGGCCAAACACTCAGAACTCTGATGACACCTCAGAACCACTTGCAAGGCTACTCTCTTTAGCCCTCTCCCCTAGGATTCCCTCATCCATCTTCCATGATATCCTCTTTCACATTCACCTCCCCAGGCTACTCAACTCTTTTTCCTTGTCCATATACCACATAAATAGATCTACTATGTTACTGTAGCTTATAGCCTTTGGCTTTCCCATCAACCATGATGCAAAATGTTCTCTGCTGTTCCACCATCCTCCAAAATGCTCTTCTGCCTTTTTTTCAGCTTCCCCTAATAATAGGTCCCAAATACCATTGGTGTAATTATATCACCATAATCACATTTTTGCACACCCTTCCCCGCCTTCCTTACCATCAAGCCCATATACCTGGTTAGGCCGTGTTTTACAGCCAGTGGGGGTTGACAATCGGCCACATGTTGTGGGTCAGCAGGGGTCAGGCCAGACTACAGAGTGTTGCCATGATATATAGTCAGGCCAGTATGTGGAATTGTCACCATAATATACAGTCCAGCCTGGGTGTGGGTGTCACCTGTCAAGACCGGTTCTTCACCAATCTGATCTCTACGAGGGGTCTGGGGGTCAGGGGTTGGCCTAGCGGTAAGACCGAGATGCTACATAGCGTAGTCGCGCTTCCCAAATGATAGGAAGGCCGACCGAGGGTTATACAAAGTGCCCGAGGGTAAACGGTCTACGACCGAGTGCTTGCACAAGGACTGAGACGGAGAGTGTGAAGGGAGAACAGAGGAGAAGTATCTTATTCGATATTCAAACTGAACTACAACAGACCGAGTATCTAGGTATTTATACTAAGTAGAACGGATGAGGCGATGTACAGGGAGTCGGGATTACCAACGAACGACAAGTGCAGTCGCGCTGCATGCTGAGTAAGTACAGTAAGTGCGATAACTGGATTACCGATAGATAATGTATTAGTAATGACACGGGACGGGAACGTATAGTGACCGGAAAGAAGAAAGGAAACATATTAGGTAATCATACAGAGAGACACATCAGACAACGCGCTCACCGATCAGTGGCGCTACAAGACAGATAGAGAGAAACGGAAAAGGGGAGTACATACTATAAACAGACGGCGAACGCGTGGACGTGATCGGACAATAGGGTACAGGGTGATCGGATGTCACAGTCGTGACAGTACCCCCTCTTAGGGCTGAGCCCACGAGGCTGCAATGCATTTTCCACACCGATTGTGCGTGACCATTGTCTGGGTTTGAAAATCGGTTAGGGCATATTTAAGACTGGCCTTCGATGACGGTCAACCCATCAACACTTTCTTTCATCTAACATCCTTGATTCCTAATCATGTCCTCTGGCAACAACGGCAACAACATTGACTGGACGCGTGTCGCCTTGCCCGAGTTGGAAGGGAAACTGACCGACTCAATCCAAATCCAAATCGCCAAGTTCGATGAACAATCGCGGCGGCGCCGAGAACGTTTGATGAAGCAGGCGGCTGAACAAGAAGTGAGGAGACTGGCAGAGGAGGCTGCAAAGAAGAAGGCTGAGGAGGAGGCGAAGAGAGTCGCCAAAGAGAAATGGAAGGCCGAAGAGGAGGCAAAACGAGTCACTGAGGCAAAGGCGTGAGCCGATTTTGAGGCAAGGTGCAAGGCTGAAGCGGAGGTGAGGGTGAGAGAGAAGGCTGCGTCACTGGCAGCGGGCGAGGAGATGTGGGCGCATTTGGGGACAAAGCCCAAGGTGCATGGCCGATATTTTTTCCTTTGTCTTTTGCTGACTTACTGTTTAATTAGCCTCGTCAGGTCACTGCCTGTTCCAACACGGGCATCATGGGGTTCAGGCCCCCTTGTGACGGATGCAGGCAAAGTGGTAACAGCGACAAGTGCAAGCTGGCCAACGGTGCGTGCACACCGACTTGCAGTCGGTGTCAACGATCCAAGATAAAGTGCACCTTTGAAGTTTCGACAGCAGCGATGGAGAGGTCGGTGAGCGGAGAGAAGAGGAAACAGGGCGAGAAATCAGCGGAGGTGAACACATTGCCGAGAGGAGGGGAAAAGAGGAAGTGGACGAAGACAACGATTGCCGATGCCATGAGCACAGAGGAAATCGAAGTGGCGATGGAAGGGTTTTCGGTGGCTGGGCCATCAAATATTCCTGACCCAGTCGCTCAGGTCTTGGACCGGCAACTCGGGGAAGTGATCACGGCCATCGATCGCAATACCAAGGAGTTGGCAAGGCCCGGGAACAAGGTTGACGGATTCGCCTGGGAGATGAAAAGGATGGCGGATGCAAGTGACCGCAAAGGAAAGGGCAAGGCGAGACCAGAGGTGACCAAGGACGAAGAGGAGAAGCTGGATGAATCCGACGGAGAGGATGGGGAGGATGAGGAGTCGGGGAATGAGGACGGGGAAGGCGAGTCCAAGTAAATAGTTAGTCGGACAGGGCTTCAATGTACTTGTATTTAGTTTTTCTTTTTCTTTTTACTTTGTTTTTGTATACTATCAATAGACTTGGTTCGGTGATCTGAAAGATTTAGCGTGAGAGGCTTTCTAAGGGGCCTGGCTTAGTTGGATAGGCTTTGTGATAGTTGGCCACAAGTTCTGATGTGTGTCCAAGCTCGGTCGCAATCAACCAAGATGTTTCTTTGTCGGTACCCTCGTAGCCAGCCCATCTAACTAGGTAGAGGAGTGGGCATTGGCGTCGACATCGGTTGAACTTTGAATCGAGGATCTCAGTGATCTCGAACTTGGGTTCGCCATCGACTTCGATGGGAGGTGGTGGAGGTTGTGACCGATTTGGTATTGTGTTCGGTGTCGCTGGTTCGAGCTGTGAGACGTGGAAGACGGGGTGGACAGCACGCATAGAGTCGGGGAGACGGATCATGAATGATAGAGTGCTGACTTGGGCGATAATGGGGTAGGGACCGAGATTCTTCTCAGAGAGATTCCTCGAAGGTCGGGTAGACCTAAAGTACTTGGCTTTGACGAAGACTTGATCACCGACTTTGAAATCGGGTGCGGGTGATCTTCTGGCGTCAGCAGGGCCTTGGTACCTTTTTTGGGCAGCAGCCATTTCTTCACGTAGGTACTCATGCAGTGATTCTAAGTCAACCACGTATTCCCTTGCCCGAGCCAATGAGAGATCGTGCTTGGGGTGCACAGCGAGGTTCGGGTGGTATCCTTTGTTCGTGAAGAACGGTGAGACACCAGTTGTAGCACTAGGGGCGTTGTTGTAGGCGAACTCGGCGAGAGGTAGTAAATCCAACCAGTTGTCCTGCTGGTAGTTGCATTACATCCTGAGGTATTGCTCAAGTGTTTGGTTAGCTCGCTCGGTCTGTCTGTCACCTTCTGGGTGATAGCCCGAAGTGAAGTGTAACTTCATATCTAAGGCATTACCGAGTGATCGGAAGAAATGCAAGACGAACTCTGAGCCTCGGTCAGATGTTACATGCGTGGGTACGCCGTGCTTAGCAAAGGCATGTAGTAGGAAGAGCTGTGTGAGCTCGGGGGAGGTTATTGTATCATGAGTTGGGATGAATATGGCTTGCTTTGATAGTCGGTCAATGACTACCAGTATGGCTGTGAAGCCGGATGAGGACGGGAGTTGCTCAATGAAATCCATCGAGATGGAATTCCATGGTCGGTCGGGGACCGGTAATTGTTTGAGCATCCCATAGGGTCAGGGATGTGGTGTCTTAGCTCGGGCACAGGCCGTCCAGGACTTGACATAGTCCTTTACGTAGGTACGAATGCCTGGCCATGTGTATTTGCGACGAATAAGCTCTAGAGTGCGGTTCTGACCGAAGTGTCCCGATAGGGGATGGTCATTCTTATATCTGAGGACACAAAGACATAGGTCATCAGCCTTGGGGACGTACATGCAACCATCAAGACGTAGGTAACCAGTCTCATCAGTCGACCATCGGGGATTCAATGTGTCCAAGAGGTGGGCTTTAGCGATCAGATCAGACAATAAGTTGGCTAGGATATTGGTGTGAAGACGCTCGACGTCCATAAGTGCACTAGCTCTGAGTACTGGAGCGTGTAGGTATGTCGCGCGAAGGGAATTGGTGAGCTGTTCAGCCGTGAACACCGGTCGGAGGTTCTGTGGATTGACTTGGGCGAAGCCCCTATCCCCCTCTTTGGGGTAGACGTCCCAGCGTCTAGTCAAGGCATCGGGCTTTGCACCAAGTTTACCAGATCGGAAACGAATGATCAGGTTCAAAGAGGAGAGGTATTCTGACCATCGGGCTTGCCGATGGGTGAGAACCTTAGAGGTGGAGAAGTACTCCAGGTTTTTGTGGTCGGTCACGACGTCAATTGGAAAGGCAGGGCCCTCCAAGTAGTGACACCAGCTCTTGAAAGCCTCAAAGATAGTGAGGAGCTCCTTGTCGTGAGTACCATAGTTCAGCTCGGGCATGGTCAGAGTGTGGGAGTAGAATGCAATTGGTCGTATCTCATCGTCTGAACCTGTGATGGACAAGATACCAGCAATCACGTAGTCCGATGCATCAGTCTTGACCGTTAGCTGAGCGCCTGGCTGGAAATGGGTGAGGATGGGAGTGTTGAGAAAGTAAGTGCTTAGTCATCACTAGCACATGACTTCTCAGGAGCCTTGACACGTGATGTGTCTGGATTCATTCTCTTCCATGTGATTGTCAGAATCACATGACCGGTTATCAGAGAGTACCGACTAACTGGAGTCATATCTCTTATCTCACGTATGACTCACTGTGGACTTCTTCGAGGTTCTACGAGCTTCCACAGGACTACTATGTTAGGAAGGTACTTATCTACTGTCCATTTATGGACTCTTAGGAAACACTCTACTTTACATGGTCTGTGTGCAGCTCAGACATATAAATACCCTTACGCTACTTGGAGTGCTGTAGAGTTTTTCCCTCTTACAATTACTCTCTGTTCTATCCAAGAACTATCAAACCACCTTCGGTTATCTTGCTTCAAGTTTGAACCTTCTACTTAAGTGAGTTAAGACTTCATTGTCATTTGTGTAGAGCCCACTGCGCTGTGTCCACATTGTGGACATTGCCTCCCGATAGGTTATGAGCCCCGTCTAGGCGACCTCCTGTGACGTCGTTATTCTCGTCGGCCAACGAGAAGATGGATAGGAACGCCGAAGACAGGTTCACTTGGAGACTATTTCTTTGTGTCATGCAGTTCTTACTTGCCGGACGAGGTGTGCAGCTTCTACTGTACCCTCATCCCGTCATATCCGCAGAATTATGTTTTGCTGCTTTCTTGATTGCCTTCTTTACTTTAGTCGTGGACATGAATCAGACTCCTGAGGGACGTCGGTTCATTGTGCAGGCTAGTACTGGAGATAGTCAGGGTCGATGGACAGTTACCCTTGAGCGGGAACACTTTATGTGTTCTAATCAGGAACTGTCTCTTATAGAGTGTCAGGCTGCTGAAGCTCGTAGGAGGATTGAAGGTCCTATTAGAGTTCCAACGATGTCAGAATACTTGGAGCAACGTCAACAAGACCGTCGTGATGAGTTCTATTCTGTTCATCCTAGGAGTGGTTTGCAATTACCCCCTCCATGCTATTATGCTCGTCTTGCTGCAGATGAGGCCCTCGTTCTTGACAACGATGGTATTCCCTACGGTGGAAATCCTCCTGCATATGACAGACTTGAGCTAGCTGAGAGACCGGGTGTTACCGCTTCTAATATTGTCCAGTCTTTGCCTTCCCCTGGTCAAACTAGTGGCGAGTTTATAGGCTTGACTGACAATTCTAATAGATCCTATTCAATTCAATATCAGGTAATACCTTCTACTCCTCCTCCCTCCTACATCGACTCTACGCATCAAGAACAAGATGTCATCGTATACCCCCGTTCCCAGTCTAGACACCATTCTCACCGAAGAAGCTCTGAATCGGTTGTTGGAACCCATCTGCACGTCAGTACAGCGGGAAGAGCTGCTGTGGCCACTCTTTTTCGATCCAATTCGGACTCCTCGCCGAACCCCTCATTGCTCAGCAACTCCCAGCTGTTCTGTTCCAACCACTAGAGGCAACCCTTCTACCAGTATGAACTTGTATACGCCTACTCGTTCTACTCGTACTACCCCTGCTCCGGAGATTTTTGTTCCACAGCAGTACGGAAGGGAATCCTCTATTCTCAGCACCGATTCTCGCTTCGACCCGAATGATAATTTCCATAATCCTCTTTTGGATCCACGTTATCTAATGTTCATCCTTCGGTCAGTCTACGAACGTGTCAGAAACCCAGTACCAAACTTCCCCTCCTGTATAGTCGTTCCTGTGGAAAGACTCATCTACCTTCCCTGGTATGAGTATCCTGAGTCAACCATCCACCTCAAAGACTATACTGTCCACTGCAACATCAACGAGGTCTATGTTCAAGCAATTCCCTATAGCGCGGACCACCGTGGTTGCATCCTCAGTTTTAGTCCTACCCCTGTCAACCTTTTCCCCTCTGGCCAGGGAGATATTTTCTCCCTCTTCTTCTTAAAAGAGGATATCTGCTACCCCTGGCTATGGAGTGCAGGTCTGCGTGTTGCCAGGAACAAATCCCATTTTAGGACAGTGTGGATGAGAGGAGAGATAGACTTTGGGCAGGAGTTCCCTGGAAAATTTTTCCGTGCCCTTTCATCTATCCAGATGAAGTTTGCTAAATTCGTCGTTGACATTTCAGATTATGTCATTAACCCGGCGGCAGGAAAAATTGCTGTATGCAATAGAGAAGCGCTTGTGTCTTACCTCGCCTTGGGTTTTGATGAACACGGCGACTGGTTTCTTAGCCAAGATTTTTGGCAATATTTTACAGATACCCGTGGTCCCAATGTACCCCATGCATCCTTCCTCTCCCGTACCTTACGTCTGAGATGCGTATGAGTACCTTGAAATCATTCCTTTATGCCCTCGCTTGCATCATCGTTTTGACTTTGCTTCTTTTCAGACTCTTTTACTCTTTTGTACTACGACTAGTCCAGAGGACTATGCTCAACTTCGACTCACCTCTTATATTCCTTTTATACGGATACCGTTGGAGATTCAAGTTGCCAGTTATGTTAAATATCCTTTTACTTCTTGTGCACTGAAGTCTTTTTCCTACTATTCAAATAGTTTTGCGGAAATGATTGGTAGCTCCACGGAGTTACCTAATCCACATTACTATTTTGAGATAGACTTCAAAAGCGCTGAAGAAATGGATTGGCAACGTTCCCCACACTGCAAGCATTTCTCAATGTTTCATGACAAAACATTTTTTAAAAATAGAAGAAACAGATACTCTCCTATTTACAATTTTATTAAACAAAAAAGACCAATATCACACAGAATCTTTTTTGTCTTTCTTTTGACAAGACATGATTTGAGATCATTTCTTATGTTAGGACTATGAAAAATTTAACCTTGTTCTTCTGCCTGTTCCTTGCAAAAAAAATAAAGAAAAGACAATGTAACTTTTCTCAGAGCAAGTATTTCAGCATGTTTTATTAGAAATAAGACACCATATTATTGTTGAAAACATGTTGAGAGAAAATAATGAATTTTTCTTCAAGAAACATGATTGTTTTTGGATGCTGATTGGCTGGCTAGAGTGTTATGAGCAAAAAAAAATAACATATTTCCTATACATTTATTCTTGTGGAATGGAGTATCTTTTGATTTAATTTTTCACTGCAGAAAATTGAAAATGTCTGCTGTGAGAAAAGTTACATTGTCTCTTCTTTATTTGCTGTCCAAGGGACAGGCAGAAGAAAAAGGTTAAATTTTTTATAGTCCCAACATAAGAAATGATCTCAAATCATGTCTTCACACAAAAATGACAAAAATAATGCTGTATGATATTTGTTTTTTTGGTTAAACAAAATTGTAAATAAAAGAGTATCTCTTTCTTTTATTTTTTTACAATGTTTTGTCATGAAACATTGAGAAATGCTTGCAGTGCCAGGATATCGAGGAGTCGAGTATTTGTCAAAAGAAGGTCAGAGAAAAGAGAATCAACAAGATCGAACAAGTATGCAAACATTTCAAAGGAGAGCAGAGAATAGGGATAGGCGTCGCATGGGTTTGTTACCACCGCGTCGTGCATCTGGGACTCATAACGGGAAACATCGTATACGACAACCTCTTCGACAACCTCCATTACGACAATGGATAAATCCTCAAAATAACGGTTCTATTCCAAATGGAGAAAATATGTTCACTGACCTATTCTTCTTTTCTTTGCTCTAGAATGTCTACAAAGGATCTCTCTACCTATGTCCCGATTTTCGATGGAACCAACTACAAGGAGTGGTATGACAAGTTGGAAGCATTTGCTATGGCGATGAAGTGCAATGGTCCTATGACCGAAGATCCTCCTGCTGGCACTGCAGATCTTGCTGCCTTTAATATTATCGATCGACAAATGCAAGGAATGATACGTCTTTGCCTTGGAGCTACGTATCAGTCTCATGTCAAAACTACTGCCAAGTTAACTTTGGCAGCACTGAAGACAGCTTTTGGGACTCCTGGGCAAGTTGGAGCTCTCGTAGAGATGTGTTCTATGTTTCAGCACCGCATGAAACCCAACTCAAGTCCAGTCCATGAGGCCAATAACCTTATTCAGTGTGCAGCCCAGCTTTCTACAGCCGGTTTTGCCCTCGCAGATGGTCTTATCGCGTTGGCCATTTTAATGGCGTTACCTTCTGACTGGGAGACACTTGTTTCGACACTCTGTTCTATGCTCAACGATGCTAGTTTCACTGTAGCAGAAATTACTGCTCAGATCAATTGTGAGTATATGTGTAGGCAAGCCTCTCGTGGCAAGTCCACGATCTCTTTACAGGATCGTATTTCAGAGCGAACCTCTTTCGCTGCTGAGTATCAAGGACATGATGCCACTCTTGTGTCGCGTCTTACAAATGTCAAACCCGCTGTCCGTCCCTCTTACCAAGGGGGAGGTAACCGAGGAAAAGGCAAGCAACCTGTCCACGAAGGACAACGCAATCAGTATCCGTGTTGTGTCTTCCAGGGATGTCACTGGAATCATTTCCCGGCTGAGTTTTGTCCCATTGGTCATCAGAGAATCTTTTATGACCAAGGCGGAAAACAGATCTGTTGCCAACCACAGGTCGTCCCTCCTACTGGAGGATCGAGTAACAACAATCGCAGAGGATCTGGTCGTGGTCACAGAGGAAAACAAGGACATGGAAAGGGTCGTGGTCGAGGAGGAGGAACTCACGTTACCATCGATGAGTCTCTCCAATATTATGACCAACCTGACTATGAGGAATTTCAGGATTATAAGGCCATGATGGTCGATCAACCCACCACCTCTGGAATTTCCAAGTTCCCGTATCTCCAACTGCTGAGCTTGATGCCCAGTTGGATGAGTATAATGTGGAGAGGCCTATGGCTCCTTACTCTGAGGATGCTGTAAGGGCAATGTGGGCAGATGAGTCAATGGGACCTTCTAGTTTCGATGATATCATCGATACCTATGAGGAACAGGCCACCTATGACTTTGATCGTACCTGTGCGTTAATCCATATCCCTAGGATTCCAGAATCTGACGAAGTCCCCTCATTCTCCCATCCAGAAACTGCTGTTTCTCGGAGTAATTGGGAAGAAATAGAGGATGGGGACTTTGTACGATTAGTAACTCGGGACGATGTCTTATGTCCACGAAGTTCTTTGTTTTTACGATTCTGGAATCGTCAACGACATTACCCTTTCATGAACGAAGATGGAACTATTCGACTCAACGAGATGAGCTCTGATGTGTTTTTCCTCAGTCGGACCTTTGACGGAGGTCATGCCAAGTTTCAGAGGAATTTCCGAGTTCCACGAGCCCTCATCGTTGGATGGTCCTTCTTAGGTTTTCCTGCCGAGGTTCACTTCTATGGTGGAGAAGTAGAGTGTGAAGAGTGTAACACCTCACACCCCCGCTTTTTCTTTAGGCAGCATCCACACAGTGAATCGGATGAAGCCATTCAAATGGCTTTAGATATAGCAAGGAGGAATCACATACCACCTAACCACCCAACCATTATTCCACTACCTTCGTTCCTGACAAATCGAGACGCTGAGTGCATTCTTTGTCATTCTTCATGCACCTCCACTCTCTGTCTTGGTTGTGGAAGGAAACAAAAAGATGGAAGTACGCTAATCCTATTGGATTCAGGCGCATCACGACATTGTACTCCTCATTTCGAGGATTTTATTCCCTATAAGCCGTATGGAGAGTCAAAGTTCTCGACTACTGCGGATAAAGATACTTTTGTGGAGAAGCTCGGTCTTGGAACCGTACTTATGCTTCACCACGGCAAGATCATTCGACTTACGGATGTTGAGTATTGTCTATCTGTTGCATGTCGACTGATTTCTACTGGGCAGCTTATTGGAAGAGGTTATTCCTTAAGCACCACTGCCTCTGGCACAAAGCTTTTTGCTCCTAATGACGACTTATACTTGTGGTCGGACCTGATAGCAAGTGTGGGGCCTCTTCACTATGTCTGTGTACTTTTGCAGTTCATAGATGAAAAGGTACAAGTCATTAGTTCAAAGAAAGATGAGTATCTTCTTTGGCATCATCGTATGGGTCATCCCTCAAAGAATGCCATTGAACATTTGCATAGTGCAACTAGGAATTTTAAAGCTGTTGCTATTCCTACCGACCTAGCTCCCTGTTCGGGATGTGCCACAGGGAAGATGGCTGAAAAGCCTTTCACCCTCTCCTATTCCTGTGCCACAAAACCCCTAGAACTTATCCACTCTGATCTTTGCGAGTTTCCCACCCTGTCCTATTATCGTTGCCAATATGTGGCGACTTTTGTTGACGATTTCTCTGCCTTTGCATGCATTTATCCTCTTGCTGTGAAGTCCGACACCTTCCGCATTTTTCAGGAGTATAAAGCCTGGGCTGAGAACTCGCTCGGTGCGAAACTCCTTCGATTGCGTTCGGATCGTGGGGGAGAATTCAGGACAAATGAGTTTTCTGCCTTCATGCGCCAGTCGGGCATAGAGCAGCAGTTTTCTTCGCCTGATACTCCTCAGCAGAATGGTCGTGCAGAATGATTCAACAGGACTATGGTTGAGAAGGAAGAAGCTATGCAACATTCTGCTTGTCTTCCCTCGAATCTATGGCAACATGCTCTGGAGACTTCCGTCCATGTTTATAACCGCCAACCCTTTCGCAGATCTAATTGGAAAACCCCTGTGGAGTTATGGAAAGGCAAAGCACTGAATGTATCATACTTCCATGTCTTTGGTTGCCTTGCTTATGTCTTCATCAAAAAAGACCAACGAAATAAACTCGAACCAAAATCTCATCCTATGATATTTCTAGGTTACGAATCTGGATCGAAAGCGTATAGGTTTCTAGATGAAGGAAGAATCGTCGTATCTGCGAATGCAGTATTTGATGAAACTGTCTTTCCTCGATGTGCAAAAAGGATCGAAGCACCACGCCAAAATGAAGTTAGCCATGAAGACCACGATGAAGAGGATCACGAACGTGATCTGGAGGTCGCTCCTTCAGTCATTAGTAGTGAATCAAATATTCCCTACCCGTCCATATACGATCCGCCACAATCTAGTGCACAGGAACATATTGAGCATCCAGTTATACCTTCTGGAACTCGAGCTCATTCTACTAGGATTCCACCGTCAGTTAAAGGAACTATTGTTACCCCAAAACCGAGTGTGGAGAATGTAAGGTTTAAACCATATCCTGATCCATCCATCCCTAGACATTCAGGTCGCGTTAGAGTCGTACCGATGTCACGCACCAAACAGGTTTGGTACAGTGAACATGGAAGATAACGTCTATATCAAATGATCCTGATGCGAAGGATGAGCACGACGGAGCCTCATCGTAGCCATCTATCGCACAAGAAGACTATCCT
>Ga0307518_10001784_pt1 | contig 15920 bp, 8 predicted proteins | sample 25_EM_MG_FD_203889 | JGI IMG/M metagenome (GOLD analysis project Ga0307518, IMG submission 203889) | Populus trichocarpa ectomycorrhiza microbial communities from riparian zone in the Pacific Northwest, United States - 25_EM | ecosystem: Host-associated > Plants > Roots > Unclassified | place...
GGCTATCACAGACTGCGCCTCCAGTGCATGAACACATCTTCTCAAAGTATCAACCTTATGCTGCAACCATGTGGTGTTTCAATGCTGGAGGAAGGCTCTGTACCGTTGCCTGAGGCTGCAAATTTGAATCTGAGCTTGAATTAGAAGTACGCCTGGAAAGATAATCAGTTCCATGAGCAAGAGACTCAAGTGGAAATACACTTTTTGCCTGGACAAGAAGTGGGTCACATGCTCAGTTCCTAGCAGCCCTGACGACAGAAAATGGCACTGTTGCTGATACCATTAAAGCCTGACGATCAGCCCGTCTCGCAAGCGGACTTTTTTGTCCTCAAGGGTCTGCACCTGATCTGCTCCCTACATGTTCCAATATCCAGTGCATGTCCTCCTGGAAGTGAAATGAAAGAAGCTCATCAATTTCATCTAAGACCAAATAACGACAACCATGGGTATGAAGTTTGCCAGCTGCACCAATCTTTGCAATCCTGCCGGGTGTAACCACAACAATCAATGGCTTGTTTTTCTTTAAAGCTTTTTCCTGTCTTGACCGGTTTGCACCACCTACAAGCTGCTGAACCACTCTCTTGTTTTCATGTCCTAACAGCTTCTCAATCTCTCTCACTAGTTGCATACCTAGCTCTCTAGACGAAGCCACAATCACTACTTCTATCTCTGTTTTTTTCCGAGTTTCTTTATCGCCACTTGAAGATTTATTCTTCAGAGTTCCAACTTCAGAGACAGTATAGGAATAGACATTTTTGTATTTTCAATTTTTTAGAATAGAATAATTATTTTGATGTTCTTGAAGATAAAAATAATTGAACTCACGCAAGGTTTTTTTTATCATTTTATTTTGTTTTTTAAGTAATTTTCAAGAGTATTCAGGGGCATTGTTGTAAATTATATATATTAGATATAATTATTAAAAAACTTGTTGGCGTGTGCCTTATGGACGGCCCTATGCCGTTCAGGCAACGCGTAAAAGTCCGTCTAGATACTGAATGCTGCTTTCCAGGGCGGCGGTTGGAAGATCTCAATGCCCTTTACACAGTGGTACGATATGTTTTTCAAGATTCATGGCGGTTTGTTGCCAATAGATATTTTGTTTTTTTTCCTTCTTTTGCTCCTCGAGTTTTGCATCACCCCCTGCAAAATTTTGAAGCAACCCTTTTAATTTTTTCTCCCTTGATATTTGGTCCTTATACTTTTAATTACTATTTTTTTATTTTAGAATAAGCTATAAACTTGTATTTTTTAATCTATAAATAATCTATCAAATTACAAATGATTTTCAATTTCACTCCCCTGACTTTTTTAAATATATAAATAGTCTATTAAATTTAAATATTTTTTTATTTTACCTCGTATGATTGTTTTTAATCTATCATTTTTATTATTATTTTATCTTTAAAATTTGGTTTACATTCATTCGATTGTAGTTTATTTTATTATGATTTTTTTTTTAAATTGCAACCTCCTTGGATTTTTCTATCAAATCTTATCCTCGTTATTTTAATTACTTTTGCAGTTTTTTTAAAAAATATATTTTTACTGATCTCATCCATCGAAATTAAAGTAATTGAGAATTAAGTTTCTTGATTAAATCTAGATCAATGATTTCACGTGTTGTGATTTTTAGAAATTAAACCAGCTTTAAGAAGTTCACTAGGTTTAGTTGTTTTTTTTCTAAACTGATGTTTTCTGTTTTTTTTATCTTTTTTTGGGTTTTTTTTTTACGGTTTAATTATATTGGGTTAGCCCTCAACAATTTCTTTCTATTTCACCCTCTACCATTTTTTTTTTATCTAAAAGGAATTTATCAAATAACAAATGTTTTTCAATTTTGTCTTCTATGATTTTTTTTATCTTTCAAATTTGGTCCTCATTGTTATCATTACAACTTATTTTGTTTGGGGTTATTTTTATTTTTAAAAAAAATCATCATCTTCGGGTTTTTTTTGTCAAATTTTATCGCTATTTTTTGTTTTTTTTTCTTTTGCAAGTTTTTCTGATTAATATTTTCTCAACGATTTCATCCTTTAAAATTAAATATATTGAGAGTTAAGTTTCTTGATTGAACCCAGGTTTAGGATTTTACAAGTTACAGGTTTTAAAAATTAGACCAAGTTTAGGAGATTCACCCGAGATTACTTGATTTTTTCCTTTTTTTTTCTTTGTTTTTTCTTTTCTTATTTTCTTAGGTTTGATTCTATTGGGTTAGCCCTCTATAATTGTTTTTCAATTTCACCCCAATTATTTTTTAATTTATAAACAATCTATCAAATTATATTTTTTTCAATTTCATCCTCTATGACTTTTAAATTTTTCAAATTTAATAGTAATTATTTTAATTGCTATTTATCTTGTTTGGGATTATTTTAAATTTTTTTTTCAAATTTCATCCTCCTCATGTGTTTTCTCTCAAACTTTATCATAATTCTTTTTATTGTTTTCTTTTTGCTTTTGCAGATTCTTTTATTAATATTTTTTCAATGATTTCATTCTTTAAAATTAATTTGGCTGACAATTAAGCTTCTTGATTGAACTCGAGTTTAGAATTTAACAAGTTGTAAGTTTTTAAAATTAGACTAGATTTAAAAGGTTCGCTTGTATTTTCTTTGTTCCTTCCTTTTTTTTTTTAGCTGATTTTTTTTTAAAAGTTTTATTTTTTTATTTTCTTGCGATTTCCTTCTATTAGATTAGCATACAAATGTTGAAAGGGAATGCATGTCAAAGCATATTAAGGAATGACATGAACAGTATGTCAATTGCAAGTCCTGGAACTTACTTTAGTGAAATTGTTACCTCATACAGGATATGATAACAGGGAAAAGGAAAAAATTAGGACCAAAAAAATATATCACAAAGCAAGAAACTATACAAAACAAAGGAAGTAAAGCATCCAAAATGGTACAGTGAAAGCCAATGTCAAAGTCATGTTGATGACTTGATGTTATAAAAGTGAAAAGAAGAAGAAGCAACCTACAAAACAGATGGCGGAACTGAAATGGAGGCAGAGAATAGCAAACCTTGTCAATTGTTGGAGAAAAGATGCATGAGCGGTCCTAAACCAGGAAGCGCAACCTAGAGAGCATAGAAAATGGCTAAACAAACATCACGAAAGGCAACAACGTAGAAAGCCATACAAAGTTGAAAAGGAAAGCTATGATAACTTGGACAGAGCAAGCACAGACCGAAGATAGCTTAATGTGGGATCAAAAAACAAAGGGAAAAGAGAGCGATCAAACGAAAGCAACGTATAGAAGAGGGAACCTCGCCAGCTATTAGAAAAAAGGGCAGGCAAAGTTGCGAGAGATTTCCTAAAACAGTAAGCACACCTGAGGTCGAACATCATCAAAAAGAAAACTAAAAGGTAAGAGCCTAAAGGCATGAACAACGAAGCAGCAGAACATAGAAACTAAAGGAATCAAACCATCCAAATTAGGATAGCAAAAGCCGCGAGCAAAGTCAGCTTGGTGCCGCAGAAAACAAAAAGGAAAGTAATCTGCAGAATAGGTGGTGCAACTCATGAAACCGAGGTAAAGAAGAACAAACCTCATCAACCACAACCTAAAAGGAGCCGCAAAGGTGCAAGAGCTGGCACAAACAATGAAGCACAGCCAAGAGAGGATATGACAGTAGAAAAAGAAAAAGCTTAGCAATTAAAAAAACTATTCATGAATGTGTTAGCAACCAAGCAAGCATCAAATATAGAATTTGTTAGCAGAGAAAATGACAGCCATTCATGCATTCCATATTGGTGAATGATGATGCAATGAATCTTCTTCCCAGTTTGATGGCACAATTATTGCCCCAACAAACTTCGATGCTCAGGGTAGAGATCTCTTGTAGTGGCTTGAATTCACCAAGCTTGTAGGAAGCACAGTTCATGGAAAGACACCATAGATGGAACCGGCTCAAAATGGTGGCAAGACCACCCGTTTGAAGATCCTATAGACAATGAATCGCAATTAATTATACTGCTAAACAACAGAGTACAACAACATCCACCAATATCGATAATTAACTTCAATTTGTACCTTCCACTACAATTATTATCTGCGGTATCTATCTAAATCTGATAATGTCTCTTTTCTGAACTGTGTTGTAGATAACAAGGGAGCTCAGCGGGAAAATGCCAAGCATCAAGCCCGGATGCAGTAAGGACTTCAAGAAAACTATCAAGATTTCTATCGCAGTTCATATGCACTTTATAACATGATTGACATGCTTTCTTTTTGCAGGTGCTAAGATTTTATGGAAGTTTCAATGCGACAATCACAGGCATAACAATTCAAAACAGCCCACAATGCGACCTCAAGTTTGACAGCCCAGTAGGAGTACTCGCGGTGCATGCTCCTCCTCTCCCGAAGACAGTCCAAACACAGATCGATGGAATCCACCTAAAGAACTCTAAAGGTGTGTTAATTCATAGCACTGATCTTGCTTGCGGTAATTTCGTTGATTGGAAAATATCCTATTTAATTAGACAACGTAGGCTGCAGGGTGAGCTTGACAAACAAACATAGGAGCCGAAGAGTCAAATAGTTAGAGGTTCAGGCACTACAGAAATAATTTTTTAACACCTCATGTTGCTGTTGAAATCAGACACAAAAGAACACCACATAATTTAGATTCATGGCATAGGATTCTCATACAGACATTGAACAGCCACAATTTATTTGACACATGGCAACCTCCAGCCACCACACTTTGAGTAGTTGGGCTGACACATATCATAACGTACATCATTATCAGTCCCGATATAAGATTAGGTTTACGAACAAATTCCCCCATTTATTTTAGTTTGCCATGAAAAAACACAGAATTCATTACAGGTCCATATTCAAAACCCAAAAAAATAAATAAAAGATGCAGCAATCAAACTCATCCTTTCTATAGCTTTCCCAGATTCGCCTTCTTTTCTTCTTCAAATTTGGCCTGGATATCAACCTTTTGTATAAAACAAACGTCACAGCAGCAGCAGCAGCATTTACCAAGCATCTCAATAGTTTTAGATTATTTAATTTCAAAGTTAAATGAGTAATTTTACTGTATATTAAAAAATAAAATTACCAAACCGATCATGTACAGTTAGCAAAAAAAAAAACAATTATATAATAATGAAAAAAACTATATTACTTTCAATATCTAGTTGAAGTTTTAAGGATCAAATATCAATATAGTAATGATGTAATATATATGTATATTAGGGCAGAGTAACTTTCCTTACATTTGTAGGTTTTTTTTTTTAATGAAATTACTCCACTAATATCCTTACGTGTATGCTTGAGAGCTTTCAAAAGCAAACATTTCTTTTTTCTGAAGCACGCATGACATAATAGAGTATTAGTATATATGCCCGTGACATAATAGAATATTAGTATATTTGCTGCGGAATACTGTGAGTTGAATTATTATTTTTAAATAAAAAAATATAAATAGTATAAAGAATTTTTTAACAATCAACTAGTTTAATTTTAAAATCTCTCGACTTGACGTCTTGTCTAACTCAAATTTCAAATTAAACTAATGAATCATTCAATTTAACAGGTTAAAAGATAACTTAGATGATCAGTAAAAACATTACATTAATTTTAAAAAAACTTTAAAATAATAATTTTTTTGATATTGAAATGATGTCAAATTGAATCGACATCGATCACCCTGCGACCTGGGTCATAGATATCAATGGGTTTAATAACTTTGTTGCTTTTAAATTATTTTTATTTTATTTTATGATAAAATTAGATGCTTGTAAAATCAAGCATCAACCCTAAAAAAGATATTTATTTAAGATCATGATAACACTATAAAAAATAGAAAAAAATAAATCATAAATTCAATTTCCTAACCAATCCAATACTAAAAAAGAATGAAATTAAAAAAACAACTAGAAAAATTAAAAGATCAAAAAACTAAAAAACAAACATATCAGGTTTGATGTCTAAACTAACTAAGCTCATGAATCAGGTAACCCGAGTCAACACATCAAACCCACAAACTAGGTAATGGACTCCATTGAGATTAAAAAAAAAATTTCTAAATTATTTTTTATTTAACTATATGATAACAAAAATAGACGATTGTAAAATTGAACGTCAAATCAATACCGAGACTTTTTTTTAAGACTATGATAACCTTGTAGAAGCAAAACGAAACAAATTATGAAACTCAATTCTCAATCAGCTCACTATCAAAGGATATTAAAAAAAGAGAAAAGTTAAACTTGCTAAACCCGTTAACAGGCCCATGAATTTTCTAAAATTTAATAACATGTTTTTTAAAAACTATTTTTTTAACTATACGATAAAGAGAAAAATAGATGAACATATAATCGAGTTCAATTAGTAAAAAAAAAAAACCACTGATAAACCCATGAACCGAGACAACCAGGATTACCTCGCTAAACTAGCAAACCGGGTCATTGACTCCACAAAGTTAATACCCTACTTTTTTTTAAATCATTTTTTATTTAAATGAACTTTTTAAAATATAGACTATACTGTAATGCTATGATATTTTTCTGATACTAATCCGATGCTAAGATATTTTTTTGATACCGCGATAACCATATAAAAAATAAATCAAAATAAATTATCAACTCTAAATTCCTATAAATTAAAAAAAATAATCAAATGAAAAAAATGGTCAAATGAAAAAAATATGGATTACTATTTTAATCCATATTTGATAATTAATAATAATACTTAATAATTAATTATAAAAACTGAAAGAAAATAAAAAAAATAAATCCTTGATGATTAAGGGGTGTTTGGCACAGAGGTATATATATATATATATATATATATATATTTTTTTGTGAAACTCATAAAAAAAATATATTTTTTATTTTTATAAAATTAATTTATGCTTTTAAAAAATTATATCTTTAAAAAAACCAAGCAAAATACATACTAAAGAAGGCTTTTAGGACATGAAAGGACACCACTTCCTTGATAACCGGGCCTTTGTGATGGAGAAACATGGGCTGGTATTGGGTTTGTCCATTATCAATAATATCCTACCACGATTCTTTCCAAACCCAATCAGTAAATAAAATTTGTGAGTAAAAAAAACGATGACGTGTTGCTATTAAGAGAAACTTCTGGAAATGACATAAAAAGAAGCCACCACGCACACCTTCTGGCGCCTTCCTATCCGCTCCAATCCATCTAAATTATCTAATCTATGTGTGTACGTGGGGGCCCTTACCCTCTTTTGCCCTTTTAATTCCCTTTCCTTCTCGAACCCACGATTTTCTCTTTCCTCTCCTTATCATTTACTCCACCCAGAAACTTCTAGAAACAACAAAAGCCTAACCCCACCCTCTCTCTCTCTCTCTCTCTCTCTCTCTCTCTCTCTCGCAATCTCAAATTCCAACGTCAATCTTCGCTACCTCCTATCGGTCGGCGGTTCTTCCTTACATGCCGTTTCATTAAGCCCTAGCTAGGCTCCCGTCGAGTTTGATAAACGTCGCTTCGTGTATTTTCTGTTTGTTTGGTGAGAGAATTTCACCACCTCTGGAATATATAAGGAAAGATGAATCTGACATTTTTTTTACTTTCTTCGGGTATGAATGACAAGATTCTTACTGATTTAGTTTCCTTGTTCTAGCACTTCTATATCGTTACCGGAAAAACAAGGAGAAACTGCAGGATATTTTGATATCTTAAAAATTGAAACCTCTTATGTTGTTGTTTCAGTTTTCATTGTTAAGGATGAGGAGGAGTAACTCATGTTATAATAGTTTTTAGCAGTTAAATTTAGCTTCGTCAAATTTTATAACAATTGATTTCCTCGCTTTTCTTTATTGGTTTTACTATCCTACACTTTCTAGAAAAACCAAACAGAGGATTGATACTGTTATTCTCTTTTCTGTATGTATCTTTCTTCCTTTTTCTGAAATATATTTCCTTTGCTTCCAGTCTTTTGTTAGGGTTCGGGATCTAATATCGAACCTTCCATGCCGCCATTGCCTGTGGAGCAAACCGGCGAATCACCCGCCGCATGTGGCGGCGGATCAGCAGCTGGCGGACCACCATCAGGATCGGGAGATTCGCAAAGATCTCTCCCAACTCCATTTTTAACCAAAACCTATCAGCTAGTCGATGACCCGTCGGTTGATGACTTGATTTCATGGAACGACGATGGATCAACCTTCATAGTGTGGCGTCCTGCAGAGTTCGCCAGAGACTTGTTGCCTAAATATTTCAAGCACAACAACTTCTCTAGCTTCGTTCGCCAACTCAACACATACGTAAGCATTTAATTTTACTGGAATTAAATCATTGAGTCGTCCTGTCTTGTTTGTTTAATTCTGCTTAAAGTTTTAGTTATTATTTTTATGCTATTTTTTATAGGGATTTAGAAAGGTGGTACCCGATCGATGGGAATTCGCGAATGACTGTTTCCGGCGAGGCGAGAAAGCACTTCTCCGCGATATTCAGCGCAGGAAAATATCTCCGATGGCGGCATCAGCTGTAACTTCCGCCTCCGTTACGGTCGCCGCCATCCCCACGGTGGCGAGAGCGGTTTCTCCTGCTAACTCTGGTGATGACCAGGGAATATCGTCCACGTCGTCTCCTGGCGGGGCAGGGACGGCGGGAGGAGCAAACTCGTTTCTCCGGACGACGAGCTGCACGACGACGCCGGAGATTCTGGAGGAGAACGAGAGGTTGAGGAAGGAGAACTCGGCGCTGAGCCACGAGTTGACTCAGTTGAGAGGTCTGTGTAATAATATAATGGTGTTGATGAATAATTACGCATCCCCTCAGTTAGAGGGTAATAGTGGAAATAGCAATAATAATTTGGCGGAAGTCAAGGCCGCTTTGGAATTGTTGCCGGTGGCGGATGAAGTGGCGGTTAGTGGTAGACCCAGGGGCGGAGCGGCGGCTACGGAGTCGGAGGTGAGCCCGAGACTGTTTGGGGTTTCTATTGGATTCAAGCGCGTGAGGATAGACGAGGAGGAGGAGGAGGAGGGTAATCGGCAACAAAAGGAAGGGAAAGAGCACGAATCTGACGTTAAAGTGGAGCCGCTGGATGGTAGTTCAGGGAATTCAGATCACCAAGATCAACGGTGGTTAGATCTTGGGAAATGATAATGATGGTTGAGAGCTGATGGTGTGATCAGAGTGGAGCACGATGGGCACCACAGGAATTGGATCAGGAGATGGGTAGACGACACGTGTCTTAAAAGATGGGTCGCTTCTGGAAGTTGCATCTGTCTTTACGGAAAGGGAAAAGTCACCATCTTTTGGTTTGTTGGGAACTGAAGAGTCGGTTTTTTTAGGATGCGATGATGGTGGTGGGAGCATCAAAAGAAGTGGTTGGAGTGCCAAAACGGCGCCTCATGGAAACAAGATGGATAGATTCTCCAGAGCACGGTGATTGGTTGCTGCTGGAGAGGATCTGTCCCGTGGTAAACAATGATTACCAAAGCTTAAAGTAAGTTCTCGATTTAGTGGCTCCAGATTTAGATTTGTAAGTAGAGCAGGTTAAGAAGCTAGTCTTTAGTTTGTTTTGTTTCTTCTGTGTTGTGTTAGATGATTTTGTACTTGCTGCTGATGCAAGTTATACATGGTAGATGTGCTGCTGACTTCCTTCTTCAATGGTTGGTTGCTTTGCATGGCTTCTTGTAATATTCTACCGGCCATCTGCTGTACTCAATTGTGTATTATTACTACTACTACTTTGGTTCTGAATTTTTGAATTTAGGATATGAAGATCACTTCTAGTATAAGCTAATTGGTCAGCTGTTAAACTGTAATGGACTCCAAGTATAGACGTGCTTCTAGAACATGAGTTCTGTTACCACTTGCGATTGCTATTAGCATGAAGATCTCGGATCACGTGTTACTTTGCTAACTCTGTGGAAGCTTCTTCTTTTTTGTTCTGTTTTTTAAATGAATGAAAGCATCTAGTTAAACAAGAAAGGAACTCAAGTAGGGTTGAGTGTTTTCAAAACTACCTGGAAAAAACCTAATTTTGTAGACCTTAGTGCCACCGAGCTGGGTTGATTGTTTTAACTATGGTATCATGAAAGCCTTGCTCCATGCTCATGCTTTCATTTGAGTGGATTCAACAATCTCTCTCCATCCATACACCATAGATAGTTGAGCACCAAGCAAGTCTCAGCAGAACTGACGTCAAAACACTTTCTACAAATTTAGCCTGGATTTGTCATCAGCAGTGGGAACAAGAAGGATAAATGATGGCACAGATCTCACTTTGAACCTTCACCAAGTCCTCTGATCTAGCTGCAGGTTATTACCAGTCACCATCTTTGATAACTGAGGCTACAAGAGCAGCAGCATTTATGAATGAAGTTAGCACCATAAACCTTAGCCAGAGGACCATAAGGATGCCAACAGTCCCACCGTGGATGAATGTTTCTAACATTGCCCACTGTGTAGTATAAGTTCCCAAGCAATGCCTCTCAAATTAAGTGTTGTCTCAATCCTTTTTTTCCTTCACAATAGACAGATAGCCCCCCTTTATTAACAACTCATAAACTAGGAGATGTAATGCATGCCTGTAACCAGCTAAGAAAAGACCTTGGAAAACTCATAGCTAGAAGTACGTTGAATAGAAATTTCCAATTCACAAAGTCAAAGGCTTTCTTCAAATCGATCTTCAGACTTCAGAGCACAACAAGCAACCATATTATTTCTATGGCATCCCCTGATAATCTCCTGGGCCAGCATTTCCTTACCAACTATATTCCGCTCTTGAACAAAAGCCGTCTGTTTAAGGCTAATTACAGAAGGCAAACACACCTTTAGTCTATTAGCTAAAATCTTCGAGATGCATTTGTATAAAGTGGAGAAGCAAGAAATGGGTCTGAAATCAATGACCTTATTAGCATTGGCAATTTTAGGGATCAAAGTAATGGCAGTGACATTCACAGATTTGAGAAGTTTGCCGGAGTGGAAAAAATTAAGAATTGTAGCAATAACATCTTGCCCAACTATATCCCATGTCTTCTTGAAAAAATCAGCTGGATACCCATCTGGCCCTGGGGCCTTATTTCTTTTCAGAGAAAACATTGCTTCTTTAATTTCAGAAGAGGTAACTGGAGCAATCAAAGCACTGTGCTGATCAGAAGATAACTGATCAGTAATTAACATTTCCTCCGGTGACGTTCTCATCCACTTTTCACAATAGATTTTGATAGAACCCCACAATCTCCCTTTTAATATCTGCAACATTAGTCGGCTGAGTCCCATCATCCTTATAAAGAGATTGAATTTCTGGCTTTTCTAGCTCTGAAAATTCTATGAAAGTACCCTATATTCTTATCACCTTCCTGAATCCAAGTGATCCTATTTTTTTTTGGCTTTAAGAAATTCTCCTCGGCAATTCATTAGTAAAATGATCTGAAGGATTGCTTAGCAAAGCAGGCTGCACAGCGACTAAGTCAGCCCTTGCTTTCTCTACTCTTTCTGTTATGTCACCATAATATATTGAATGTAACTGCTTAAGAGGGCCTTTCAAAGCTTTAAGATTTTGCCAAACCTTAAACATAGGCCACCCAACAACATTTTCCCTTCAAACAGAAGAGACCATATCACCAAAGTCTGCATGACTAGCCCAGAAATTGAATTATTTAAATGGTTTAGGCATTGAATGCAGTTCAATGATAGTTTGTAGTAAGCTGGGAGAAGTGATCAGAAAACGCCGGTGCAAGAAACTCAACTCCAATGGTATCAAACTTTTGGGTTTCTCAAAACACATAGGAAAAGTAGAAAACAATAAATTTAAATTTTTCATGAGTTTTAATGATTTCATTAGACAGATGTAAGGTTGTTTAGAGTTTATACGATGATTATGGATCAAATATTCTTTTTAGCTTTGAATAATTGCTTCAAGATTAGATTATTGTAAATCATAAGTCGTTCAAGTGTTTTGTTTTCAATGGTAATTCACATGAAACACCTGTGAAAAATCTCTTAAACCCTTTTACAAGAGAGATTATTATACATTTGAATGCTAGCTCCTTTTGTATTGTATTGTCTTATTGTATTGTCATGTGCATAAAATAAAAGGTATAGCATTTTATTTATAAAGAAACCTAAAAATCATATAAATGATAAAATATCAATTTGCCCCTTAAATCATATCACATATATTATTTTAGAATAATTTTATAATTTTATTCAATTAAGTCCGTACTTGATTTTTCTAGGTCTAGAATTGTAATCTCCTATATTAATTGCATTCTAGTCCTTAATTTCTAAATTTTATTTACAATTAAGTCACACTTGATTAATCATCCCATTTTAATTTCTAACCAATAGTTCTTATGTGTGTGTCCATTAGATTCCCTAATAAGTTCATCCAAATATAAATTACAATCCTAAATAAAATAAGATTTCATAAATGAAATAATTTAATGTACTATCAATTCAACAATTAATTTATTTATATTTGAAGATTAAGTATAATGTCTAGCAACCTATTATGATCACACAAATATTAAGAGATTTATGAAGTGGTTTGACTTAACCATTTAGTGACTAGTTTCTTAGTGTAATTATTATCCCTTCATCAAGAATGTTTTGATTTAGATATTATAGCATGAAGTATATTTATTTTGTTAAAACATTTTAGTTCTCAATATTATTGTCATTGATTATTTGAATAAGTTTTGAAACTCTTTCAAATTTCATTCCACCTTAACCAAGGATTTAATAATCAATACTATTTGAGAACAAATAGAATATTTTTTTTCTAATTCATCATAGGTGATGAATCATTTCTTAATTACTCAAATACCTTCATATAATTTATATTATACCTAATATATGTTCATTTGTTACCATTGATCAGGAAAACATGTAGTTAAGATCAAAGCATAACACTCCTCATATAAAACAACTTAATGGCCTAAGTCTAAGGATCATTTACATAACTTTCATGTGAGTCTTTCTATAAACATAGGTGATTTCTTCATATAAAATTCTCATATAGATCAGTTCAGTATACATTTCATCTGACAAGTATTCATATATTAGTTCCAGTTATCTCTCATACATCAGTTTATGAAAAAAATTATTTCCTTTCATAAAGAAAATAATATAATATGTATCGGTCTCAATAACTTTAATTAATGTCCAGTCTTAATAGAACATCATGAAGCAATGTTTTGATGCAATAAAAATTTTATAATTATAACAACTTTATAATTTCATTTGCAAAATATTTTTTGTTCCATGAACTTTATCTTTACTCTAGATTTATTAATTAAATATCTGACATGTTCACTATCATAAAACTTCACTTGCCACCCATCATTCACCAATACTCTTGTCAAGTTTTTTAATGGCCAGATTATTTACTTGTCTATTAGATCAAGTAAATAAAGGGCCATTAAAAAGGTAGGTGATCGAACAAATCAGCTATATTTAAATAATTAACAAAGTCTTCTATGTCTAATTTAGCATAATCAGAAGTAGAAGTAGATTCCTTAAGGTCTGTAATGATATTGAAATAATCCCCAACCAAAATCCAAGGATTGTCTTTCAAGACATGCCATTTAACCTTGATATGCTCCGAAAGATCTTTTCTAGCATTAGCATGAAATGAACCATATACAAGGAAGACATGGCATGCATAATTCCCCAATCTATCACTAACTGACGATAAATAAATGGAGAATTTTTCACTAAAAGGATCAAACCCGATGAAGTCACGAAAAAAACCTCCAGACAAAATATTGACTTTTCATGGTTATGTCCTGGCTAGGCTAGCACAGTAACTAAGTTGGCATCTAGCTAGGTAATGGTCACATGAAAAACCAAGTCTTATGCTGTAACAAGTGACCCTTCAATGTTTAAGTTGACAAGTATAAAGAATTGTAATGTGTAAAAAGAAATGTACGAAGAAATAGAGTACATGGTGTAGAATAACTTAGCTTTATGACCTTGAATGACATGACTAACTCTTATAGCATGGTTCTATGTGGAGCTCTACCTAAGAATTAAATTTGTATTTTGCCTAGTAACCGAATGTATTTATACATTGACTTTTTTTTACAGGGAAGGAGACATTATTGGTAGAGAAATTAGTATGCTATGATTGACTAATCATTTATTATGTCATGTTGTAGTTATTGTGATATTTGCATTGATTATCATGTCATTAGCAAAAAAATAGTGAAGAAGTATGCTAATCACAAAAAAAAAAAAAAAAACAATAAAAAAATAGTGATCTAGATAGGGTAGGCGTCCAACTAGCCATTAGTAAGAAAGGTAAATGTCTACGCTAATAATTATTCACAATTACTGACAAAGTATAAAGTGAAGAAACATATGGGTGTTGCATAAAACAATTGGTGGTTAGGGCAATACAAAAAATAGGCTCAAAATATATTTTTTAGGCATGAAAGTATTTTTTTTTCCTCTCTCCTATATGGTTCAGTTGGGCTGCATTTTAGGCCAATTAGGCCATTTTGTCTCTTTCCTTTTTTTTTTCTTTTTCTCTCCCTGGTTGGTCCATTAGTAGGTTTGATTAGAATGCAATATGAGACTAAATTCAAGAGTTATCATATAATCAAAGATTAAATTAAAAGAAGAGCGAAAAAAAAGTCTCATGCGAGCCTTTTTTTCAATGGCGTATGGGGATAATGTAGCTCTTATGTGGTTTTAATGACTCATTCTTCTTTTTTTTTTTTTCTCTTCTCTCATTGGTTTTCATGTCTGATTTCTTCTTTTCTTCCCTTTAAGGCTTTATTTTTTTGGATGTTAAAGTTAATTCTCATTCATGTAATTGATATTTTTAACCACGACTATAGTTCGATTTCACAAAATATTCATTCAATCATAAAAGTGGTGTCTAAAATCGTGAAATACGAAATGAAAGAAATATTTTAAGAAAAATTAATAAAAATATAATATAGAAAGATGAAATTAAAGAGACCAAAATGAAACCCAAAAAAATAGTAAATGAATAATGAATTGAGTATGAGTGAACATGAAACGAATAGGAAAAATATGTATGATATTTTAGTTTTTATTTTATAGGTAAAATCAGTTTTGTATATAGGATTAAAGGATATGGAAATCAAGTAAAATAAATATGTTCTTCAATAAAATTTTGTATATTGTAAATATATATGGCCTCTTTTTTTTTTTGATAACCGTAGGTGTCCGAGTCAGCTTACACGTACCTCGACTAATACCCCGAGACTCTGAAGTTAACGATCAGGTAAGCCTCTAGTGGCCCTAATGTTTATGACACTCGAACTGGTGACTTCTAGGTAGCAAACTCAGGACCTGACCAGTTAAGCTATACCCCTCAAGATTAATATACATGGCCTTTAGAATCATCAGTTGTTGTTATTACTTAAGTTCTATAGAGGTATGGTAAGGGAACTTTCTTCTTGGTATAATTATTTTTATTGTATTACTTTCTTAATTGGTAAGATTTTCTAGATTTTAGGAGTTTTGAAATTGACGGTAAAAACAATCATAACTTTTGATGCAACCTTTAAACTCGGGTTGCATATTTAGCGGGTTAATCAGGTCGATTCAATATGTTATTGTCTCAGTATTTGAAAAATAAAATACAATCCAATATGTCACCATATCAATATTTAAAAAAGATGTTGATCAATATGGTTGGAGATTGAGGTTCCTAATTTTTCTCAATTTATTTTTTATAGGGTTCTTCTGATCTAATGACTCGGTTTATGAGTTTGACAAGTTAACCATGGTTAAAATGAGTAGATTTTTTTTTCAATTTCATCATTCAATATTGAGTTAGATTTTAACATTCATAATTTATTTTGATTTATTTTTTATAGAGTTATCACGGTATTATGATCTAAGGTTGCAGATCTAACAAGTTAGCCCTGACCAATCTAATATATTGTTGTCACAGTATTTGAAAAAAAGACATGCAATATATTACTGTATTAATAT
>Ga0307518_10001785_pt1 | contig 15914 bp, 16 predicted proteins | sample 25_EM_MG_FD_203889 | JGI IMG/M metagenome (GOLD analysis project Ga0307518, IMG submission 203889) | Populus trichocarpa ectomycorrhiza microbial communities from riparian zone in the Pacific Northwest, United States - 25_EM | ecosystem: Host-associated > Plants > Roots > Unclassified | place...
CTCCCCCTCCTCAGCACATCCTCTCTGGACACCGTGGAGGTAAACCACCACTCGCACATTTTTGTAGTCCTTTGTTGGTGTTGTGTTTGGGTTATTGTTCTGACCCAAATCCACACTTTGACTCACACCGCAAGGGCGGTAACTTCGGGACCATTCCACTCAATATATCGTTATAATCTTGGAACCATTGGTTCCGTAATCGAGGTATATCCTCCTCAGTTATGGGCTTAGTTGCCCTAATTCCTGCGAGTCTCCTCGCTGTAGCCACAGGTTCCGTCACTTTTATCGGTCCCACTTTCCCGTTACTCTTGCCCTCCCCCCCCTCCTCGTGCATGCGCAACTGGGCGCCAGACAGATCCGCCTGCACAGGCAGTCAATTGTGCCAGGGAGGGTTCCCCAAGACACGCATGCGAGATGGCCTCGCGGGCATGGCCTTGGTGTCTTGCAACATGGGGATTTCTCCCTGTCCGATATGTAGTTTCTGTGTACCGAAGTCAACAACAGCAGCGTTCTGCTGCAGGAATGGTATGCCAAGGATGCAATCATATCGGTCGATATTCGCAACATCAAAGTATACATGGGCTGAGAATGCCCTGATTGACAGCTGAGCGCGCGCTCCATGGGTAATCTTCAAGCGACTACCCACGCATCCCAATTGCAGGGTGAGCTGTTGCTCAAGAGGGAAGGTAGCCACACAGGTGAATGTGGCAAACGCGGGGCTCAAAAAGTTCCCCGTACTCCCAGTGTCTATCATAGCGAGGGCATGACACCCATGGACCAGTGCCTCGACAGTAACACAGGCTTGTGCACCTGCAGGAACCACCGGGCGCAGTATTGTCCCCTGCGAATCATTCGCGTTCAGCGTGTATCGGAACGACCAGGCCACGGGCTCAGTGGTCATTGTGGCCATGCGCCAGTTAATTCTCGCCGGGGCCCTGTCCCCATTCCATGCTCCTGAGGAGATCATGGTCTCTCGACCATTCCCTCGCACTATGACGACCATGTCGTCCTCATAATGCAATATGCTCGTTTCTGTCAATGCTTGGGGGCGCATATCCCCCACAGAACTCGCTGGGGCAGGCATGGGGAATTCCATTGCTAAGCCGCGAAGTCCCATGCCTGCCACCATGCAATACAGTTCGCTCTTGAGCAAGTCGTCATGCTCTTCACCATCAGCGATCATCGCCGAGGGGCTATCCGCCCTTGCAATTTCATCTACAGGCTCAGAGGCCTGTACCCCTACATTCACGGGCCTAGTTTGCTCAGGTGTCACCCCACCGACATCAACCAATGGTTGAGGGGACGTCATGCGGCCCTCATGCGCATTGCACGTCCATGCCCAGTCGCACTGCATCTGTGCCTGGTCACAGTCGTTCCATCCCCTATCATACTCCTCTCAAGCATGCTGCTCAATTTCCCTCAGTGCAATCACAACTGAAGGGTTGTCATCCCACACTGCTTCATCGAGGTGGTGTATGTACTCTGTGCACACCGCACAATCCCCCCAGTGTATTGCACCATAATGCGCCCTCCAAGTCCAACGCGAATGTACTCCCTGTGCAGCAGCGCTGTTGGCTTCCGCTGGTCTTTGTTGGGGATTTCCCTCAACCTCCGATGGGGCCGGGTTCAGTTCAGCATTGGCATCTGAGGGGTCAATCCCCTCGCCATGCTCCACTTGCATGGAACAACACTGGACAACGTGTTCTTCATTGGGTTCCTCGAACTCCTCTATGGGGTGCATCGCTCCAAGAAATCTGACAAGTTCATCATTGTCCTCTTCCTCGTCAATAGTAGAATATGCGTCGAGGTGTTCCACCTCCATCTCAATGTGTTCTTGCGCTTCCTGCACGTCATCGCCCGCTTTCTCCTGATTGAAATCGATGGCAGGGTGGTCTTCCCCAACTCCTTCATCCCTTGAGGTGTCAACCTTGCCCTCACACACGTCCACTGCATACAGTTGCACTTGGGGGGCCTTCCCCTTATCTCTCTTTGGGTGTCAGCACTCAGATGCAAGATGTCCCTCATTCCCGCAGCTATAACAAGTAATTCCCTTGCGGAATGCAGCATTGCTTGACTTCTGCGCCGTACTGGGGTTGATTGCCCCTGCAGTTGCTCCGCTATTCTGGGAACCCTGCCTCTGAGGGCGGGTCCCCTGATCCTTACTTCCCTGAGTGCTGGTGCTCCTATCTCTGTCAAGGGGCCTCCTGTACACCAGGTTCCCCTTTCTCACAAATTTATACTGTTGGTGGTCACTATTATTGGTGCTGCCGTTCTTGCTTGCATCTGAGCGGTTATTGCTCGAGGATCCTTTGGAGATCGTCCCTCCACTCTGAGGATTATTCCTCATCATCAGACTCAGGGCCTTTTGCACTCCTTCCATCTGTTTCACCTCGTCGAGGATCTCGTCCATGGAGGAATGTTCCACCATTATCCCTCACGCTTCTAGTACCATCTTAACGATAGACAGGGGCAGACCCCCAATGAACTTCCTCCTGAATGAATACTTGTCAGGGGGTTCAACCATGCGGTGCGCCTGCCTTTTCAAATCATTGTAGAATGTGAGCGCTCCCTTCTTGGGGGAATAGCGCGTGTGGTTGTAATTGATGGCGGCCTGTTGGGCAGTAGCCTCATGGATGAATCACTTGAACAGTCCACAGATTAGGTCCTCGAAGGACCAGTAGCCAGTGCGCCTTTCTGGCGCATCGACCTCCTGGTCATACCACTCGGCGGCCATACCTTCGAGGTACAGCCCCGTGTACAGGACACAATCTCCGTCACGCCCGTACCCAGTGATCTTGAAGGTCCTGAAATATTTGAGAAGTTGGGTGAGCCAGTCGTCGAACTTCTCCATGTCGTCCTGGCCCCCATACTTCCCCGGTTTTGGCGGGTTCATTGCCTTCACTTCAGGGCCTAGTGGCCCATCGGGCTCGTCGCCCACTTGCTCCCTAATACGCTGGCTGTATCGCCGCATGGTGAATCCAGTGTATTGGTCGTTGCCTGGGGTGTAACCCCTGAGGTATTGGGATTGTCTCCCTTGATTACCGTTGGTCCTTCAGCTGTCACGGGTTCGGTCTTGGTTTGTTTCTGCCATGGCTGACCCGTATTCACTTGGATGATAGCTCGAATCGGAGGGAGGACCTCCAGGGGGGCCTGGTGGGCCATGAGGTGGTCTGCCTCCTCCTCTGTTTGCATTTCTCCTATTGGGGAGGTTCCTCCCTAGGTTTCCATTGTCATTGTCTCTGTTTGGGACTCCATTGTCCCCATCATCACCTCCATCACCTCCTTGCAGGTCATCACTGCCGTCGGGGTTGCCCCCCACATTTCCTGGCTGTCAGGCGTGCTGACTTCTGGTCCTGCGCATCACTTCTGATGCTTGGTCACCGTAAAGATGCCTCATGACGTCCTCTTCACATCCAGAGATGTATGCAGGTCGCCTCCGCTCATTGGGATTGGGTGCTCGACCCTGGTTCCTAATGGGTGGGGTACCTGAGTCCCCTCCATGGTTGTTGGTTAATGCTCGCGCTCTCCGCGCATTTTCTATTTCTTGCGCCAAGCTGCATGCGCCTCTATTACTCATTACTGGGCTCATTGCCTGACTTCCTGGGGTCTCCCTCTTAACAATCATACTCTCTTGGTCTTCATCTCCAGGGGACTCAGATCCCCCTCCGAACTCTTCAAGAAGTTGATGCAGGCGTTGGAATTGTCAGGCATGATGCTCATTGGGTCTTACACCGTGATTGTTGAAGAGGATATTATCCTCATACTCCCACCATTGGTTCTCAACGTTGCGCAGGTATTCCTGCATATACTGAAGAGCCTGTTCTCGGCTCGTGGGTGCTTCGGGAGTATTGTGCGTCTCCAACGCTCTTACGGCTTCACGGGCGGCTTGCCCAATGGTAGAAGACGTGTCCTCTTCCGTTGGGGTATCATTCCCAAAGCTCATCACTCTCAATGTATTTCTACTCGTTAGAGGGCTATCCTCAATGGGCACAGTGCCTATAACGAAGCTCCCAGGGATGCAATCCCCTCCAGTATAGTTACCACCCACTCAGGGTGACCTTACCATAACCAGTGGTGCTTCTATGGGCGTCTGTCAGACATTAATATCCTGATCGCGCTGATCTGCGCCATGCCCAAGGTCCCTAGTGGGTCCCCCAGTGGTCCTTTGGCATTGAGTTTACTCGGATCTGGGTTGATCACCCTGGATAAAATTTTCGTTGTTTTGGGGTGGGTCCCCAGGCAGTTGTTCCATGTTGCGCATCGTGCGCGTGGCTGCTCGGGTGATGGTTCAACTCATTGAATACATAGATGGATGTTCAAAAAAGTTTAAGGTGGTTGATAGCTTCTCTGATCCTCACTCAACACAGAACACAACCAATGTGTATTCCTTTGAGTATGTAGGACAATAAGAAGTTAGTTGCTATATTACATAACAAGAAGTAATTAAATAGGAAGATGAGTATTACATAAGCAACTGAATATGGGTAACCCCTAAGGGCACCCTTACAGAAACAGTGCACCTCATGCTTGCACTTGCCGCACTTGAGAATTGGTATATCACTGGACTCAATGTTCGGAGCACCTACTTGTATGGCAAGCTCAATGAAGAGATCTATATGGAACAACCCGAAGGGTTTGCTGTTCCCGGGCAAGAGCACAAAGTGCTCCACCTTTGGCGTGCCCTCTATGGCCTCAAACAAGCTGGCCTAGCTTGGTGGCACACACTCGATGAGTCTCTGAAAGAGCTCGGGTTTGAGCGCCTTAAGTCTGAAGCAGGCATCTTCTTCTACAAGAAGAAAGGCACCAACATTGTCATTGGTATCATATACGTTGACGACGCACTATTCTGCAGCCCTAACAAGGCTGTTGTTGATGCCATCAAAGCACAATTCATGCACAAATGGGAGTGCAGAGACCTTGGAGAACCTAATGAGTTCCTCTGAATGCGAATCACTCACAAAGGTCGCGCTATCCACTTGGATCAATGTGCGTACCTCCAAAAGGTCATTGAACGCTGTGGCATGCTCAATGCAAAGTCTGCAAGCACCCCACTGCCGGCTGGCTACTATGCCACCAAGAATACAGAGCCTGTTGATGCGGATCTCCGCTCCCGTTTCCAGACGGTAATAGGGTCCCTTCTGTACCTTATGTTGGGCACTAGGCCCGACATTGCCTTTGCAGTCACCCATCTCTCGCGCCATGCCGCGAACCCATCTCAGGACCACCTGAACAAAGCGCTATATATCTGTCGCTATTTAATTGGGATGTCTACATACTCCCTAGTGTACAATGGTGGATCTGGTGCTGGACTGATTGCATGCATGGACTCAGATTGGGGATCAGACCCTACCTCTCGCCTCTCGCAGACAGGTTTCTACCTGAAACTTGCAGATGGCTTGATCAGCTGGACTTCTCGTGCGCAGAAGACTATCGCATACTTGTCCACTGAGGCTGAATACATGGCTTTGAGCGATTGTGCTCGCCAAGTTACCTGGATTCGAAGTTTGCTCAGTGAGCTCAGCTATAAGCTGAAAGCTATCCTGATTTGCAGTGATAATCAGGGGTCCATATTCATGGCATCCAACCCTGTAATGGAGCCTTGCTCCAAGCACATCGACATCCGCTACCACAGGATCCGCGAGTCAGTCACGAAAGGTAATGTGGAACTATTCTTCATTGATGGTGCTGAGAATCCCACCGATCTGCTCACCAAGAACTTACCACACAAGAAATTCGTGAAGTTCAGAGCTCAACTAGGCTTACAGTTTCCCTCTGGCAGCATCTAGCGCCTTATTCGCTGAAGTGCTCTACGTGCAGCACAGTGAGGGGGAGTGTTGAAGTCACACATGCACCCGGCGTAAACCATCAATGAGGTGTGCACAAGACTGCAACCCATATTAGTGTAGACTTAGTAATAGTCCTCTTTAGAGTAGATGTTACATGTCACACATCACACATCACAGTCACACATCACAGTCACGCGTCACAATGTTCGTTGTATATAAACAGTGTTCATTGCTTATATAATAACAACAGCTCTTGACCAGCTACCACTACCATCTCAGGTTATACACTCCACCCAACAGGTGAGTTGGAGTAGCAGTTCCTCTACGTATATAGGTATTGCTTCAACAGTCCTTACTCTGGTCATCCCTTGTCCACTATTAGGTTGTTTACTTGTCACTGTATGTATTTGACCCTAGTTTCTACTTAGTATAAGTACCTTGTAGTTTATCCTGTATACCTCAGTCTGAAATCATCTAAGTTACTACTCCTGCTCCTTGTCCATCTTCATCTCCATCTCTGTCTGACCAGAACCTACACAAGGGATCAATGCTCATTGTCCTTGTTGTTGAATCCAATTGGTTGCAACTCCAGCCCAGGCTAACCTACACCCAAACCTCTGACCCTCCTCCTTGTCTGCTTTTGTCTGGACTTGACTGGACCCCCTACCAGAGTAGACCCAGACTTGACATCAACCAAAGTTACTACTCCTGTTCCTCATCAGCAAACCAACCCTAATGGTTAGCTGAGCTGACAGCACTTGACAGTGCTTAGCTGAGCACCCAGTTTGTCCAACTCTGTGCCAGTCTGGTCTAGCCCAACAGATATTCCCAGTCACCATTGTATCCAGTAGAGTAAAGAAAAAAAAAAGTTTATTTGAACTAGTACTATGAATACAATACAATTAACTAAATAATTGTACAGCAGGGGTGATGATTGTTGATGCACTTCAGTCAACCCCCATTTAGGACCTATTTAACGGGAGGCAATGTCCACAGTATGGAGATAGTGGACACAGCGCAGCAGGCTCTACACAAATGACAATGAAGTCTTAACTCACTTGAGTAGACAGTTCAAACTTGGAACAATATAACCGAAGGTGGTTTGATAGTTCTTGGATAGAACAGAGAGTAAATCGTAAGAAGGAAAAACTCTACAGCACTCCAAGTAGCGTAAGGGTATTTATATGTCTGAGCTGCACACAGACCATGTAAAGTAGAGTGTTTCCTAAGAGTCCATAAACGGACGGTAGATAAGTACCTTCCTAACATAGTAGTTCTGTGGAAGCTCGTAGAACCTCAAAGAAGTCCACAGTGAGTCATATGTGAGATAAGAGATAAGAAATGGTCTAGATCGACCCATAAGAACATTCCAGAAGGAACGTTATCTCCTTATCATGACCTCGTCATAGATAAGAGATATGACTCTGGTTAGTCGGTACTCTCTGATAACTGGTCATGTGATTTCGACAATCACATGGAAGAGAAAGAGTCCAGACACATCATGTGTCAAGGCTCTCGAGAAGTCACGTGCTAGTGATGACTAAGCACTTACTTTCTCAACACTCCCCCAGACTTGATATGTGTCAAGTCAGTGACTAGAAAACTCTTAAAACCCTGGAACTTGACTTTGCCAAGGGCTTTAGTAAAGACATCTGCCAATTGTTTATCAGTAGATATATGTCTTAATTGAATGACCTTTCTTTCTTGAACGCATTCGCGAATAAAGTGATGATGAATATCGATATGTTTCATTCGTCTTTGTTGCGCAGGATTCTGTGCTAGAAATATGGAACCCATGTTGTCCTCATAGAGTACAACGGGTGGAATGTCAAAAGACAACTCCTCAAGTAAAGACTTGATCCAACATATCTGTTTCGCAGCATCAGAAAGTGCCATATACTCAGCTTCAGTGGCTGAAGTGGCAACGGTCTTCTGTTTCCAGCTAACCCAGGAAACTGGAGAGGTATTAAACAACACGGTAAAACCTGTACAGGATTTCTGATCATTTCTGTCTGAAGCCCAATCAGCATCGACATACCCTTCCACTCGCAATGAGGTATCCCTTTTAAACTCAATGCCGCATTCTCTATTCGCTCAAAGATAGCAAAAGATATACTTGGCATGATTAAGATGATCCTCTGTTGGACTCGCAGAGAACTGAGACATTTTGATCACCGCAAACGCGATATCAGGTCTCGTTCCAAGCATTAGATAGAGAAGAGATCCAATAACAGATTGGTACTGTGAACGTAGCTTGGAGTTTGACTCTCCTGTACTCGCTACTGGATCATATTTCTCTGGGAGTGGGGTATTTGCAGGATTACAATCTTGCATATCAAAATGCTTGAGAATTTTGTCCAGGTACTTCACTTGATCAACGATTAAAGAACCTGTCGATGGGTTTCGCTGGATTTCCATTCCAAGATATTCCTTTGCAGCCCCAAGGTCGCAGCATTCCCAGACCTTCATGAACTTCTCCTTCATCATCCCAAGATATTTCTGGTCAGAGCCAGTAAAAAGAACATCATCAACATAGATGATCAGGATGAGTAGGACTTTGACCTTTTTGTTCCCGGTAACTCCCTGGTGAACATAAATTCCAGCATCAGAAACGACGCTATTGAAGCCTAGTCTTTGAAGGGACTTGTGAAGCTCTATATTCCACGCTAAAGCGGCTTGCTTCAAACCATAGAGGGCTTTCAAGAGGTGATAAACTTTTCTCTCGTCTCTTCCCTTCTTGATGAAGCCTTCTGGCTGTTCCATGTAGATTTCCTCTTCGAGATTACCGTACAGGAAGGCAGTTTTAACGTCCAGAGCTTGTAGGGTCCAAGCATTCTGCGCAGCCAGGGCAAGAATAATTCAAACACATTCAAATCTTGCTATGGGTGAGAAAACATCTTCGTAATCCACTCCGTATTCCTGTGAAAAACCTTTTGCCACTAGACGCGCTCGTTTGCGACCGTCAGATTTTACGGCAAAAACCCAGTGACACTTAACTGGTTTACGATTAGGAGGAAGGTTGGTAAGCGTCCAAACTTGGCGCTTCCAAAGTGCATCTATCTTGTCTTGACAGGCACTATCCCAAGCCTTTTTCTCATCGGCTGGCAATCTCAAAATATCCCTATACTGTACTGGAATTCGTGGAGTAAGTGGTTCAGCTTTCGCCATCAAGAAGTTCAAGAAATCTGAACCAAACTCATGATGTAAGCGATGCAAATCCACATGGTTTTGACTCTCTCCATGAGTCCCAAATCCTAAGGTCATTGGATCCTCCTGTGCATTACTCTCTGCTTCGGCAAGTTTCTCAGCCTCTACAGGACGCACATTCTCACCATAGACATTTTCAGGTCTAGTCGGTACGACTCTAATGCGACCTGAATGTCTAGGGATGGATGGATCAGGATATGGTTTAAACCTTACATTCTCTATACTCGGTTTTGGGGTAACAGTAGTTCCTTTGACCGATGGTGGAATTCTAGTAGAATGAGCTCGAGTTCCAGAAGGTATAACTGGAGGCTCAATATGTTCCTGCGCACTAGGTTGTGGCGGATCATATGTGGACGGGTAGGGAATATTTGATTCACTACTGATGCCTGAAGGAGAGACCTCCAGATCACATTCGTGATCCTCTTCATTGTGGTCTTCACAGCTAACTTCATTTTGACGTGGTACTTCGATCCTTTTTGCACATCGAGGAAAGACAGTTTCATCGAATACAGCATTCGCAGATACAACGATTCTTCCTTCATCTAGGAACCTATACACTTTCGATCCAGATTCGTAGCCTAGGAATACCATAGGACAAGACTTTGGTTCGAGTTTATTGTGTTGGTCCTTTTTAATGAAGACATAAGCAAGGCAACCAAAGACATGGAAATAAGAAATATCCGGTGCTTTGCCTTTCCATAGCTCCACAGGGGTTTTTCAATTAGATCTGTGAAAGGGTTGGCGATTATAAACATGAACGGAAGTTTCCAGAGCATGTTGCCATAGGTTTGAAGGAAGGCAGGCCGAGTGTCGCATTGCTTCTTCCTTTTCAACCATAGTCCTATTGAAACGTTCTGCACGACCATTCTGCTGAGGAGTATCGGGCGAAGAAAACTGCTGCTCAATGCCCGACTGGTGCATGAAGGCAGAAAACTCATTCATCCTGAATTCTCCCCCACGATCCGAATGCAATCAAAGGAGTTTCGCACCGAGCGAATTCTCAGCCCAGGCTTTATACTCCTGAAAGACGCGGAAGGTGTCAGACTTCGCAACAAGGGGATAAATGCATGCAAAGGCAGAGAAATCGTCAACAAAAGTCGCCACGTAGCGGCAACGATAGTAGGACAGAGTGGGAAACTCGCAAAGATCAGAGTGGACAAGTTCAAGGGGTTTCGTGGCACAGGAATAAGAGATGGCGAAAGGTTTCTCAGCCATCTTCCCAGAGGCACATCCCGAACAAGGAGCCAGGTTGGTAGGAATATTCACAACTTTAAAATTCCTAGTTGCACTATGCAAATGTTTAACAGCATTCTTTGAAGGATGACCCATCCGATGATGCCAAAGAAGATACTCATCTTTCTTCGAACTAATAACTTGTACCTTTTCATCTATGAACTGCAAAAGTACACGAACATAGTGAAGAGGCCCTACACTTGCTATCGGGTCTGACCGCAAGTATAAGTCGTCATTAGGAGCAAAAAGCTTCGTGCCAGAGGCAGTGGTGCTTAAGGAATAATGTCTTCCAATAAGCTGCCCAGTAGAAATCAGTCGACATGCAACAGATGGACAATACTCAACATCCGTAAGTCGAATGATCTTGCCGTGGTGAAGCATAAGTACGGTTCCAAGACCGAGCTTCTCCACAAAAGTATCTTTATCCGCAGTAGTTGAAAACTTCGACTCCTTATACGGTTTATAGGAAATAAAATCCTCGAAATGAGGAGTACAATGTCGCGACGCGCCTGAATCCAATAGGATTAGCGTACTTCCATCTTTTTGTTTCCGTCCACAATCAAGACAGAGAGTGGAGGTGCATGAAGAATGACAAAGAATACACTCAGCGTCTCAATTTGTCAGGAATGAAGGTAGTGGATTTATCGGCGCTATTGGATGATGAGGTGGTGTGCAATTTCTCCTCAATATATCCAAGGCTATTTGAATAGCCTCATCGGATTCACTATGTGGATGTCGCCTAAAGAAGATGTGAGGATGTGAGGTATTACACTCTTCACATTCTGTTTCTCCACCATAAAAGTGAACTTCGGCAGGAAAACCTAGGAAGGACCATCCAACAACAAGAGCACATGGAACTTGAAAATTCCTCTGAAACTCGGCATGACCACTGTCAAAAGTCCAACTGAGGAAAAACATGTCAGAGCTCATCTCGTTGAGTCGAATAGTTCCATCCTCGTTCATGAAAGGGTAACGTCCTTGATGATTCCAGAACCATAAAAACAATGAACTTCGTGGACATAACACATCGTCCCGAGTCACTAATCGTACACAGTCCTCATCCTCTATCTCTTCCCAATCATTCCGAGAAACCTGAGTTTCTGGATGGGAGAATGAGGGGACTTCATCAGATTCTAGTTCTGGGAATCTAGGAATGTGGATTAATGCACAGGTACAATCAAAGTCATAGGTGGCCTGTTCCTCATAGGTTTCGATGATATCATCGAAACTAGAAGGCCCCATTGACTCGTCTGCCCACATTGCCCGTACAGCATCCTCAGAGTAAGGAGCCATAGGTCTTTCTGCATTATACTCATCCAATTGGGCATCAAGCTCAGCAATTGGAGATACGGTAACCTCAGATATACCAGAGGTGGTGGGTTGATCGACCATCATGGATGTAGAATCCTGAAATTCTTCATAGTCAGGTTGGTCATAATACTGAAGGGACTCATCAAATGTTATGTGAGTACCACCTCCACGACCTTTACCCTTTCCTCGTCCTCGTTTTCTGCCTTGGCCACGACCGGATCCAGATCCTCCACGATTATTATTACTCGGTCCTCCAACCGGAGGAGAAATGATCTGTGGTTGGCAACAGATTTGTTTACCGCCTTGGTCATAGAAGATTCTCTGACGACCAATGGGACAAAACTCAGCTGGGAAGTGATTCTGGCGACATCCCTGAAAGACACAACGCAGATACTGGTTGCGTTGTCCTTCACGAACAGGTTGCTTGCCTTTTCCTCAGTTACTTCCTCCCTGATAAGAGGGACAGATTGCGGGTTTGACATTTGTAAGATGCGACACAAGAGTGGCGCCCGGTCCTTGGTACTCAGCAGCGAAAGAGGTTCGCTCTGAAATTTGATCCTGTAAAGAGATTGTGGACCTGCCACGAGAAGCTTGCCTATGCATATACTCGCGATTGATCTGGGCAGTAATCTCTGCCACAGTAAAACCAGCATCATCGAGCGTAGAACAAAGTGTTGAAACAAGTGTTTCCCAATCCGAGGGTAACACCATTAGAATGGCTAACGCGATTAGACCATCTGTGAGGGCAAAACCGGCTGTAGAAAGTTGGGCTGCACACTGAATGAGGTTATTGGCCTCATGAACGGGATTTGAGTTGGGTTTCATGTGATGCCGAAACATTGAACGCATCTCTATGAGAGCTCCAACTCGCCCAGGAGTGCCAAAAGCTGTCTTCAGTGCTGCCAATGTTAATTTGGCAGTGGCTTTGACATGAGACTGATATGTAGCTCCAAGGCGAAGACATATCATCCCTCGCATTTGTCGATCGATAATATTAAAGGCAGCAAGATCTGCAGTGCCAGCAGGAGGATCTTCGGTCATAGGACCATCGCATTTCATCGCCATAGCAAATGCTTCCAACTTGTCGTACCATTCCTTGTAGTTGGTTCCATCAAAGATCAGGACATAGGTGGAAAGATCCTTTGTAGACATTCTAGAGCAAAGAGGAAAAGAACAATATGTCAGCAAACATGTTTTCTCCATTTGGAATAGAACTATAATTTTGAGGATTTATCCATTGTCATAATGGAGGTTGTCGAAGAGGTTGTCGCATACAATGTTTCCCGTTATGTGTTCCAGATGCACAACGCAGTGGTAGCAAACCCATGAGACGCCTATCCCTATTCTCTGCTCTCTTCTGAAATTGTTGTAGGCTTGTCCGATCTCGTCTATTCTCTTTTCGCTGACCCTCTTTTGACAAATATTCGACTCCTCAATATCCTGGGGAATGTTGCCACTCCATTTCTTCAGCGCTTTCGAAGTCCAACTCGAAATAGTAATGTGGATTAGGTAACTCCGTGGAGCTACCAATCATTTCCGCAAAACTATTTGAATAGTAGGAAAAAGACTTCAGCACACAAGAAGTAAAAGGATATTTGACATAGCTGGCAACTTGAAACTCCACAGGTAACCATACAAAGGGAATGTAAGAGGAAAGTCGAAGCTGAGCATAGTCCTCAGGACTAGTTGTTGTACAAAAGAGTAAAAGAGTCTGAAAAGAAGTAAAATCAAAGCAACGATGAAAGCGAGGACGTAGATGAATGACTTCAAGGTACTCATATGTGTCTCGGACGTAAGGTACGGGAGAGGAAGGATGCATGGGGTACGATGGGACCGCGGGTGTCTGTAAAATATTGCCAAAAATCTTGGCTAAGAACCCAGTCACCGTGTTCATCGACACCCAAGGCGAGGTAAGACGCAAGCGCCTCTCTATTGCATACAGCAATTTTTCCTGCCACCGGGTTAATGACATAATCTGAAATGTCAACGACGAATTTAGCAAATTTCAACTGGATAGATGAGAGGGCACGGAAAATTTTCCAGGAAACTCCTGCCCATAATCTCAGGAGCCTTGACACATGATGTGTCTGGACTCTTTCTCTTCCATGTGATTGTCTAAGGTCACATGACCGGTTATCAGAGAGTACCGACTAACCAGAGTCATATCTCTTATCTATGACGAGGTCATGATAAGGAGATAACGTTCCTTCTGGAATGTTCTTATGGGTCGATCTAGACCATTTCTTATCTCTTATCTCACATATGACTCACTGTGGACTTCTTCGAGGTTCTACGAGCTTCCACAGAACTACTATGTTAGGAAGGTACTTATCTACTGTCCGTTTATGGACTCTTAGGAAACACTCTACTTTACAGGGTCTGTGCGCAGCTCAGACATATAAATACCCTTACGCTACTTGGAGTGCTGTAGAGTTTTTCCCACTTACGATTTACTCTCTGTTCTATCCAAGAACTATCAAACCACCTTCGGTTATATTGTTCCAAGTTTGAACCATCTACTCAAGTGAGTTGAAGACTTCATTGTCATTTGTGTAGAGCCCGCTGTGTTGTGTCCACTATCTCCATTAGTGTGGACATTGCCTCCCGTTAGGTTATGAGCCCTGTCTAGGCGAACTCCTGTGACGTCATTATTCTCGTTGGCCAACGAGAAGATGGATAGGAACACCGAAGACCGGTTCACTTGGAGACTATTTCTTTGTGTCATGCAGTTCTTACTTGCCGGACAAGGCGTGCAGCTTCTACTGTACCCTCATCCAGTCATATCCACAGAGCTATGCTTTGCTGCATTCTTGATTGCCTTCTTTACTTTAGTCATGGACATGAACCAGACTCCAAATGGACGTCGGTTCATTGTACAGGCTAGTACTGGAGATAATCAGGGTCGATGGACAGTAACCCTTGAGCGAGAACACTTTATGCGTTCAAATCAGGAACTGTCTCTTATCGAGCGTCAGGCTGCTGAAGCTCGTAGGAGGATTGAAGGACCTATTAGGATTCCAACGATGACAGAATATTTGGAACAGCGTCAACGAGATATTTGTGACCCCTTTTATTCTGTTCATCCTAGGAGTGGTTTACAACTTCCATCTCCCACCTATGATGCTTGTCTTGCTGCAGATGAGGCCCTCGTTCTTGATAATGATGGTATTCCCTATGGTGGAAATCCTCCTGCATATGAAAGACTTGAGCTAGCTGAGAGACCGGGAATTACCACTTCTAGAATTGTTCAGTCTTTGCCTTCCCCTGGTCAAACTAGTGGTGAGTTTATAGGCTTGACTGACAATTTTAATAGATCCTATTCAATTCGATATCAGGTAATACCTTTAACTCCTCCTCCCTCCTACATCGACTCTACGCGACAAGAACAAGATGTCGTTGTATACCCCCGTTCCCAGTCTGGACACCGTCCTAACCGAAGAAGCTCTGAATCAGCTATTGGAACCAGTTCGAACTTCTCAACAGCGAGAAGAGCTGCTGCGGCCACTCTTTTACGATCCAATTCGGACTCCTCGCCGCTCAGCGACTCCCAGCTGTTTCGTTCCAACCACTAGAGGCAACCCTTCTACCAGTATGAACTTGTATACGCCTACTCGTTCTACTCGGGCTACCCCTGCTCCGGAGATCTTTGTCCCAAAGTCATATGAAAGGGAGCATTCAGTCCTCAGCACCGATTCTAACTTTGATCCAAATGATCACTTCCATAATCCCCTTTTGGATCCACACTATCTTGTGTTCTTGTTTCGGTCGGTTTATGAACGTGTCCGGAACCCAACACCAAACTTTCCCTCGTGTATAGTCGTTCCCGTGGAGAGGCTCATCTACCTCCCCTGGTATGAGTATCCCGAGCCTACCATCCACCTTGAAGACTATACCGTCCACTGCAACATAAACAAAGTCTATGTTCAGGCAACACCTTATAGTGCGGACCACCGTGGTTGTATCCTCAGCTACAGTCCCGCTCCTGTCGACCTTTTTCCCTCTGGCCAAGGGGATATCTTCTCACTCTTCTTCTTAAAAGAAGACATCTGCTACCCCTGGCTACGGAGTGTAGGTCTATGAATTGCCAGGAACAAGTCCCGTTTTAGGACAGCATGGATGAGAGGAGAGATAGAGTCACGTGCTAGTGATGACTAAGCACTTACTTTCTCAACACCTGACACCATGAAGTCCGTGCACCCTGTATGCCACATGTCTCAACTCGAGACCTCCCACCAAAGCAGTATTCCCAACCGCTGTGAGTCAAAGTGTGGATTTGGGTCGGAGAAATAACCCAAACACAACACCAACAAAGGACTATGAAATTGTGCGAGTGGTGGTTTACCTCCGCGGTGTCCAGAGAGGATGTGCTGAGGAGGG
>Ga0307518_10001786_pt1 | contig 15911 bp, 17 predicted proteins | sample 25_EM_MG_FD_203889 | JGI IMG/M metagenome (GOLD analysis project Ga0307518, IMG submission 203889) | Populus trichocarpa ectomycorrhiza microbial communities from riparian zone in the Pacific Northwest, United States - 25_EM | ecosystem: Host-associated > Plants > Roots > Unclassified | place...
CGTGGAGTAAACTCCATCGAGGTGACGTGAGCGATGAACATAAGTCGTGGTGAATCTATTATTACCTCTCAAGGTGTGTTTAAAAAATGGGTCACGCGAGTTTTAAAAGTCGATTTGTCCACTCGCGAGAGAGACTGCAACCATAATTTTTTTTTGTTCTGAACCACAGGTTTTGGATGCACCCGTGAATGGTTTAATTCTGTTGTCGTGGACCTGCTACATGTTTCTTACTTCTACTGGCCACGAAGAGCTAGAAAACAATAAAGAGTCACGAGTGTCGGTACTGATTCGCTTCACTTCAAGCCACAACATTCATATGTTACCAGATTGCTACCACAATATGTTTTGGTGTCATAAGAAATTTCTCCTTTTCTGTTTCTCTCTTTGACCTAATGGAAGAGCAGTGATCAGGTGATCAACAATAAATGGAATCACATGAAATCATGCATGTATTGTGATGTAATATATTTTCTTCATGAATGTGATATCTTTATTTGCCCTAATTTAAGTGGGAATTAAATTCTGTGAGAGAATGTGACATCTCCAATGATATTGAGGTGAAAAATGCTTTTAAAATTTTATTTTTATTTGAAAATATATTAAAATATTTTTTAAAAAAATTCTTGAGATTAAAACCATGAGAGAGTACTAAAAATCCATTAATTTGATATTTTTTAAAGCTAAATATATTTTTAAAACACTTTCAAACTCAGTTACAAACACAAAAACAAATTGCCTCGTAGTTTAACATGAAAGGGATGAATACAAGTCCTTTAATGATGTCATATAGTTATAGAAAAACATAACAAGTAGTTTATCATAAAACTAAAATAGAATAGCGTTGCGATGCGTAAGAAGGTTGATTGTCCGTGTTCAAGATACGGCTAAAATAACTGTCATAATAAGGGTTTGGCAGATGTAGTTAACTTGCTAGTTACAAAACACAATCAATCAAGACTCTGTTTAACTTGTTGCCCTCACTTCAGGGTTTTGTATGCGTACAGTAATACACAAGCTAAAGCCATACATTGAATGGTCAAAATCACCCTTTTGTTTTATGTAGAGCCAATTTCTAGTTAGCACCACGCATCAGGCTAGGTTGCTTTTGTTAGCATTCCTTTCATACGCATCTCATAGATCTTATCTTCTGGCTTCAATCGTAGGCACAATGACTATATATGTAGTTATTCAATTGGAACAGTCCGCTTAATTCTAATTCCTCATTAACTGCAAATAGCTATACGAGGAACTCTCTTCCGATTTCAGTGATCATGACAACTAATCAACTTAAAGTCTGGATGCACACTGATAGTATAAAACGTTTCCTGTGTGATCCATAGGCTATGCATGTAGAGGACAGGACTTGCTTCCATAACTTGTTTATTTTTCCCAAAAGAAGAAAAAGGGATTTGTGTATGAATGCTTGTTCGTTGTTTTAGAAGCCCTGCACGCAACACAAGCCTAATACAACTGTTTTTGGCACTTTGCTCTAGAAAATATGGGCCTCAAAGCAGTTCGCAAGCTAGCTCTGTCGAAGATGCAAATCCTTCCCAGCCCTACCTTTCCCTGATTAGGCAACTAAAAAGATTTTCTATTGGAAAGGGGAAAGAACAACAGAGGAAAACCGACCATGTATTGTATATCAAATGAAGGGGAAATTATACTACTCGAGACGATAGAATTAATTTCTCGTCAAGTGCACTTGAAACTAATCGTATCGTTGAGAGCACGGCGAATTGTGTCCTAGCCAAGCGATCTAGTAGTATTTTACTCTCTCCCCTCTAAGTTTTAATAGAACTAAACAAAATGTGAGAAAACATGACAAACAGAAATGAAAGGTTAGATGAACACATTGGTTTCCACTGAACTTTCAAGCGCGTTCTGCAAAATTTGCCACACAAGGCCAATCCTCCAAATTTAATTCCCAACTGTTATTAAAGAAACAATAATATTTCAATCAACAGGAACATGACACGTGCCGACCATATACATCAGAACCATTTTTTGGATGTCCTTTTACAGGAGTATAAATCAATCCCCCTTTCCACTTCACTTGAGGCCCCTAGCAGCTGTTAAAAATTCTCTCTTGTGCTGTTTCTCACTTATTAACTTTGAGAAGCTGTACTTGTCATTGTTTTACATTGACAAAATTCTTGATTTCTTTTTATTTCTCACAGAACACACTGCCTACACTACCACCCTTCGTTTCATTTTCATGGAGATCATTCGTGGTTTTTTCGCCATTTGCATTGGGGTGTCCCTTCTGCTTTACAATTCAAGCAATGTAGAAGGAAGGTACCATTACCATAAGCCAAAGAACAAGAGCTCCAACAATATAGGGTCCCCCGTTTCTCCACCCCCTGATGATACCCCGGATCCTCAAAACCCCATTGCCCCTTCATCCCCTTCTAATCCTCCTTCAATCCCTTCAGACCCTTATCCGAAAGATCCTGGAAATACCAGTTCAGGCTGCATTTTCAATGTAATGGATTATGGGGCAGTTGGTGATGGCTCCACTGACGACACCGATGCATTCAGGCAGGCTTGGAAAGAAGCTTGTGGAGTGGAATCTGGTGTTATTCTGGCTCCTTCAGGTCATTCTTTCATGATCACCTCAACTATTTTCACAGGTCCATGCAAGCCAGGACTAGTGTTTCAGGTAAAACATTTATATCCATGTTTCTGATTGTTTTTGTATAACCTTGCCATGTCTAGTCTACTGTGGCTTACAGAAAATTGTAATGTGAATAGGTGGATGGGTACCTGATGCCGCCAGATGGACCGGATTGCTGGCCAGAAAAAGATAGCACAAAGCAATGGCTTGTGTTTTATCGACTTGACGGTATGACTCTCACTGGAAAAGGAACCATTGAAGGAAATGGAGAGAAGTGGTGGGATCTACCCTGCAAACCTCACAGGGTAATATTTCTTGAATGAAGTCAGCATCTCATTAATTCTGTAATCGAACCAAATTAACATTTTCTGTCGCAATATGATATGATTCCAGAGCCCAAATGGATCGACATCAAAAGGACCGTGTGATAGCCCTGCTGTAAGTGAAAATTTTCTCCACGTAATTTAGATAAAAATTGAATCAATCACTACATACTTTCGCCATACTTTAACCGCTACAAATTTGTTAATTGTTTCAGTTAATTCGCTTTTTCATGAGCTCCAATTTGGCAGTCAGTGGCTTAAGAATCCAGAACAGTCCCCAATTCCATATGAAATTTGATGGCTGTGAAGGAGTTTTGATAGAAAAACTGTCCATATCTTCCCCTAAACTTAGCCCCAATACTGATGGGATTCACATAGAGAACACTAAGGCTGTTGGCATATACGACTCTTCCATTAGCAACGGTACGACAAACTAAAAAAAAACAACAACGCATTCTTATTTATAATCTCTCTTTTCAGATTAATTATCTGCTATCAAGCCGTTTCTAATAATGGATTCCTCAACTTAAACAGGTGACGATTGCATATCGATCGGGACAGGATGCTCGAATGTTGATATAGATGGTCTCACCTGTGGTCCCAGTCACGGGATTAGGTACCGTACAATCTTCTCTCTGTTTCAATTAAATAGGTATCATGGTTGTATTAACTACCAACCACCAGTACACTGTGTGAAGCTATTTTTTGGTCTCTTTTCATTACAGTTGAGGCCATGCTTGGCCCTACAACATGATGGCCATATGACAGTTTTTCAGTGTTTGATAAATACCATTTGTCGACGCACAAAAGTATTTATCATTTATCACAAAATAAGTAATTCAAAAAGTTGATTTAGAAAGAAAGAAAGAAAAAAAACTAGCCAAGAACTTGATTTCCACCTTGACGTGATCATCACATAGCAAAATGCCATTTTGCATTTTTGCTAAAAATTTATAGAGAAAACTATCTATTGATGCATGGCCTGTTGATTGAATGTGTTTTCCTTTTCCTTTTCTTTTTCTTATTCTTATAGAAATACAAATATGAAGTTCCACATGCTTTTCATATTCTTGTTGAATTTACTTATATGGGATTGACACCAAGTTAACTCTGGTTCAAGATTCTAAAACTCTGCATTTTCCCTCTGTTTTCTTCAGCATTGGAAGCCTGGGAGTACACCATTCCCAGGCATGTGTAAGGAACATAACCGTCCGAAATTCAGTAATAAAAGAATCAGACAATGGACTGAGGATCAAGACATGGCAAGGCGGCACGGGTTGCGTATCCGACATAAACTTTGAAAACATCCAAATGGAGAATGTTAGGAACTGCATGAACATAGACCAATACTACTGCCTATCGAAGGCTTGTCTAAATGAGACCTCAGCTGTCTATGTCACAGGCGTTACATACAGGAACATTAAGGGCACATATGATGTTAGAACCCCACCAATACACTTTGCTTGTAGTGACACAGTAGCCTGCACCGATATAATTCTATCAGAGGTTGAGCTTCTCCCTGAAGAAGGTGAGTTGATGGATGATCCCTTTTGTTGGAATGCCTATGGAACTCAAGAAACAGTGACTATTCCTCCTATAAATTGCTTAAGAGAAGGACAGCCTGAGAGTCAAGGGGAGGTCTCCTCTGTTGGTTGCTGAGATATAATTGCAATCATACTAGTAGTTTTGGTTATTGCCAATACTATTGTACCATATAGGATGCTGTAAACTACAGAACCCAAGATCCACTGGTATCTTGTTCTGGGTCTTGATTATTACGGAGTCTCCATCCCTGTTAGGGTATTTCCCCCTTATTGTGCGATGATGTAGTAGAATACGGGCTGTTTTTTCTTACCTTCGACTGTGTAATTGATTGCTGTTTTTTTTTCTTTAGTGGTGCAATAGATTAGAGTGGATTTTACCATCATTATTATTATAAAAGATTGAGTTTTTATTTTTATTTTTATTTTTATTTTTTTGAGAAAGAAGATTTAGGTATTAACATACCACGAAGATATACCGACCCCAAAAAAAAAAATCAACAGTTTTTTTTACTTTGAAATGAACTCAAAATATCTAATCGTAGTGAGTTATTAAGTTTAATGGATTTGGGTTTGTGGACTTCTTGATTTTTATAGCTTTTCTTTACAGTCAAACTATCACATTTAAAGTTCAAACTATAAAACTACCACCAGCATGTTTATCTCCAATATCAAATCAAGGAAATCAATCAAATTACTCATCAACGAAAAAAGAAGAGGCAAATAGATATCTACGTTAGAAATATAATAAAACTGTTAAGCCTTTCACTATAGCAATTTATCGTGAAAGGTTGAACTATTTTTTTTTTAAGCTGTTTTTTTTAAGTTATTTTTCTTTATTTTTTTTCTTTTGATGCCTTTAGCTTTTTTTTTCTTTCTTTGTTTTTTCTCTTTTAATAAATTTTGTTTTGTTTAATTTAGTTTAAGCTATTTTTTTTTCATTTTTTTTAATTTTTTCTTTTTTGATGCCTTTAGCTTTTTTTTTTCTTTCTTTGTTTTTTTTTTCTTTTAATAAATTTTGTTTTGTTTAATTTAGTTTGTTAATGTTAATAATTTTTTAATTTAGTTATCAGACTTTTATGACATTAATCTCGGGTTTAACAGGTTAACTTGGTTTCACGAGTTAACCTGATTTTTTTTCTTTTTAATTAATTTTTTTCATTTATTTTAGTTTGTTAATGTTAAATTTCTTTCTATTTAGTTATCAGACTTTCATGACACATATCTCAGGTTTCACGGGTTAACCCAGTTAATTATGAATTAACCCGTCCATTTTTTTTTTGTTTTTTTATTTTGTTAATGTTAAATTTTTTTATTTAGTTATCAGACTTTCATGACAAGGATCCCAGGTTTAACAGGTTAATCTGGTTTGACGAGTTAACCAGGAGTTTTTTTTTGTTTTTTTTTAATTAATTTTTTTCGTTTACTTTAGTTTGTTAATGTTAAATTTCTTTCTATTTAGTTATTAGACTTTCATGACACATATCCCAGGTCTGACGGGTTAACCTTGTTTTACGGGTTAACCCAATTAATTCTGGGTTAACCCGTCTATTTTTATTTGTTTTTTTCTTTTATTAATGTTAAATTTTTTTATTTAGTTATCAGACTTTTATGACATGGATCCCGGGTTTAACGGGTTAACCTGATTCGACAAGGTAACCCGAAGTTTTTTTTTTCTTTTTAATTAATTTTTTTTGTTTAATTTAGTTTGTTAATGTTAAATTTCTTTCTATTTAATTATCAGACTTTCATGACACATATCCCGAGTTTGACTAGTTAACCTGGTTTCACGGGTTAACTGAGTTAATTCTTGGTTAACCCATCAACTTTTTTTTTTATTTAGTTATCAAACTTTCATGACATGAATCCCAAGTTTGATGGGTTAACCCAGTTAATTCAGATTTTTTTTCTTTTTCTTCATTAATTTTTTTCTTCATGTTGGTTTTTTTTCTTTGTTTTTTTCTTTTTAATTAATCTATTTAATTATCATACTTTTATGACACGATCTTGCAGTCAGACCCACATCCAAGGCTCTTGGATTTGGTGTTGCAGTCAGACTCACTTAAACTTGAGTCATGTAAGTTTAATATTATTATTATTATAAATATTACTCTTGGGTCAAGCGTTGCAGTTAGACCCAAGCTTTTTGGTATATCTTTGCAGAAAGACCTAACACTCTTAGATCTTAGCCTTTTTTATATTTTTTATGCAAGAAAAAAAAATAACCCGTGGGTATGCCTTTGTTTTTTTCCCTTTTCTTTTTCTTTTTAAGCATTTTATTATGGACTGCATAGTGCAGTCCACAGTGAAAAAGCTGATGCTTTTAGTTTTTTTCTGGCTTTTTTCTTTTTTTTTTCTTTTTTAATTATTTTTTTAATTTACTTTCTTAATATTAAATTTTTTCTATTTAATTATCAGAATTTTATGACACGGATCCCGGGTTTGAAGGGTTAGCCCAGTTAATTCTGGGGTAACCCGTCAATTTTTTTTTTCTATTTAGTTATCAAACTTTCACGACACCAATCCAATGTTTGACGGGTTAACCTGGTTTGAAGAGTTAACCCAGTTAATTCAGATTTTTTTTCTTTTTCTTCATTATTTATTTTCTTCATGTTGGTTTTTTTTTCTATGTTTTTTTCTTTTTACTTAATCTATTTAATTATCACACTTTTATGATACGACCTTACAGTCAGACCCACATCCAAGGTTATTGGGTCTGGTATTGCAGCCAAACCCACTTAAACTTGGGTCATGCAAGTTTAATGTTATTATTAATATTATAAATATTAATCTTGGGTCAGACATTGCAGCCAAACCCAAGACTCTTGGCTATAGTTTTGCAGAAAAACCTAATACTTTTAAATCATAACTTTTTTTACATATTTTTTATACAAAAAAAATTGACCCGCGGCATCACGCGGGTCATCTAACTAGTGAATATACCATAAAGAAACAACTTTATTTTAACCACGCCCTTAGCCCTATTGCCCCTTCACCGTTGGGTTGCCACTGAAGGGGAAGCAGAGAAAGAGACGAAAGGCACACGCACGCTTCTCTCTAAACAATCCAGCTAATAGTCTAAGCCCACCAACAAATGGGCTAAGTAGGCCTATATTTTCCAGTTTACACAACCCAACAATTGCAACAACATGCACCAGAAACGCACCGGCAAGCAGTTTCGTTTTCATTTGCCGCAACAGCAAATTGAAACGCTCGCTCGCTCACGCGTCAGTCGTCTCTCTCTCTCTCTCTCTCTCTCAAGAAACGATGCCGTCATTGCAAACTGCGCTGCCTCCTGAACTAGCCAACAACGTAATTAGAGTTAAGTATCATTTTATTTCTGCCTCAATTAAATCTACACTAGTAGTAATTATTCAGATCCCTGATTTTCATGGTTTTAAATGCAGCTTTACCGTGAATGTCTTCGACGAGCTAAATATATTGGTCATCAAGTAAATAATTTCTCTCTACTTATTTATGTTTTGATTAATTGAGCTCATTAATTAGATTAGCAACACTCAACATAGCTGCTAGATAAGTCAGACTGTGCCGGAGTAACTCCTGCTTAGGTGCTAATTTTTGTGCGGCCTCTAGAGCTAGCACTAGACATCTTCTAAGCTTGAGAGTGGAGGTATTGTCCATGCATGCAAGTCAGAGTAACTGTGAAGTGGAGACTGTTTTATTATTTTTAATTTTCGAAATCATTGGCTGATTTGGAGCAGTTTGTGTTTCTGATGAGGCATGCAATGGAGTTGTCCACCGTCTATGGATGCTCTATTGGCTGGGTGTTTCTAGTTGTAGAGAATTCCTGAGAAAATATGTTGTTCTATGTTACACTGTGGTCGATTTGGCTTGCTCAGATGAGTTAGTTTTCTAAAAGGTGTTACGTGTCTTGATTAATTAAAGTAACCATGGATGGCTTTCCATATAGCTCTTCTGACTTGGTTTGATTTGCGGATGGTATTATTAGATTGGAAATTACGTGTGCAATTCTCCTGGATTGATGAAGTTGAATACGGATGGCTTGTTGCTTGGCAAGCTTGGGCTTGCTGGTGTTGGTGGGGTTTTGAAATATAGTTTCTCGTTCTCAATATTTGCTGGTTTTATAAATTCTAATTTTGTTCCACTGCTAGCTGCACTTAAAGCACTTGTGATCTCAGTTAATAGAGATATGATGATTGGTGACAGACTGGTTGTTGAAACAGATTCAGCATTGGTGGTTGGTTGAATAAAGCAGAGGATAAGCCTTGGAAATACCATGTCGGTTTTGTTAATTCAGTCTTTTAGGAAGCCGTGTGATCAAGTAGTTTTTTTCCGTACTTTGTTACAAGGGAGTAGCATGGCTGATTTGTTAGCAAGGCAAGGGGTTCAGAGATCATCTGGTTTTGTTGTTAGGCTATAATTTGTGTTTTGGATAACAGTTGGGTTTGGAGCATACTCTACTACAAGGTTTGTTGATGAAAGGTCAACCAAAAATTTGTTTTTTGGTCATTCAAGATGCCCTGAATGGTGGTACTCTGATGTGGAATTGGGTTACTGATTTTGGGAGCCAACTCTTACTTTGGTATGTTGTATGGTTATGTTAGATGAGCCATGTTGGCACTCATCAGCATCACCTAGAATGCTACTGGTGGTTGGTTTGACACTCCATCCTCCTTGGGTGACATGTTCAAGCTATAAGAGGTGGCATGTTAAGGCTTTAAGATCTAGTCTTTTTCTTCTTTGCTGGTAATCTGGTGTGCAACTCCACCCGTGTGGTTTTTTGTAATTTTCTGTCCTTGCAGTAACTTATCTGAATGGAATTTAAAGAATCTAATCCTGGGTTCTTAAAAAAAGAATGAAAAGAAAAAAAAAAGGGGGCAACATCAGTAATTTTCTTGTTTCAATTAGCTTCTATTACTAATTTTTAGTCGATGTGTGTTGATATTTGTGTTTTAATTATCGTGGCAGCAACATAACACGGAGCTTCTTGTCAATATGGTAAGGCAGCAGTTTAAAAGAAACAAACATGAGACTGATCCAGAGAAAATTCAAAAGTTGAAGGATGAGTAAGTTGAAATTCGCTTTGTTTTCCACAATGTTAATTTTTAGCTTCTTCTTGTGTTTGTTTCATTTCATGTAATATGTTGATGTTTTAGGAACGGTTTCGCTTGCTATGTGTCGAGCATCTAGAAGCAAATTACTTGATTAGGCAACCAAGATGCCAATTGCATTGTTTTATATTTAGAGTGCAAAACAGCTCCTTGTTTAATTTGTTTGGTCGAATACCAAGCTGGATTGTAGTATGCACATTGACTTGTAGTTTGTTGTTCTATTTTTTATGGGAACGAGTTTGACGTCTTCTCCGTGATTGCAGTGCAGCGAGGGGACTTATAAATCACATACTGTATGAAGCTGAGAGGCTGTCTGGTCGTAGAACGATCAAGAGTATTTAATGTTTCTTCAGAATCTTAAGTAGAGGAACGGGCCCCAGGATACAGTTGGTGAGTCAAATGAAGTTTTAGGCTGTCAATCAGATAACAAAAGGGGTTTTTTTCTTAGTCGTCATCGATCTTCCGAGTGTTAGAGGACCATATGCTTAATGGAATTTGCATAAATGGGAAGATTCCATGCTGGCTATGCATGCGGTTTTCTTAATAAGTATATCTTTCTTTACTTTCTTTCTTTCTCCCTTTTATTTTTCCTTTCCTTTTAACAACCTTTGCAATTTTAAAGATGATGCTGCCCATAAACAAACAATAAATGGTAAAAGACTCGCAGTTCAAATGGAAATCTACAGTGAAAAGATCCAATATTTACAAATGGGTATAGCCACACGAGTAAGGAAACAGCTATTAGCCAATCACAGCATGCTATGTGTGAAAGTGAAAAGGTAAGATGACTCTCTTATATATATATATATGTACACACACATATATAAACATCGATCAAGTTGTGAGGATAAGAGAAGCTTTTTAAACCGGAAACTTTAAATCAAAATCTCTTACAACATATTTGTTTCTACTGTTTTCACTTAGATCAATTAAAATGTCGTAAGCTTTTAATTTAAGAGTTAATTGATTATCTTTTTTAATAAAAAAGTAAAGCTAGGAAAAAGACCAGCAAATAATCCATCCATCCTTATCAAAGCCCCTAAGATATTTATAAGCTTATGATAGTACAATAGTTGAATTATATTTTTAATAGGATACAAAAATAAAATAAAATAAAATAATATATATAGAGGGGGGTATTTTTTTTTTGCACTACTATTTCATAATATTCATCAACACCACGCCTTCTATCAGCTACTGCCATCCACCAATACAACCACTCATATTATAAATATAATCACTATATAACCATTATTTTATGTCATTCCACCATAACGCTTTATCACCATTTTATTATCAATATAATTATTATTTTATTACCATCTTGTCATAATTCTTAAATACCACTATCCTTAAAACGACAACAAAAAGTAACCACCATTCCATCATTATTGTTCTTATTATCATTACCATAACAACCATCATTTTGTGACTACAATCATTACTATTAATACTATTAGTATCACAAATATAACAGTTATAATCTCACAACTACCATCACCATCAACTTTATCATAAACATTTATAATCTCACAACTGCCATCACCATCAACTTTATCATAAACATTGCAATTTTTCTTATTTATTACCATTATTTAAAAATCATAAATGAGAAATAATACATATTATAGGAAAATATTTTTCTTGATATATCTAAACAGTAAAAAATTATTTATTTCGAAAAAAAAAATCCATAGCCAGGAAAACATTTTCCACGGAACTAATGCACCCCTAGTTACTTCATTAAGTAGTAACGACATGCCTTGATAACGTGCAGGAAAGGCACGAGAACTCAGAATTGAGGGGTGGGTTATGTTGAGCTTTAGCCTTGGATCGTGTGGGACTAGAAGCTGAAAAGGCAAAGCAAGCCGCACTCTTACAGGCCCGTGGATGGTTCAGACTAATGTTAATCTCTTTAAACATTCATTCCAAGCTAAGATGTAGTAGCCTGCTAAATTTGATTTGTTTAGTAAAGCGTCTATTTCTGCAAAGCAAATGGATAGTACTATGAACTATCCATCCCAAGCTGAGAAAAGTCTGAAGTTAGGTAGATTCGTTCTTGTATCCAGAGAATAAGATCCTGAGGATAATGCTCGTTGCTTCTGCACGATTGCATTTCAAATTGCTTGCAGACATCCTAATGGATAAATGTGGACATTATCTCCGCTGATTATTACCTTTTGAGGTCAAGAGAATAACACTTCATTTGAACAGAACAATTTTGAGTTCCATCAATTGACTTCTTAATTGATGGAATTCTGATCCCCCCCTCAAAATCCCCGCCTGTATTTTTATTTTTTTTTAATTCTAACCACTTTTTCCTAAATTTGATAATCTTGATTCTCCGATTCTCGGACTAAATGGTCCTCTTCCAGTTCCACCTAATCGAGGACTATAATCCCCTCGCACTTCACTAACTCGAGGGCTATACACCTTATCGGAAAACCGTGGGCTCTGAATGCTCCTGAATTCCTTTGATGCTGTCGCATCAGAACTTGGTACTCTGGGGCTGCACATGCGTTTTATCTCCCCTCTGCTTCTAGTGACGATCCCATCTAAAATTTCTCCATCATCTGCAAATGAAGCTGCCCTGCTCATCTCTGCCTCCTGATATCAAACAATCAACCAAACATGCAAGAAACATAAGTTGCCATGCGTAACTGATTGACCTCTCGTTGTGCCTGTCAAAAACTTCAGTTACATTAAAAATACAACAGGACTGTATAGTTGAATGCACATGATCCACAAACGACATTTACTCATGTAATAACACTATAATTGCTTTCTTTGTTTTGTCAAATATTAACATGAATCGGATATGAAGGCGATAAAAGCTACCGACTTAAACTGCTTGTAAGGAGAGAGAATAAAAAGCTTACAGTTGCTAGACTGAATGATAAAGCGGGAATTTCTTCATATTCTGCTGCATCCAAATCCTGAAGGTGCACTGCTTTGAAAAACTTGGGCAAAATGTATTGTCTCACAGGAACCAAAAGCATGATCATTAAAGGGAAAAGAACTCCAGCAATTGGAATCCACGTAATGCCAAAACAGACGAGCAAATAAGCAGTCTGAAAAATTGTGAATATCGCAATTGTCTTGAAAGGTACGCTTTCCACAAAACTGGTATGGTACTCCTCCAGCAATCTGAAAAGGTAAAAAAACGAGGAGGCAAAAGAATAGAGTTTAGTTATTTGCCAAGAAAATCAGAGTGATGGATGAGATAAAAAGAAGGGAGAAGAAAGTGGTGCCAGGTGGCTACTTGTATCTCCGGCTTGGAGCAGTGAACAGCAGTAAGATGCGCTCCCAGAACTGATTACCCGGTAAGCTCTCAATGGCCATAAATGCAAAATAACCCCATAGTACTGAGGTTGGGATCTTCTTAATGAAAGGCATGGCCGCAACACATCCTCCTACCATTATAGCTTGAAGCAGATTACTGAGCCGCTGTTCTTTCACCTCAACTGGTAATAAATCATCAATCTCCTTCTCAATGTCAAATACTGTCTCATCTACTGGGGCATCAATATTTCCCATGCTTGCTGCCATCTGAATTGTTGACTCTTTCAACTCCTTTAATCCCTGCCCATGCAACATGCCAACGAGTGTAGGCATTTTAATAGTGAGTCCATACTAATCAATCGTATTTCAGAGAAAAACATTTAAGAACCACGATTATTTTGCTGCAAAAAGGTTATGCATAAATTATCTCAATATGATTTCAGTTTCTCAAAACTTCCTAAACCTTTGGTTGCTATTTGCCATCTTAAATTCCTAGGCTGCCGGATTCACAACTATGATACTTACAATTGGAGACACAATTTGATCATCAACAGATTCAACAGTAATTTTTTGATGTATGGAGTATCTACAAAACAATAAACAAGTGAATATACCCGAGCAGAAGGTTCTTGGTAAATTAATGGGGTCTGCATATGTTGATAAGCTTCTTGCATGCTGTCATACACTTGCCCTAGACTTGCATCCTTACCCATACATTTGCGTGCTGTTGCCACAAGTCGATTACGAAGTATCTGCATTTGACATACAAGAACTAGTGTGAAAAAACTAAGCATTTGTCAGTGGATTGGTGCATATGAATGTCCATGTGATCAAGTATTTTCAATTTTTTCATTACTTATCTCTGGGAATTTTAGGGATGCTCATGCTGGTGGCAAACATGAATTATCAGTCAGAGGCCGAGGAATGGAAATGCAGAATAACACAGTTAGTTGCATAGTGGAGATGTATACTTGGTGCTTCAGCGTAGCTAAACTCTTAGTATGCATTGGAGATTGTGGAATGACACCATTTGATGGAGGGATTCCGATAAGACCACACAGGATGACCTGCCACAAAATTTTCAATATTTACCAATTCCATACTTCTGTCATCTAGAAGCGAAGTAAATCAAAAGGGGTGGTGTGCAGGAGAGCAGAACTCTTAGGTACCATAAATCCCAAGAGAAGTAGATCATAGTGGAAAGAGGGTGGTTTTCTCAAATTAAATTCTCTCTGTTGAGCAAGCTGAGATGCTACACTGTGGTCGAAATAATACAGGACTGCAATCATTGTTGCTGGAATGAAAGCTCCAATTATATAAAGAACTGGCACCTTTAGCATATCCTGTTAAGTTGACAAAATAGAATGTTAATACGACATTTGTGTCTAGAAGATGGGAAAACTGCAAATTCTATCGATTAGTCATGCCTTCATGACAGTCCAGTTCTCAAATGCGCCTGGTGACCATGGATTGGGGCTAAAAAGACGCCTTGGGATTCCTTTTGGAACACTTCCTGATGGTATATAAGAAACAGCAGTCCAGACCAAAACCATCAAAGGCACACCATAATCTGCTATAAAGCCTCGAAGCCATCCTATAAAAAGTAACGGTAATAATTTCAGTGACTCGGTGATTTTGATATTTTTGTGTTGGATATACAGACATGAAGTTGGGTGACTGGAAGTTTCACTCGAAGTTCAATGTTCTTACCAGAACCATAGCGCCAAGACCTAGCTTTTCTGCTCCTTAATCCAGCTAGCAGAAGTCCAAATGATAGTACCAAAGCAAACATCCCATTCGCAAATCTCCATGAAGGTTGAAACTCAACTGACTTTGGATTCTCTCTTCTAGGTATACCAAACTCATTGACAAGTCCCTAACAAACCCACATATAAATCAAAACTTCAGCAAAACTGTAAGGTAGGAGGCATTGTATAAATAACAGAAACTAACGAAATAAATCAACAATTGAAAAACTCTATCTTTTGCAGGTTATGTTATTGTTTTACTAAATTCTTAGTCACGTTAGAATTAAAGAAATTTTAGTCAATTCTGTTGCTCAGCTGATAAAATAGAAGGACAAAGAATGAAAAAAGATTGGTTTCCTTACTTTTACAGCTTCCTGCATGAAAAGCATGGCAATCAGAAGGCCAAACAATTCCCCTGCTACACGAGTAAATCTACTAATAATCGAGCAAGCTCCTAAGATAGACAGCAGAAAGAGCAAGACAGCAGTCCATACACACACCCTGCCCATCAGAGTAACCATTAAGTGCTAACACAAGGCAGGCACACTAAAAACTAATAAAGGCCTCAAATGTTGATTCAGGAGAAGAAAATAATGATTCAATCTGCAGCCAGGAGTGTAGACATTACCATCCACTCCATGCTAGGAAGAGCTTTGATCCCAGATCAGGTATGTTTTTAGCAAATTTGAACATAAATGTATACATAATTACAGTTGGCTCTGCCACTCCAAGGATCAGCAAAGGCTGACCCCCAATAATGGAGTGAATAATTCCACATAATGCAGTTGAAGCCAAGGTCTGAACAGCTGTGAGAACCCCGTCTGTCAATAAAAGGAAGTAAGAACATGATAAATACGCTACCAGACAGATGTATGAAGAGAGTTCGCTATAAAATTGGAGCATAATGGTTTACCTGTATCTCTATCCAACTGCTCTCCAAATGAAATGACTGGAATTGCTGATGCGAAAAATATATACGTGGTCGGAGCCAAAATCCTAACACAAATGTGAGTAAGAATCCGAGCTAGCACCGTTATTTTAAGACAAAATTCAGCAAAAAGAAAAAACTAGCAATTGAAACAGCCAGGAACTTTCACACTGGACCATGTTTAAAGCACAATCCTACGGTATGATTTGAATATTATAGTTGATCCTTCATGCCAATAGATACCTGAAGCCCGCATTGAAACCACCAGTCCAGTCCTGCTTGTAACACTTCAATCTCCCTTGAAGATCATTCTTGATTCCGCGAAATGGCACGAAGCTCTCTTCCATGACTTCTTCTATGACCAAGGCAGTAAATCACCTCC
>Ga0307518_10001787_pt1 | contig 15906 bp, 16 predicted proteins | sample 25_EM_MG_FD_203889 | JGI IMG/M metagenome (GOLD analysis project Ga0307518, IMG submission 203889) | Populus trichocarpa ectomycorrhiza microbial communities from riparian zone in the Pacific Northwest, United States - 25_EM | ecosystem: Host-associated > Plants > Roots > Unclassified | place...
CGCGCCGGGCTGTCCGTGAAGGCCTCCTTGAGGGACCCAGAGTCCCTCAAGGAGGCCTTCACGGAACACTGGGGATGTTCAAGCGAGCGGTCATCCGGGTAACCCTCCGCGAAAGCACCCGACGGGAGGGAACCCGATGGCAGAGAAGCTCCGGCCGCCGCAGCAGCAGGAACCACCGGGCGTGACGTCGAAAATGGACCCGCCGCCTCGTGACTCCATGGAGGACTACGAGGGCCGCGACCTGCTGGCGGGCAAGCGTGCCTTGATCACCGGCGGCGACTCCGGGATCGGCCGCGCGGTCGCCATCGCCTTCGCGAAAGAAGGCGCCGACGTGGCGATCGCGTACCTCAACGAGCACGAGGACGCGAAGTACACCGAGGAACGCGTCCGCGCCGAAGGACGCGAGTGCCTCCTCCTGCCGGGTGATCTCGCCGAGGCCGCGCAATGCCGCGAGATCGTGGACCGGACCGTGAAGGAGCTCGGCGGGCTGGACATCCTGGTCAACAACGTCGCCACGCAGTGGCCGGTGGACTCCCCGGAGGAGCTCACCGACGAACAGTGGACGCACACCTTCGACGTGAACATCCACAGCTTCTTCCGGGTGACGAACGCCGCGTTGCCCCACTTGGGCGAAGGCTCGGTCATCATCAACACCGGCTCGGTGAACGGTTTGCGGGGCAACAAATCCTTGATCGACTATTCGGCGACCAAGGGAGCCGTGCACGCCTGGACGTACGCGATGGCGCAGGCGCTGGCCGACCGCGGCGTCCGGATCAACTGTGTCGCGCCCGGTCCGGTGTGGACGCCGCTGATCCCGTCGACGTTCCCGCCGGAGAAGGTGGAGAAGTTCGGCCTCCAGGTCCCGTTCGAGCGTGCCGCTCATCCGGACGACCTCGCACCGTCCTACGTCTTCCTGGCGTCCAACCGGCTTTCGTCGTATTACAGCGGCGAGGTCATCGCCGCGCTGGGCGGCGAGACCACACCCGGCTGAGGCGCGCCACGGTTCGGGGGCGGAGATGCGAATGACGCCGTTCGCCTGGACCGCCCGGGCGTTCCGGGTGCCGGGGGAAGAACGCCGGAGTCTCGTCCAGACCGCGAAGGCCACGGCAGCGGCCGTGATCGCGTGGATCGTCGCGACGGCGGTCCTGCGGCTGCCCCAGCCCTTCCTGGCGCCGTACGCGGCGGTGTTCCTGGTGCAGGCCACCGTCTACCGGTCCCTGCGCGGCTGGGCACAGCAGGTCGGCGCCGTCAGCGTCGGTGTGCTGCTCGCGGCGGGTGCCGGTCAGTTCATCCCCTCGGTGACGGTGGCGCTCGGGCTGGTCATCTTCATCGGCCTGCTGATCGGATCGTGGCGCGGTTTCGGCGATTCGGGGGTGTGGGTCGGGATCACCGGCATGCTGCTGATCTCCTACGGCAACGCGACCGAACCCGTCCTGCTCGCCGACAGGCTGCTGGAAACCGCGCTGGGGGCGGCGATCGGCGCGGTGCTCAACGCGGTGATCCTCCCGCCGCTGCACGGCGAACGTCTGCGGGCGGCGACCTCCAGGCTGGCTTCGGCGATCGCCGACGTCCTCGACAGGACCGCGGAACTGGTGCGCGGCGGCGAGACGACCGACGGCCTGGACGACCGCATGGAGGACGTCCGCAGCCTGGTCGCGGAGGCGGAGGACGCCATCGGCTGGACCAGGGAGGGCCGGTACCTGAACCTGCGACGACGGCGTGAGACCCGCGAGGAACCGTTGGCGAACCTGATTTCCCTGTGGCATCCGCTCGCCCAGCTGATCGACGCCGTGAGCGAGGCCGCCCGCAGCGAACAGCCGTTCCGGCATCCCGGCGAACACGCGCGCGGGGTGGTCGGCGACCTGCTCGAAGCACTTGCCGAGGTGGCCCGTTCGGGTGACCCGGACAAGCTTGATCGCTGCCGCGACCTGGTCGGCGAGATCGACCACCTGCTCGTGACCCCCACGGACGAGGTCACCACCTCGATCGGGCTGGGGGCGATGGCGCTGCCCGCCCGGCGGCTCGTCCAGCGGCTCCGCGCCGATTAAGGCGAGGCGACGGTGGGTAACCGTACCCATGAGCGGTAAGCGGATCCTGGTCACCGGCGACGCCGGGGCCGTGTTCGACGTGGAAAGGGTTCTCGAAGCCTTCGACCGGACTCATCCGCGGCCGCGGGGGGTGCGACCGTGAACGAGAAGGAACTGCTGCACACGCTGACCAGGGTCGTGTCCACTTTGGACCAGACCGCCGTGCGGTTCGCCGTCGCGGGCGGCCTCGCCGTCTACGCGCGGGGCGGGCCGCCGTCCGATCACGACGTCGACCTCTTCCTCAAGGAGGAGGACATCGAAGAAGCGGCACAGGCCCTGGAAGCCGCGGGTCTGAGGCGGGAGCACCCGCCGGAGGACTGGCTCACCAAGGTCTACGACGGCGACTGCCTGGTCGACCTGATCTTCCGGCCCAACCATCGGCCGGTCACCGACGAGATGCTCGACCGCGCCTCGCTGATGCGGGTCGGGGCGACCGCCGCGCCCGTGCTCAACGGGACCGACCTGCTCGTCGACAAGATCCTCGTGCTCAGCGCGCACCGGTGCGATTTCGCGCCGCTGCTGCGGATCGCCCGCGACCTCCGCGAGCAGGTCGACTGGCACCGGGTGGCCGAAGAGACCGCCGAATCGCCGTACGCGTGGTCGTTCCTGACCCTGCTCGCGGCACTGTCCATCATCGACGGAAAGGAGCTTCCGATGCCCGAGGAAGCGCCCCAGTACCTGGTCGCCAGGCTGACCAAGGCGCTGGCGGAAGACCCGAGGACCGCCGAACTCGGCGTGCACGTCACCGTGCGCGGCGACCAGGTCCGGCTCAGCGGCGAGGTCCCGTGCGCCAACCGCAAGGCCGACATCGAGGCGGTCGTCTGCGAACACATCGCGGCCGAGCTGGTGCACGACGACGTCCGGCTGGCCGACGTCCGGGAGCCGTCGCACGCCGAGGAGATCCGGTGATCCGGGTCGCCGCGGTCGGGGACGTCCACCTCGGGGAGGACAACCGAGGCCTGCTGCGGCCGGCACTGGACAACATCGCCGAACACGCCGACGTGCTGCTGCTCGCGGGCGACCTCACCCGGCACGGCAGCGTCGAAGAGGCCAGGGTGGTGGCCGACGAGTTCGCCGGGCTCGACGTCCCGGTGATCTCGGTGCTGGGCAACCACGACTACCACTCGGACGAGGCCGAAGCGGTCAGCGGGCTGCTGGCGGAAAGCGGGATCACCGTCCTCGAGGGTTCGGCGACCACGGTGGAACTGGAGGGCGGGAAACTCGGCGTCGCCGGGGTCAAGGGTTTCGGCGGCGGGTTCGCGGGCAAATGCGCGAGCCGGTTCGGCGAACGCGAGATGAAGGACTTCGTCGAGCACACCATGGCGGCGGCCAAACGGTTGCGCACCGCGCTGGAGGGGCTCGAACACGAGCAGCCCGACTTGACCGTCGCGCTGACCCACTACTCGCCGATCCCCGGCACCCTGCACGGCGAACCGCCGGAGATCCACCCGTTCCTGGGTTCGTACCTGCTGTGCGAGCCGATCGACGACGCCCAGGTGGCCCTCGCCGTGCACGGGCACGCGCACTACGGCAGCGAACAAGGGGTCAGCCCCGGCGGGGTCCCGGTGCGCAACGTCGCCCAGCCGGTGATCCGCGCGGCGTACGCGACGTACCTCCTCGAACCTGCGAAAGTGCTGACATGAGGGAACGATTCCACGGTCAGCTGAGCGTTCTCGGCGAGCTCCTGTCGAGCATGTGCGGCATGGCCTGCGAAGAACTGCACCTGGCGAACCGGGTCTTTCTCGACCGGGACGTCGAAGCCGCCGCCGAGCTGGCGACGGTCGAAGCGAGACTGAACGCGGCACGGACCCGATGCGAGCAATCCGCGCAGAAGCTGCTCGCCCTGCAGGCGCCGGTCGCCGGTGATCTGCGGACCGTGCTCGCGGCGGTGTACTGCGCCGACCGGCTGGAGCGGATGGGCGACCTCGCCCAGCACATCGCCGAACAGGCCTTGCGAGCGCCGGAATTCGCCGTCCCCGACGCGCTCACGGGACGGTTCGGTGAGATGGCCGGACTCGTCTGCTCGATGGCGGAAGACCTCGGGGCCGCGATCGAAGGATCGACGGCGGAGGTGTTCCACTCGCTGGCCCGGTCCGATCAGCGGGTCGACGCGTTGTACGAGGAGCTGATGACGCTGGTCACCGAGCCGGACTGGGCCGACGGCGTCGCCCCCGCGATCTCGGTGGCGCTGCTGGCGCGGTTCTACGAGCGGTTCGCGGACCAGGTGGTCTCGGTGGCGCGGCGGGTGGATTTCGCGCTCACCGGGGAATTGCCGGAGTCTTCGCTGCGGGATGCGCCCGCCGAGCTCTGAGGTGGTTCGGGTTTTGCGCGTGAAGGCCTCCTTGCCTCGGCTCAGCCGAGGGAAGGGGGCCTTCACGCGACGGACCCCCACACCAACGACGGCATTCCGTGAAGGCCTCCTTGCCTACCTTGAGAGTAGGGAAGGAGGCCTTCACGGACATCCGCGCGAACGATCACGTGGTCCGCGAGGTCCTTGCGGTGCCGATCACCGCTTTCCCCGCGGTTCGATCACCCGGATTCGTCCGTGGCCCGGTGCGGCGCGCCGACGGGTTTGGATTCCGGGGAGCCGCGCTGGCGCAGGTACACGCTGAACACCGCCATCGAGCCGATGGCGAGGAATTCCGACTGCCAGTTCTGCAGGGTGCGGTTCCAGAAGTCCGAAGACGCCAGATAGCCGAACCACGACACCGGATCGCCGAATTCGGTGAGCTGTTCGGCGTTGTAGGCGCTCATCCCGGCCACGGACTGGGCGAGCCAGGACAGCAGGAACAGTCCCAGCATCACCAGTCCGAGTGACATCGAGAAGATTCCCGTGCGCCAGCCGCCCGCCCTTGCCCATTTCGGTGAATCGTCCGTCGCGTGGCGCCCGATCTGCTGGTCCTCGTCCGTTTCCAGGCCGACGCGGTCGGCCGGTTTCGATTCGGGGGAACCTCGTTGCAGCAGCCACACGGTCGCGAACACGTAGAGGAAGAATTGCAGGTACTCCGATTGCCAGTTTTCGGCGACGTCGACGGCGAAGTCCGCGGACGCCAGGTAGTCGAGCAGGCCGACCGGCTCGGCGGCGTGGCTGAGCCGCCCGTCGTTGTAGTCCGCGAGACCGGAGAACGCCTGTCCCGCGAGGCTCAGCAGGAACAGCAGCCCGAAGCCCAGCGAAAGGGCGTTGTCACGAAGGAAACCCCGCATCGTCCGCCCCCTTCACCGGTGCAGCAGGCCGAGTAGGACGCAATAGCCGAGGACGGCCACGACGAAGACGAGGTAAACGGTGAACACCGGACGTGCTCTCATGGGCCACCCACCGTGCAGTCGTAGACCTGTTCGTTGCGGTGACGGCAGCCTGCTCCCGTGATCACCCAGCCGGTGGACGACTCGTGCAGGAACAGCGTGTCGCGGGCGGTTTTCACCTGGGCTTCTTCGCTCCAGATCGAGACCGTCTCCGGCGCGCCGTCCGGGACGTCCGCGCCGGTCAGGCCGCGTTCGCAGCTTTCCGGTGCCCAGGATTCCCGGACCCGGGGCGCGAGCAGCGCGCACGCCGAGCGGTGATCACCCGACGCGAGCGCGCCCAGGAACCGTCCGGCGGTCTCTTTCACCGGCTCTTGCCCGCTCGCACCCGCACAACCGGCGAGCAGCAGGCACGCACCGAACGCCAGCGTTTTGACGATCACGAGGAGCGGGTACCCATCCGGGCCGGTGGCTACACCTCCGGTCAGGACGCGGGGTACTGGCGCTCGCGGAGCAGGTTCGCCAGGTGGATCGCGTTGCTCGCCAGGGTCGCGTTGGTCGACGCGACCGCTTCGGGTGTTTCGCCGAGGTCGTTGTAGTCCCCGCCCTTCATCGCCTCGCCGTTCCAGTAGGTCCCGCCCTGCGCGGGCACGGTGAAGCCGACGTCGTTCAGGGCCTGGAAGAGGTCGGCGGTGATCTTGTGCGCGCCGTCCTCGTTGCCGACGACGGCGGTGACGCCGACCTTGCCGAACATCGCGGGCCTGCCCTCGTCGTCCGTTTCGGACAGTTCGGCGTCGAGCCGTTCCAGCACCCGCTGCGCCACGCTGGACATGTGGCCGACCCAGGTCGGGGTCGAGATCAGCAGGATGTCGGCGGCGGCGATCTTGCGGCGGATCTCCGGCCAGGCGTCGCCGTCGCCCATGTCGGCCTCCACACCCGGTTTGACGTCGTGGTCGACCACGCGCACGAGTTCCCCGGTGGCGCCGTGCCCGGCCAGTTCGTCCAGAAGCTGTTGCGCGATCAGCGCGCTGCTCGACGGCGCCGGGGACGGTTTGAGCGAGCACACCAGTGCGAGGGCCTTCAACGGCTGGGTCATCCTGTCCTCCTGTTCGGATCGGTGCTCTCGCCGCGGCCGTCGGCGACCAGCACCGCGCGGTCCCCGAACGGCGCGTCGGCCTCGACCGCGCTCACCCCGGTAGGGCTACCCGGTGCGGGTTCGGAAAAAACCGTGTGAACCCGGACAAGCCGGGTAAGCCTCGGGTATGCGTGCATTGGTTGTCGGCTGGGCCAGCTTCCGCCACGGCGAGGTCACCGCGGGAGACGTGCTCGGCATGCGCAGGGTCGACGAGGCGTTGTCCACCATGGGATTGCCGCACGATCTGGCGTGGAGCCCGGTCTACCGGCCGGGGGACGTCGACTACGAGGAGGTGGACCCGGCCCGGTACAGCGACGTGGTCTTCGTCTGCGGACCGGCGCACGGATGGCAGGTCCGGGAGGTGCACCGGAGGTTCGCCCATTGCCGCCGGATCGCGGTCGGGGTGTCGGTGATCGACCCGGAGGACGACACGGTCACGGGCTTCGACCAGGTGTTCGCGCGGGATCGGGAGAAGGTCGGCACGCCCGATCTCTCCCTGGGTGTGCCGACCGACCAGGTGCTGGTAACGGGCGTGATCCTGGCGCCGCCGCAACCGGAGTATGGCGATTCCGGTCGCCATGCGGAGGTGCGCGCGTCGGTACGGGAGTGGATCGCCGGGGTGGACTGTGCCCGGGTGCCGCTCGACACGCGGCTGGCGTCGTCGGATTGGGAACGCTGCGAGACACCGGACCAGTTCACGTCGATCCTGGCGCATCTGGATGTCGTGGTCACGACGCGGCTGCACGGCCTGGTGCTGAGCCTGCAGGCGGGGGTGCCGGCGCTGGCCGTCGACCCGGTCGAGGGCGGCGGCGAGGTCACCGCCCAGGCCGACGCGCTCGGCTGGCCCGCGCTCGTCCCGGCCGAGGAAGCTGGTGATCGGGATGTGCTCGACTCCTGGTGGAGCTGGTGTTCTTCGGTACAGGGCCGCGCGGTGGCCGCGCTCCGCGCATTGCCCGCCGACAACGGGCTCATGCGGGACATGGTGAAGGCGCTCAAGACCGGTCCGGTGCGATGACCATCGCGATCCGACAGCGGGTGCCGGACTAGACGTTTTCCCGTGTCTGACTTTGCTTTCGCTGGGAAACGCGAGTGGCGGCGATGCCCACCACGAGCGCCACGAAGGCGGTCAGCCCGTGGAGGACGTTGTCGGCCCAGTTGAGGTTGACCGCGTCACCGGCGGAATCGGTCCCCGCCGAGAGGACGCCGAAGGCGGTCAAACCGGTGAACGCGACGAAAACCAGCCAGCCGTAGGCCGGGATCGCGGACGGTTTGACCACCGCGACCAGACCGAGGACGCCGATCACGGTGCGGATGACGTCGAGCATGCCTGTCGCGCTGAAGATCCACAGCGTGTTCTCGCCGACCTCGTTCGCCTCGGGAAGGAAGAAGAAGCCGAGTACACCCAGGACAAGGTGGACCAGCGCGATGACCAGCACCACCGGTCGCAGAAGGAAGCCAGTCGTACGTAGGTTCATCGGAAGCCTCCGTTTCGCCGCGGACCGAACGGGTACCCCGTGCCGCGGCCGTGAAACACCCCTGTCCTTCGCTCGCTTTCCTTGCGGTTACCCGCTTTCTCGCGTTCTGGTGATGGGTAAAGGCGTAACTCGCGTGATCAGGCGCGTAACTCGCGTGATCGGAGGCCGCACTCGGTGTTCCGCCTCTGATCACGTGAGTTACGGCTTCGATCACGCGAGTTACGGCGGACCATTGTGGACGTTTGGCGCCACACGACCGGGGTAGCCGTGAGCAACTACGGCGAACCGGAGGGGACATGACCGCGATCTCCCAGGCAGCGACGTTTCCACTCGCCCCGGCGCGGCCATGGCTGCTGCGGCCGCCGGGGGTCTACCGCCCGCAACACGACACCTGGTTCCTGGCGAGCGCGCTGAGCGCGTCGGGAATGCCCGCCGGGGCGAGAGTTCTCGACCTCTGCACCGGCACCGGCGCCCTCGCGTTGACGGCCGCGGCGCACGGTGCGAGAGCGGTGACCGCCGTGGACATCTCCCGGCGGGCGCTGGCCGCGGTGTGGGTCAACGCGCGGCTGCGCCGCCTCCCGGTCCGGCCGCTTCGGGGCGGCCTGGCCGAAGCGGCTCGGGGAGGTCCGTTCGACGTCGTGCTGGCGAACCCGCCGTACGTGCCCTCGCCGGTGCCCGCCACCGGGGCCGCGCGGGCGTGGGACGCCGGACCGGACGGCCGGATCGTGCTCGATCAGGTCTGTGCCCGGGCGGCCGAATTGGTGGCGCCGGGCGGCTACCTGATGATGGTCCACTCCGCGGTCTCCGGCCCCGGCGCGTCGTTGACGCAGTTGCGGGCGGCGGGAATGACACCGTCGGTGGTCGCCACCCGCTCGATCCCCTTCGGTCCCGTCATGCGGGCACGGGCGGCCTTCCTCGAAGCGGCGGGCCTGATCGAGGCCGAGCAGTGCCACGAGGACCTGGTGGTGATCCGTGCCGACCGGCCGTAGGACCAGGGTCCGGATCGAACCCGGCGGGCCCCTCCTGGTGGAGGGGCCGGTCGAGGTCGTCACGGAAGACGGCGAGACGGTGACCTCGGATCGCTTCGTGGTCGCCCTCTGCGCCTGCCGCCGCAGCAAGCGCTACCCGTTCTGCGACACGAGCCATCGCCGCCGGTCACGGCAGGGGATGCAACGGCCTGAGGAGTGAGCTTTCCCCGGCCGACCAGGCGCTCAGCAGGTGCTCGGTCAGCCGGGTCTCCAGCAGGTCGGTGGCCTGGATGCCCAGCGCGATGTCCGGCGCGAGCCCGGGTTCCCGGTCGAGCAGGTCGCCGACGACGTCGTGCCGCAGCACCTGTTCGTGCACCGCGTCGGCCTCGACGTGCTCGGTGTAGAAGTAGCGGCATTCCGGTGCCGCGCCAAGGCGTTCCAGTGCCTGGTCCATCCGCTTGGCGGCGGGCGCGGTGGTGATCTCGGCGGCGGCGAAATGCCCGACGAGCGCGCCGCGCAGGCCCCGGTGCAGCCCGAACAGCGACATCATGTTCACCGTCGCGAGCGTGCACGCCGGGACGTGGTCGAGGTAGGCGAGGTAGCCGTCCGAAAGGCCCGCCGCGGTCAGTAGATCTCCGAACAGGCGGGAATGCGCCTGATCGGCCCGCCCGCCGCCGAACTCGTCGAATTCCACGGCCACCAGTGCCGCCTTGGCCTTGCCCCGCAGCCGCGGGATCACCCACGCGTGGGGATCGGCCTCCTTGAGGTGGTAGATCGACCGCTGCGCGAAGTACTCCTCGACGTGCCACCATTCGCCCTCGTCACGCAGGAAGTGGGAAACGCCGCCGCCGTCGGCCGGTTCGACGAGCAAGTCGTCCAGCAGCCCGCCGACGTCGTCCCCGCCGGGCACGGCGGCGCGGATGCCGTCCAGGAACACGTGCTCCAGAACGGACCGGAAGCCGAGCAGGCGGGAGTCCCACTCCCATTCCGGGTCGACACCGTCGAAGCCCTGGTAGTGGAGCTCGTAGCAGACGTGCAGCGCCAGCTGGAGGTCTTCACCGAACGGGTCGGCGCCGGTCGCCACCTCGGGGTCGAAATCGTCTCTGCGTCCGCCGGCCAAGGTGTCCACCACGGCGGCCGAAAGGGGGCCGCGGATCTCGGGCAGCCTCGCGGCCACGTCACGGTCGATCGTCGTCATGCCGCGCGAGTACCCGATCTAGCCGTGCGGAACCGTCTCTTCGGTCAGCATCCGCAACACCGCGATCTCCCCGTCGGCGGAGGCCCGGCGCTGCCGTTCGGCGCCGGTGCCTTCCCGTTCGAGCCTGCCGAGCAGGGCGCGGACGAGGTCCGCGTCTCCCGTGTCCTCCAGCGCCTGCCGCGTACGCGCCAGCAGCGCGGCGACCCGGTCGCCCACCGGGACCGGCTTCCCGGCCACCGGATCGACGGCCGGCCCCGAAAGCCCGTGACGCGCGGCCGACCACACGGCCGCGGCGGCGATCTGCGGATCCAGCGGCGCGGCCTCCACCCCGTGGTCCAGTTCGGCGAGGGCGGTGCGCACCAGCGCGCGGGTCAGCAGCCCCTGCAGGACGGCTTCGTCCACGGTGGACGCGGTGTCGGCGGCGCGGACCTCGACCGTCGGCCACCGCGCGGACGGCCTCGCGAGCCAGAAGGTCTGGTTCTCGTCCACCAGGACCCCGCAGTCCACCAGTTTCCCGACCTGTTCCTCGTAAGCGGCGGCGTCCACGAAATACGGGGCGATCCCCGAGCCGGGGAACCGGCTCTGCTCCACCATCCGCCAGCTCTCGTAGCCGGTGTCCCGGCCGCCCTCGAAGGGCGAGTTGCCCGACAACGCCAGCAACGTGGGCAGCCATTCACCCAGGTGGTTCACCACGGCGACCGCGGTCTCCCGGTCGGGCACGCCGATGTGCACGTGGCATCCGCAGGCCTCGTAGGCCTTGACCACCCCGGCGTACAGCGCGTCGACCTTGCCGAACCGGTCGACGGCGTCGTAGTCGCGCTCGGGTGACCGTCGCGGGGGAGTGCCGGCGGCGAGGATGGCGCAATCCTCGCCCGCGGCGGCTTCGGCGAGCGTGCGGCGCCCCGCGGTGAGGTGCTCGTACAGCTCGTCGGCAGTGTCGCAGACGCCGGTGGCGGCCTCGATCTGGGTCGGCCGCAGTTCCCGGTGGACCGCCGCGCCGTCCGGCAGCGGACAGCAGATCCGGTGCCGTTCGAGCACGGCCTCGGCGCGGGGACAGCTCACCCCGGTCCGGGGATCGACCAGCAGGAACTCTTCTTCGATGCCGATTCCGGTCATCACCGCTCCCGCTTCTTCGGCAGCGCGCGCACGGCCGGCCCCTGGATCACCGACCCGTCCAGACCGAACCTCGAACCGTGGCAAGGGCAATCCCAGGTCTTCTCCGCGTTGTTGAACGCGACGAGACAGCCGAGGTGCGTGCAGTGGGCGCCGACGGCGTGCAGTTCGCCGCCCGGATCGCGGTAGGCGGCGACGAGTTCGCCGCCGTCACGGGTCACCTTCGCCTCGCCGGGCAGGAGTTCGTCCAGCGAGGCCGGTTTGCGCAACGCGCTGAGATGATCGCCCACCAGGAATTTCGCCACGGTGGCGTTGTTCTCCACGGTCGAGATCACCGACCGGAGATCGAAGCGGTTCGGGTCGTACAGGCCCGCCGACGGATTGTCGCGTCCGGTCAGCAGATCCGCGAGCAGCAGCCCGGCCGCGGTGCCGCCGGTCATACCCCACTGGCCGAAACCGGTGGCGACCCAGAGGTGACGGCTCGCCGGGTGATAACGCCCGACGTACGGTACGGAGTCCACAGTGGACAGGTCGTGCGCGGACCACCGGTGGGTGACCCGGTGCACACCGGCGTGCTCGCGCGCCCACGTGGCCAGCCGTTCGTAGCGGCTCTCGACGTCGACGGAATCACCGACCCGGTAGTGCTCGCCGCCCACGACCGCGTACGGCACGCCGTCGTTGAGGTAACTCCGCACGGAATGGTGGGTGTCGGCGTCCAGGTACATTCCCTCGGGCGGGTGATTCCCCGCGACCGGCCCGGCGACCACCAGATCGCGGACCGGATCGAGCCGGGCGAAGAACAGGCCGCGGTCGAACACGGGGTAGTGGGTCGCGACGACGACCTCGGCGGCACGCACGTCACCCGAACTGGTGCGCACCTTGGTCCCGCCGAGTTCGTCGAGACCCTCCGCGCGTACCCCTTCGACGATCGTCCCGCCCGCGCGTTCGATTTCGGCGGCCAGCGCGAGCAGCCAGCGGCGCGGGTGGAAATGCGCCTGCGACGCGAACTTGACCGCGCCGAGGGTGGGCACGTCGAGGTCGACCTCGGTGACGTAGGTGGCCGGAAGACCGGCCTCGGCGGCCGCTTCCGCCTCCCGTTCGAGGCTTTCGACGGTTTCGGGCCTGGTCGTGTAGACGAAGCCGTCGGCCCGGGTGAACCCGCAGTCGATGCCGAGCTCGGCCGTGGCCGCCGCGATCCAGTCGAGGGCGGCCGCCTGCGTGTACGCGTACATCGCGGCGGCTTCGGTGCCCTTGGTCTTGGCCAGCGTGGCGTACTTGAGCCCGTGTTGGGTGCTGATCTTCGCGGTGGTGTGGCCGGAGACCCCGGCCGCGATCCGGCCGGCCTCCAGCACCAGGACCGAGCGCCCGGCCCTCGCCAGCCGGTACGCCGTGGTGAGCCCGGCGATGCCGCCGCCGAGGACGGCGACGTCGACCTGCGGCGGCAACGGCGTGCCGGTGCGATCGGGAGCGGGAGCCGTGTCGAGCCACAATGAACGCGTTCCGGGCAACTCCGTCATGCGGGCCGGATTCCCTCGGAGCGGGATGGGCAAACCACGGCCATCCTGGTTTTCCGGTCCACCCGAACGGGTAGCACTGGCCTATGACCACATCCTCCAGGCCCCCAGAGGAAAAGAACATCTTCGTCATCGGTCTCGACGACGCCAACGACGAGGTGCTGAGACGAATCCCCGGTGCCGACCGGTACCGCTTCCATGCCTTGCTCTCACCGGAGGAGCTGCAGCACGGCGAGATCCCGATCGTCGAGCTCGTGGAGAAGGCGGAGGCGCGTTTGGACGCCTTCTCCGAACCGATCGACGCGATCGTCAGCTACTGGGACTTCCCGTCCTCGACGATGGTGGCGATGCTGTGCGAGAAGTACGGTCTCCCGGGGGTTTCCCTCGAGGCGGTGCTGAAGTGCGAGCACAAGTACTGGAGCCGCCTCGAACAGGCGAAGGTGATCGACGAGGTACCGTCGTTCGGCATCGTCGATCTGGACGAGGACGACCCGCGCCCGCCCGAGGGCGTCGATTACCCCATGTGGCTCAAACCGGTGAAGTCGTTCTCCTCGGAACTGGCCTTCCACGTCGCCGACGACGACGAGTTCGACAAGGCGGTCGCCGAGATCCGGGCGGGGGTCGACCGGGTCGGCAAACCCTTCGAGCGCGTCCTCGCCACGGTCGACCTTCCCGAACAGGTGGCGAACGCCGGTGGAGCCGCGTGCCTCGCCGAAGGAGAGCTCAACGGTGTGCAGGCCGCGACCGAAGGCTATGTCTACAAAGGACAAGTCACGGTCTACGGGGTGCTCGATTCGATCAACTACCCCGATTCGACTTCCTTTCTGCGGCACCAGTACCCGTCGCAGCTGCCCGTGGACGCCGTCGAGCGGATGAAGGAGATCTCCGTCCGCGTGATGGAGCAGATCGGCTTCGACAACGCGACGTTCAGCATCGAGTTCTTCTGTCACCCCGAATCCGGGCAGGCCTGCCTGCTGGAGATCAACCCGCGGCATTCGCAGTCCCACGCGGAGCTGTTCGAGTACGTGGACGGCGTGGCGAACCACCAGATCATGGTGCGGCTGGGCCTCGGGCAGGATCCCGGAGCGCGACGGAACCGGGGCGACTACCGGATCGCGGGCAAGTGGTACCACCGCCGTTTCCGCGACGGGCTTGTCACCCGGGTGCCCACCCGCGCCGAGATCGCGGACCTGGAGGCGGAGATCCCCGGGGTGAAGATCGAACCGGTGGCCGAGAAGGGGATCCGGCTGTCCGAGCTGCCCGAACAGGACAGCTACAGCTACGAACTCGCGCATATCTTCGTGGCGGCGCAGACCGAACGGGAGATGGAGAGCAAGTACCGCCGGTGCACCGAAGCGCTGCGGTTCGACTTCGAGGAGGGATAGCCCATGCGGACGGTGGCTTCGCTGCCGTACGAGATCACCGAGGAGGACCATGTCTGGATCCCGGTTTCCGACGGCGTCCGGTTGTCGGCGCGCATCTGGCGGCCGGTCGCTTCGGACGGCGAGCCGGTCCCGGCGATCCTGGAGTACATCCCGTACCGGCACCGTGACCTGACCTCGGTGCGGGACTCGGTGCACCATCCGTATCTCGCGGGGCACGGTTACGCCTGCGTCCGCGTCGACATCCGCGGTTCGGGGGAGTCGGAGGGAGTCCTGGCCGACGAGTACCTCGAACGGGAACAGCTCGACGCCGAGGACGTCCTCGAGTGGATCGCCGCGCAGCCCTGGTGTTCCGGCCGGACCGGGATGATGGGCATCTCCTGGGGCGGGTTCGCCGCCCTGCAGGTGGCGGCGCGGAAACCGCCGAGCCTGACCGCGATCGCGATCTCCTCGTTCACCGACGACCGGTATGCCGACGACATGCACTACATGGGCGGCTGCCTGCTGTCGGACAACGTCGCCGAAGCCTCCACGATGTTCGCCTACGCCACGTTGCCGCCCGACCCCGCGCTGGCGGGGGAGCGGTGGCGCGACCTGTGGCACGAACGGCTGGAGAACTGCGGTCTCTGGGTGGGCGAATGGCTGAGCCACCAGCGACGCGACGAATACTGGCGGCACGCGTCGGTCTGCGAGAACTACAGCGACGTCCAGGTGCCTGTCCTCGCCTCCAGCGGCTGGGCGGACGGGTACTCGAACGCGGTCTCGCGGCTGCTGGCCCATCTCGACGTGCCGCGGCGCGGGCTGATCGGGCCGTGGTCGCACAAATATCCGCATCTCGGGCGGCCGGGTCCCGCCATCGGGTACCTGCAGGAACTGGTCCGCTGGTGGGACCACTGGCTGAAGGACGTCGAGAACGGCGTCATGGACGGGCCGATGCTGCAGACCTGGATGCAGGACAGTGTGCCGCCGTCGACCTCGTACGAGGATCGCCCCGGCCGCTGGGTGGGGGAGCCGTCCTGGCCTTCGCCGCATGTGCGCCCGTCCGAGCACCGGCTCGCCCGGCACCGGATCGCGCGGCCCGGCGAGGAGGTCCCGGCGGAGGACCTGCCGGTGGAATCGCCGCTGTCGGTCGGCCAGTTCGCCGGCAAGTGGGCCTCCTACAGCGCTCCGCCCGACCTCCCGTACGACCAGCGGGAGGAGGACGGCGGGTCGCTCGTCTTCGACACCGACGAGCTCGCCGAGCCGTGCGAGATCCTCGGTTCGCCGGTGGTGGATCTGGAGGTCTCGGCGGACAAGCCGGTCGCGCAGGTCGCCGTCCGGTTGTCCGACGTCGCGCCGGACGGCAGGGCCACGCGAGTGACCTACGGCCTGCTGAACCTGACCCACCGGGACGGGCACGACGACCCGGAGCCGCTCGAACCGGGCAGGCGGTACCGGGTGCGCGTCGAGCTGAACGCCGTCGCGCAGGCCTTCCCCGCCGGGCACCGGATCCGGCTGTCGATCTCGTCGTCGTACTGGCCGCTGGCGTGGCCGCCGCCCGAACCGGCGAGGGTGACCGTCCACACCGGACAGAGCACGCTGACGCTGCCGGTGCGGCCGATGGCGGAGGCGGACGAGGTCCCGGCTCGGCCGTTCGGTGAACCCGAAGGCGCGGAACCACTTCCGGCGACCCAGGTCGAGCCCGGCGAACAGCGCTGGACCGTCTCCCGTGACCTGATCGACTACCGCTCCGCGCTCGACATCGTGAAGAACGAGGGCAAGGTCCGGTTCGAGGACATCGACCTCGACGTCACG
>Ga0307518_10001788_pt1 | contig 15902 bp, 7 predicted proteins | sample 25_EM_MG_FD_203889 | JGI IMG/M metagenome (GOLD analysis project Ga0307518, IMG submission 203889) | Populus trichocarpa ectomycorrhiza microbial communities from riparian zone in the Pacific Northwest, United States - 25_EM | ecosystem: Host-associated > Plants > Roots > Unclassified | place...
TTTTTCTTCATTAGTTTTTTTCTTCTTATAAGTTTTTTTTCTTTTATTGTTTCTTTTTATTTAATATTTTTTTATTTAATTTAGTTCATCAGTATTAAAATTTTTTCTATTTAGTTATCAACTGATGCCTTTTTTTTTCTTTTTTTTTCCTGTTTTTATGCCTTTAACTGTGGACTGCACACTGGAGTCCACAGTGAAAAAACTGATGTCTTTTTGTTTTTTTTTCTTTTTAATTAATTTTTTTTGTTTAATTTAGTTTGTTAATGTTCAATTTTTTTTCTATTTAGTTATCAAATTTTCATGACACGGATCCCGGGTTTGACGGGTTAGCCCAGTTAATTTTGTGTTAACCCGTCAAATTTTTTTTTCTATTTAGTTATCAAACTTTCACAACATGAATCCAAGGTTTGACGGGTTAACCTGGTTTGAAGGGTTAATCCAGTTTATTCATATTTTTTTTTCTTTTTCTTCATTAATTTTTTTCTTCCTTTTAGTTTTTTTTTCTTTTTAATTAATCTATTTAATTATCACACTTTTATGATAGGACCTTGCAGCCAGACCCACATCTAAGACTATTGGGTCTGGTATTGCAGTCAGACCCACTTAAACTTGAGTCATGCAAGTTTAATATTATTATTAATATTATAAATATTACTATGGGGTCAGGCGTTGCAGCTACACCCAAAACTCTTGGGTGTAGCTTTGCAAAAAGACCCAATACTTTTAGATCTTAACTTTTTTTGATATTTTTTATGCAAAAACCATTGACCCGCGGCATCGCACGGGTCATGTAACTAGTATTTCATAAACCATCTCGTCCCCTCTGCAGGTTTGTCCATAGAGCCCAAGTTTAATTCTGATGCAATCCTGTCTCATTTTGTTTTTTTTTTTTGTTTTTTGTTTTTGTTTTTTTAGGGGGAGGGGGTTGATCGAGTAAAGTAGATTGATTTAGAGTTTAATTAGAGTTTAATTTGAAATATAATTAGTTTTTTGAGTTGATCCGTTTAACTTTTTTTATAAAAATTATTTAAACTAAGAATCAAATCTTGATAGCTTCTATTTTAAATAAAAATGCTTTGTCAACACAATATTAACACATTTGATAGAAATTGATTTTAATATTATATATTTATATCTATATATGTTGTTTAAACTACGGCGACTTGGGATACGTAAAGGAGTTTTTGTAATATTTATTAAATATAAAGGAAATTTTTATCAAAATCTTTAAACATTTAGATAATTCATATAATATTACAATAATTAAATGGAAGGTATTGCAAATTATGCTATTTTATATCATTATTAACGTCAAAAACGTTGTTGTTGTTTTTTTTTTTTTTGTTAAAGTCCATTTGAAAGGAAAGATTAGATGAAATTAGAAATCACATGAAGTAAAAAAGAGAAGTTATCTTCGTTTTGGACCTTATGACTCGATCTATAATCCTGACTTTAGACCTATAAAGCCCACGTTCTGGCCATTTTGCTGTAAGGCCCATTATGCCTAGAAATTATTCCCACGATGTTAAGAAACGTTGTTCATGTTCTGGCCATTTTGCTGCAAGGCCCATTATACACGTATAAATTCTTTATTATTTTTAATATAAAAAAACGATTCAACCAAGAAAATTGGTTAAATTTTGAATGAATATCAAGAATTATTGTATATAATAGGATTTTAATTTATAATTCATATTTGATGAACCTGAATCAAATATCATATCAAATATCCATCTAAATCAATCCAACAAAAAAGTATAAAATAATGTTATATATTTATATTAATTCAATATCATAGGATTCCATGCACACATGTAGACAGTTTGATCCGAAGAATGATGTGATATATACCGTAGGTACAAGCAATTAAACTCGAGATTGGTTTTTTGCTCAGGTTCCCAGGTAATAAACTCTTCTTCTTTCTATTGGTTCTTCTGTAATTATACACACACACACACACACACTTTTTGCATCGTAGGGCTGAAGGAAACAACTGGTCATTACACATTCCAATTGGATTTAGCATCAGCCCATTTATGTGCCCTTCAGGTAAAAATCTTCACATTCTTTTGAACAATTGTTTTTTTCAAAAGTAAAATAAACTAAGTTACTTTCTCATGATTTGATCGATCTTTTTTTTTTTCAATCTATACGAGAATTGTGCTTAATTTTTCAATGAAGAATAAAAAATAATTCTAATAATTGTGCTTAATTTCTCATTATCCCTCTGGAAACTCAGAGAGTGCATCATTATATATGAAGGAGAGACTTATTTTCATTGAAAATGATTATTGTCTACATTAATAAGACACAGAAAATCATAATATATAATAACTTAGAACTTATTAACTAATTTGCATTTAAAAAATTTGAATATAATAACTGTCAAATAATTATCTCAATCCAATAACTTAAGCATTTGGTGAGGTTTCAAAATATGATTTATATATATTATTCTCTAACACACCTTCTCGAGTGAAAGTTTTTTGGGCTTGAAATTTGTACAGACTTACATTACCTTATCCTTAATTTTTATCAAATAAATGAGGATGGTGAGATTCGAATTCGTGACCGCTTAATCATCAAGGCTCTGATACCATGTTAAAGAACCATCTCAATCTAATAATTTAAGTTGTTAGGTAAAGTCTTAAAATATAATTTATATTATTATCTAACAAAAACTATACTTTGAAGAATTATTTTATGATGATATACTCAAAATGTAATACGTCTAAAATTCTTGATGAAGAATATACCTATTTCCTGGAGGAAATAATCATGTACATCAACAGTAGAGAGAATCTTGAAGAGATAAAAAAGAGAGTAAATATCTATATCTTCGAAAACATTTTCAAGTGCCCTTCTGCCGCGCAGAATTCTGATCCTGATGCCAAAATCGTTTCCTTTTATGAATTAGTTTTGAATTATTATTTTTTTGGTGCAAAGTATTTGATGAAAACTGAAATACATGAAAGATTGTATATAAGGTTTTCATATGCGCACGTAAAGAAGAGATGCCTTGGAATGTTTTAGAAAGGGGATAACATTTTCATATGCGCATGTAACTTATTCGCTATTACCCTTTTTTAGTTGTGTTCCTAAACTATATATTTAAGCAATTAGGTCCAGAATGTATCTAGGAATTATCAATCTAATCCTTTCATCCTCAAATATACTTTGTAGTCATCTTTAGGTGTGGACTCGGTTGAGAAAATTCTTAAGCAAATTTTTTATGGACAAATCCAATTGAGAATTCTTGGGACCACTTGGTTGAAAGTTATATTTGGGTTGAGGATCGAATTTAGAAAAGAATTAGAGACAGGGACTAAAATTATGTTACCTGAACCCCATAAAAATTAGGGATGAAAACTATTAAAGAATATAAATTATATCTTATGACCTCAATTAACAGCTTAAACTTTTAAATTTGGATGATTTTTTGATATGGTATCAAAGCCTTGATGACCAAGCAATCACAAGTTCGAATCTCACCATCCTTATTTATTTGATAAAAATTAAGCAGAATATACTGTGAATCTGTGCAAGTTTCAAGCCTAAAGGGCTTTCACTTGAGGGGGTGTTGGATAATAATATAAATAATATCTTAGAAACTCATGTAACAGTTTAAGTTATTGGGTTGAGATGATTTTTTAACATGGTATCAGAGCATTGATGGCCAAGCATCCACAAGTTTAAATCTCACAATCTCCATTTATTTAATAAAAATTAAGCACAAGGTAGTGTGAGTCTGTGCAAGTTTCAAGCCCAAATGACTTTCACTTGAGGGAGTGTGTTAGAGAATAATATAAATTATATCTTGAAACCTCACCTAACAGTTTAAGTTTTTGAATTAAGATGGTTCTTTGACAAAAATATCACTGCTCAACATATATTGTACTAGGAATCCTCTCATCTAATTAAGATGGGTTTTAGCCCAGTTTGATTAAGATCCAACCTAGTGTGGATATAACTTAACTCGCTTTTATTTTTTAGCATACAAATGAGTGTATAGTTCGCCTAATTAATACCCAACTGTGTTTTATTTTTATTATTATTTCCTAAGTATTCTAGGAATTTTTGTGACTTTAGAGTTTTCAATTTTTTATTTCCTTAATATTATTTAAAAATATATGTATTTTAAAAATTAATTTTCAAATTTCTTTTAGCTTTTCAAACATTTTAGTAGGTAAGAAGTTTCCAAATCTTTGTAAAGGGATGATGATAGGAATTCACGGGTTAGGTTTTGATATTATCTATACTTGAATTCAAACCCAAATTATTATTAATATCTGACTCAAAACTTGACAAGTATAAATTTTAAATATCATAATCTAATCCGATCAAGTTTTAGTTATTGATTCAAATACCCATTACCTAACTGATATAATCGACTCAAAACAGACTATTTGGTGATTTAACATGGTATTAGAGCCTTGATGGCCAAGCTGCCATGAGTTCAAATCTCACAATCTCCATTTATTTAATAAAAATTAAGCACAAGGTAGTGTGAGTCTATGCAAGTTTCAAGCCTAAAGGACTTTCACTTGAGGGAGTGTGTTAGAGAATAATATAAATCATATCTTGAGACCTCACCTAACAGTTTAAATTTTTGGATTAAGATGGTTCTTTGACAAAAATATCACCGCTCAACATATATTGTACTAGGAATCCGCTCATCTAATTAAGATGGGTTTTAACCCAGTTTCATTAGGATCCAACCTAGTGTGGATATAACTTAACTTGCTTTTATTTTTTAGCATACAAATGAGTGTATGGTTTGCCTAATTAATACCCAACTGTGTTTTATTTTTATTATTATTTCCTAAGTATTCTAAGAATTTTTGTGACTTTAGAGTTTTCAATTTTTTATTTCCTTAATATTATTTAAAAATATATGTATTTTAAAAATTAATTTTCAAATTTCTTTAAGCTTTTCAAACATTTTAGTAGGTAAGAAGTTTCCAAATCTTTGTAAAGGGATGATGATAGGAATTCACGGGTTAGGTTTCAGTATTATCTATACTTGAATTCAAACCCAAAACATTATCAATATCCGACTCAAAACTTGACAAGTATAAATTTTAAATATCATAATTTAATCCGATCAAGTTTTAGCTATCAATTCAAATGCCAATTACCTAACTGATATAATCGAGTTTGTGGAAACTAAAGGTTTTGATCATATACATGGAAATTTATCACAAAAGACTATTTGAATGACTTAATAAATGTTTTTATAAATTAGTACTGAGATAAGACTAAGTTTAAGAAAATATATGGTCATGCTATACAACTTAAAATAAAGATAACAAGGGATTTGATGATTGGTCGAGATCAAATTTTTACAAGAAATTATATAAGTTGTTTTCTTGTTGGAAGCCACTCCATTACTTATTAGACAACTAGATCTTTCAAAATTAAGCCCAAAAATTGCTATTTCAGCTAATTTGTTATTTTTTCTAGATTTTTTTTTGTTATTTGTTATTTTACTTCAGATTTTATATTATTTTTTCATATGCTTTTGAATTCTAAATTGTTTCCTTATAAAGATAGAGTTTTCTAATTTATTTAAATATCTTGTAAACATTTTAATAAGATACTTAATATATACTTGTTTTCCAGAGAATAAAATCAAAAATTTAAAGTCTGAATATGCTATCCATTTCACTTATCAAAATTCTATTATCAAATTCTTGAAGTGGTGGGGGTAATGACTGCCTCATATCATGCAGCATAGGTGGATCATCAAGGGAGTCAGATAAGTGTTTGCCCCATTAGAAGAGTCATTCAATTTATTTATTTTTAATCAAAATTGTTGTCTTTTTCGCTTTCACTTGCAAACTGAGATGGAATTTATCTTTGTACGCAGTCTGGTTTGTCAGGTCTGACTTCATGGAGCGAGCAAGCTAGCTAGCTAGCTGACACAGGAGCCAAAAAAGAATGAAACTGGCATATCCCACATTTCAAAATAAGTTATTGTTTTTTAAAATATTTTTTATTTAAAAAGATATTAAAATAATTTATTTATTTTTATTTTAAAAAATTTATGTTTAATATCAATATATTAAAAAAATATAAAACCATAAAAAATTAATTTAAAATAAAAAAAATCCAATAACATTTTTTAAACACAAAACAACTACTTTACAATCTTGAATTATAAACAAACCATCAAAGCAAATTGTAATCTGTCCCAACTAGTATTTGTGTCGCTAAATTTTAGTCATTAATAGGAAAATGAAAATAAATAAATAAACAATAGTGTCAGAGGTTTTTACCACAAGTCTTGTGATTTGGCATCACAGTTTTTCTAAACAATACGACGATTGCGAATGAACCTAAATACTAAATACACAAGGACAAAAAAGCTCAGACCAATAAGACAAGTGCTGATGGCAAGCCCCAAGGAAGGTTCTAGAACAGCATATGTGCCCGTGATGAATGCGATAATCATTATACCCATGGCAGTCATGGTAAACAACGTGGCATGCTTAAATAATATCCTAGGGGCTTTCTCACATATCTCTTTATTCTTCTCCATTTCCAAACCATGAATCAGCGATATCAAAAAGTGAATAAAAACAGCAAAAATAGAAAGCACCATAGACATTGCATCTGATATGACAAATACTATAAAAGCAGCTTTTTTAGCTAGAATTGCGGTGCCTTCATTTGGACCTTGGTCACTCTTGTAACCGCCAGGTAGGGTGAATGCGGCTGCAAATGTTACCGTTGCTATCAGCGCCGCAACAACTAGATGAGACTCTCTTGCTTTGCTCAAAGAATCCTTTTCCTCTTTGTTTTTCTCATCATTTCCTCTTCCCAAAACCTTGTGCCCGTCGCCAAGCGGTCCCCTGCCAACATCTTCAAAGGATTCTAGGATCTCCTTCTGCAAAATATTTAGGGTAAAACATCGTAGATATCCATCTCTTTCTTATGGGCCTTTGTTTTTGTTTCCACAACTAGTTTGTTTGCAATCAAATCCTTTTTGTTACTGTATATATTAGCAAGTAACAAAAACTAATTTGTTGAAATTAAACCGCATGCTTTACATTAGCCCAACAATCCCCGAAACGAAAATTAAGATGTGAACTTAATTTTATTATATACCATTAATTCTACATCATTTCATTCTAAAATTAATTTCCTCGGAGGGGTAATCCGATGTATTATTGTTTATTGTTCCTCTCCTTAAATGCTTGTAAGATTATGTTAAGTTTCTATTAGATTTTTCAACTTTAATTCTCAGATTTTTAAAATTTTAATTAATTGTATTTTTTTCCATTCATTTGTACTATTGTTTTTTTTATTGAATAATATATGTTTTTATAAAACAGTTACATGCGATTCATATGCATAATCTGTTAAAATGACTTCATTCCAAATAAAAAAGATTATTAAGTTATTCAGATTACTTTATTTTTATATTTAGTACTCCGACATAGATAATTTTTAAAAGTCTTTTTTATTTAAAAGTATATAAAAATAATTTTTTATAATTTTATTTTATTTTTAATATTAGCTTATCAAAATTATAAAAAAAATAAAAAAATATTAATTTAATTTTTTTAAATAAAATACATTTTTAAAACAAAACAAAAAATAGAAGATACTCGTAAGATGATACAGAACTGATCCCATTTGATGGATATGATTAAGATGCGGAGCTAAAAGAATCGGAGATGCAAAGGAAAACCAGTTTGCTGTGATTTAATTATATTCAAAACCCAAATTGAGAAATCGATAAATTGATTCATTAATGGATATATATATATATATTGTGTGTGTGGGGGTTTCATGGATGCATTAATTATCACAACAGTTAATTCATAGAGGATTGATTACCTGTATCTCTCCAAAATTTCCTCTATAAATGTCCTTGGCGCTTAGCTTTCGCTTATTAAGAATACATATCTTCCTTTCGTTAAATAAAACACGTGCCCATTTCCTCTGCTCGCGCGCTAAAGCAGCAATTAGATGGAAGGGCGTGTTTCCTTTGTCATCCTTCTTCGTTTTAAGTCTTGCAAGTAATGGAATCCTCAGACATTCCTTGAATACTCTGCTGCTATCTTTCCTGGCCACAGCATAGTGAAGGGCATTCCAACCTCTGTTATCAACTAGCTCACAACAAGCTGGACATCGAGAAACAATCTCTTTCATTATTTCTACATGTCCTTGAATAGCAGCAATGTGAAGTGCTGTTCTCCTCTTCTCTGTTTCAGCAATGTAGGCCGCAGACGCATCATTTTCTAGTAATACTTGCACTATACGAGGAGACCAGTCATAACAGGCAGCGTAGTGAAGTGGTGACCAGCCGTTCTCATCGGTTGTTTGCGTCAATTTCTTTTCTTTTTCTAACAATTTTCTTGCTGTCTCTGAAACCAACAAAACAAGGAATAAAAGTTTTCCTTCATCAACAACAGAGATTTCACTTATGCCACGTTTTATGATTTTGTTTTTTAAGAGAAAAGTGGTTTCTTGATAAATAATTTTCTGCAAAATAAATTATTTTTCAATGTTTGTTAGTATCATAAAAAATAAGTTGTAAAATATTTTCTAATATTTGACTATATCATGGAAAATGAGTTGGAAAAAAATTTATTAATATTCTTTTTTCAAGTTTATTAAAATAATAAGGAGCAAATCTTATAAATTAAAAAGTTGAATAAAAATAAAATTGAAAAAAAATCTAATTTCATAAATAATATCAAATAAAATAAATAACAATTAAGATAATAAAGATCAAATCTAACTGATAAAAAAATTAAAAAAATATATAAGTTCATAAATTATTTCAAATAAAATAAATGACAATAAAAAATAAGGACTAAATCTTATAGATAAAAAAATTCAATTAATGATAAGAGAAAAAAATAACAATGATAAAAATGAGAACCAAAGTTGATATAAAAATCAAATTAAATCAAATTTTAAGGGATGAAATTTGAAAAAAAAAAGATTCAAAATAAAATATATAACAATAAAAAATTTAAGGACTAAATTTGATATAATCAGTAAATAAAATGATATTTCTAAATTTTTCACTTCTAAAAAGTGTTTCTCACCTGAAATTAAAAAAAAATCACTTTATTAGAAACCAGGTCAAAAAAAATTTTAATTGAAAAATGTTTTTCGTTTATCAACTTTTTTAAAATAAAATTAAATGAAAATTTAAGGGATGAAATTTGAAAAAAAAATTCAAAAAAAAATATATAGCAATCAAAAGTTTGAGGATCAAATTTGATATAATTAGTAAATAAAATGATATTTCTAAATTTTTCACTTCTAAAAAATATTTCCCACCTAAAATAAAAAGAAATCACTTTATTAAAAATCAGGTGAAAGTTTTTTTAATTGAAAAGTATTTTTCGTTTATCAACTTTTTTAATGATAAATAAACATAAATTTTTTTTTAAAAATCACTTATATATCCCTAATATATATAAGTGAATTACTTATGAAGTGTCTTTTTTAAAACTCATAATTATCTACTTATATATCCAATACTTAAACTCACAAAGTTTCTTTTTTAAAAAAAGAAAAGCTAATTATGAAGCAAACACGGATATATAAAATCAAATATACGTGGATTTTAAATTATAGTTTACACTATTATATATAAATTATTTAATTCTCCAGACTTGAGCACAAAATCCTACCAAGATCTCGCACCCTGACTGCCGCGTGTAGAGCAGTTCTACCATTAGGGCCGGCGCCATAGTCCACTGAAATGCAATTAGTTAGGATTTCATCGATCACCTTTTTTCGTTCTAGACACTTTCTGGAAGCAGCTGCAATATAAAGTGGAGTTTCTCCAAGAACATTGGCGGAATATGAAAACTCAGGGTCCTCTTTAGTCAATATTTCCACCACATGGCCCCGACTATTTCGAGCTGCCTCGTGCAACGCTGTATCTTGCTCTTCATTGGTCATCCTCAACATCTTTTTTGCTTCTGTTACGCCGCTCTCTGGATCAGTAGGTAGAGCTTTGGCACAGTCAATGAGGACCTTTACCACGTTGGAATGACCATATCTTGCTGCCAAATGGAGTGGGATTTCACCTTTCTTATTGGCCTGCAATAACAGTGGTGGACACATTTCAAGAATTTTATCAACAAAACAAGTGAATTCCGGCTCCCTACTTTGGTTTCCTAAGTAGACATGAAGAATGGTGTTCTCGTCTGGAGTCAATAACTGATTGAGGCAGGTTTGATCATTCTCAAAGGGATCGATATTGCCTTCTTCTGCGGCTTTGTACAAGACAGGATCCATATAGGTCGTCATACTATTTTGTAGCTTGGAGAAACTCACTAAATGAAAGGTAAACAAATGAAGGGGAGGTGAAATTAACCACTGTGGCTCAAAGGCAAGAGGTTCCACTCCTCAACTGATCACAAGCTGCTGCTGATTTCTTTGGTATTTAAAGGAAGAAAAAGCGTTAATAACCACAAATTACATTTATTTTCCTTTTTGATATTTTGTCGCAATATCTTTTTTTTTTTGCCCTGCCGGAAAGTTATATCTGTTTTATCAAAATAATAAGAAAATAAAAAAATAAATTGTTTGGCCCATCCATCATTATTATTGAACTTGGACTCGTCTATGTGTATCCACGTCACTTTTGTCAATAAGTGATTGAGGCAGGTTTGATCATTCTTGAAGGGATCGATATTGCCTTCTTCCGCAGCTTTGATATATCACATTAAAATTATATAAAAATATAAAACAAATTAACTTATAATAAAAAAAAATTCAATTTTTTTTCACATTTTGAACAAAAACACAGATTATACCACAATTGTCTATTTTGTTGTATTTGGCTTTTTTATTTTTTTAATTGGAACCACATATTTTAATTTTAAAGTGTTTTAAAATGTCATTTCAGGGTTGTACAAGTACAAATTACTATCAGGTTGGTGGTTGCATTAACTAGCTACTAGACAAATGGTAGGAGATTTAGTGTATACTAGCAGGATGTTCACATTACAGCTGCTCACTTTTTATTTTTATAAAAAATATTATAGAAATTTATAATATAAAAAATAATATTTTTTAATATTAATAATAATATTTTTAAAAATTTTTAAATTATTTTATTAATAATATTAATTATAATAAAAATAATATTTTTTATAACAAAAATGATAATATTTTTAATATTCATACTATTAATTATAATAAAAATAATAATATTTATAACATAAATAATTATATTAAAAATTTCAAGGACGATTACAATACAAATAATAATATTTTTTATATCAATATTTTGAGTTATAATAAAAATAATAATATTTTAAACACATAATAATATTAAAAAACTGACGTGGGGGTGGACATGGACGCGTCCTAGTCCAACTTGTGGTTGGGCACGGACAGGTCCAGGCCCAACCTGGAGTTGGTCGTGATCGTGTCCCCACATGAGGGTGTGTGCCTTACTCATGCCAGGGCAAGGTCAAAGGCAAGTCAGCCCCAACACCACGTGGCGTGTGGCCTACCCCAGCACATGGACAGGTCAATCCAAGCGCCAAGTGCCCTCACTTGGAGGCGCGGGCCTGGGTGACACCTTGGGCAGCCCCGCCAAAACTTGAAGTGATAATTTTTTTCTTAACCATCCCTTCAATGTCAAATGCATACTATCAAAAATATAACCCTACACCTCTCTTGTTGACCTTGCAACTCTTTATGACAAGGCCGGGCTGTTATTACACTTGTCCAAGCCACAAGAATTGTATCAACAAAATCAGTGAATTCCGGTTCTCTGCTTTGGTTTTTCAAGTAGACATGAAGAATGGTGTTCTCGTCTGGTGTCAATAACTGATCAAGGCAGGTTTGACAATTCTCGAAGGGACCGATATTGCCTGCTTCTGCAACTTTGAACAAGACAGGATCCATTCTATTTTGTAGCTTAGAGAAACTCACTAAATGAAATGTAAACAAATGAAGGTTCCACTCCTCAACTGATCACAAGCTGCTGATTTCTGTGGTTTGTTGCCTCCCTGGATGAAGGGGTATTTGAGAGAGTGTCAAATATTGTTTTTTTTTTTAATATTTTTAATTTAAAAATATATTAAAATAATATTTTTTATTTTAAAAAATATTATTTTTAATATCATCACAATAAAATTATTTTAAAATATCTATTTTTTTATCACAAACACGGATTATAGTGTTTGGATAAAACAAAAAACTTAGTTTTTATAAGTGGTCTTTTACGGAGCTTTTTTATTTCATGTGGTTCACGTGACTGACTGTGCTGTATCCTTCTTTTACGGAGCTTTTTTATTTCATGTGGTTCACGTGACTGACTGTGCTGTATCCTTCTTTTACGGAGCTTTTTTATTTCATGTGGTAATTCCATGCCACAATCACCGATGGAATATCCGTCAGTAATTACCGTTGAAATTTTTTTTTTGGCGCGCATAGCCGTCTGTAATACCGTTGGCATTTCCGTCGGTAATTGTTTTTTTATTACCGACAGAAATTGCGACGGAATGCGAAATTACCGACGCTCATGACTCTGACGGCATTATTCCGTCGGAGATTCCGTCGGTAACATTATTACTGACAATTTTTGTTCCTTATACCGACAGAATTAATCCGTCGGTAAAACTGTTTAATGGCGTAATGAATAAGCAAAATAAAAAATCATAGAGGAGGGATATTAATTGAAACATATATTTAAAAAAACATATTAAAAAGTATCAAAATTTAAAAAAGAGAGAGAGAGAGAGAGAGAGAGACTTAATGTAGAATGATGAAATCAGATATGTAATATCCCCTTATAAAACACCAATCACATATCAAATGAAAAACAATGTAATTTTTTTTATACAGTTTTCATATAAAAATCTACAAAAATTTCTACCGAAATTTCAACAGAGTCTTCCCTATACCAGGAGATCCCAAGTTATCGACAAATAACCTGTTTACACTTCTAATATCCCACATCTCACAAATCAATCATCATCATCATCATCACAACCATAATATTTACAGCAAACATTGAACAACAATTACCATTATAGAGAAAGAAATGAGATAAACACGCATGCTTGGAACATGATTATATGAATTTCAGAGTTAAGTTCATCTATTCAAATTTAAACATTAATTATACAAATTAAGTTATATAAATGTTTTAATATTACAAAATACAAAGATATACTCCCTATAACTAGATAACAAAAAATGAACAAAAGTTAGGATCTACTCCTGTCGTGCATGCGATGATCCTGAACAAAATACATATTATTGAAACATGAATATCACAATAAATATAGTAACGCCAAAAAATCCAACAATCTAAAAAGGCAAACATGTATTCATATTCTATTCACTTCTTCCTTTTAGTTTTCAATGGAACTCTTTCTCATTCAACTACTAAAAACTGTTTCATCTTTTATTTTCAACTTCCATTCAAGATTCCATAAAATCAACCACAACTATTTCTGCCTAACACATTGTCGATACCAATTTCACCGGTATCATCATCACCCCATAGACATTGATGCATGATATTCCTCTTACCCGGAATCCTAACATACACTAAATGTATGCTAGTCAATGCATGATGATCCTCTTACCCGAAATCCTAACATATACTAAATATATGCTAGCCGATACATGATAATCCCCTTACCCGAGATCCTAACATACACTAAATATATGCTAGTCTATACATGGTGATCCCCTTTCCAAGGATCCTAACATACATTAAATGTATGCTCGTCCATGCCCCATAAGCATCGATGCATGGTGATCCCCTTACCTGAGATTCTAACATACACTAAAATATATATTAGTCCATGCCACATATCACTCTTCTCATATTTTGAATGTCAGCGATACTTCTATCACTTGGCAATTCATGTGAAAGACCTTTCACCTTAAACACATATACATTCGGGATACTATCCAAAATAACAACATCATTACGTAAACTTTCATTCTTTCATATAATATCCAACATTCATTAATTCATATTTCACATCAATAACATATTAAATCATGAAACTTAACTAGAAAGTATAGGTGCAGATCACCTATCTAAAAGCTCTACCTGTGCCTCTCTGCTGCATGTTGTTGTTGCTACACCACGCCCGTGGTCCCTTCTGTAATCACAAGCATATCTCATAAATTTCCTCATTCAAGGATATATTTCATAATAAATATATTAACAGCATGTGGTCCCTCCTATAATCACAGTCCATTTTGTTCTAATTGGCGTTTTATTTTTTCAATTCTAATGATATATTTTAATTTTGACTTGTCGTTTCATGGTTGTACTGCTACAGGTTACTATCAGGTAGTTAGCTACATTAACTAGGTATTAGACAAAATTGCATGTGACTTAGTGTATGTTTGATATTACAATATGTGTTATTTTTAAAAAATATTTTTTGCTTGAAATATATTAAAATAATATTTTTTTTAATTTTTTTTACTTTTAAAATTAACATATCAAAATTATTAAAAAACACTAAAAAAAATATTATTTTGATTTACTTTTAAAAAATATATATAAAAGCAAAAGCAATCTCTTTCCCATGGTTAGAATTATCAAGGATAATGTGGCTTTAAGAGCATGTTTGCTAGGACAATCATAATAGAGTATTTTTGGGTTCAAGAGACGAAGAAGGTCAAGCTACTTTAAAAATTGAACTTTCCACGAAGGTTGTCAGCCACATTTAAATTTTAGACTTGGATCCAAGGCAAGAACTAAAGGAACTGTTTTTTGCGGAAAAGAAAAATTAAAGCAACGGTTGGTATGCATCAATGTCATAAATAGGGTTTGTCTTGTTAAGAAGACTTTGAAAGTTGCTTTAATACAGCAAGTATCAATTTTTGGTGCAGGTTTTTCTGCCACTTTGAATTTAAGAATATACTTGGCTGAATTGCCTCTGAATTTATTGAAATAGATCATCCAACTTTGAAAGAAAAAAGGCTAAATAAATATATAAAAATCAAATAAGATATGGCACTAAGAACCTCAATTTTTTCACTCATTGTAGATCATCATGCAATTATTCTAGCCCTTTCTTTCCTCAACAGACCACATATGGATCAAATTTTATAGCATTGTGTGTTTCAATTCTTTGAGCTTGGAACCACGTATGGCCAACCCGTGTTTCTAATAAATTCAATTTTTTTTTGTGAAAAATTAATTTTTTTGTATATTTTAGATTGTTTTGATACACTGATCTCAAAAATAATTTTTATAAAATAAAAAAATATCATTTTGATGTATTTCGACATGAAAAAACACTTTGAAAAGCAACTACAACCACCTTCCTTAACCACAAATTTTTGCTTTGTCCTTAAAAGAAATAGAATTTTATTTGTTCTTCTTCAATCATCTATACAATAACTGAGTATTTTTCGAAATTTGGTGTAGTTACTAATTTGAAGTCGGAGTAAAAATGTATTGATGGCAAAAAAATCAATTCCTAATGTATTGATTACCGTTAGTTACTAGACAAAACTGCCCCCAACTTGGCATGAATCACTTTCCCGTGGTTTTGAATTATCAGGGACATTGTGGCTTGAAGAACTGAAGATAAGGAGATTGTTGTCTAGCTTTAACCATATAAAAAAAAAAAAATCCTGGAAATCTCCTGAAGAATAAGATGCAATTTAAACAAATAGAAAAAAAAATCTCCATAACACATTACAAAATTGGTAAGAAAATATTGCCACCAACATCTCCACTAATAGCAAGCAAGACACATCATCTAATGACTTAATTTTTTATGAAAATATTTTTTTTCTCCATAAAATAAGTTCAAGACTACATCTCCATATATATATATATATATATATATAAAAGAAAGCCAAAGCTACTCTTAGCTATTGAAAGCTTTAGCCTTGCAAGATATCAGTTCTAAGCCACACAAAGATAG
>Ga0307518_10001789_pt1 | contig 15901 bp, 8 predicted proteins | sample 25_EM_MG_FD_203889 | JGI IMG/M metagenome (GOLD analysis project Ga0307518, IMG submission 203889) | Populus trichocarpa ectomycorrhiza microbial communities from riparian zone in the Pacific Northwest, United States - 25_EM | ecosystem: Host-associated > Plants > Roots > Unclassified | place...
TTTGCCATGTTCTTTCATTTAAGGAGGCTTTAAATTTCATGACATGTCACGTTTCTGAAGCATGACATGTTAAATTATTACGCTTCTAAAATACAATATGTTTAATTATCACTATTTTAAAACGCGACAATTATCTTATTGTGCTTGAGAATAGTGACATGTAGTAAAGGTGGTGTTTCAGAGGTGTTATATGATGAAAGTGTACTATTTTACTAAAATATTTTTAAATAGTGTTATTTTGCTAAAATTTTTAAACTATTATATTAATTTAGAAAACAAATCTCATTTTTTTCAATCTTTGAAGTGATGGGGACACGACGTTTAGCATGATTGTACATTTGTTAATTGGGTATATTTTGGTTTTTTTAAGTAATTTTTTATTTTGTATTGTTGTGAATAGCTTTTTAATTAAAAATATATTAAAATAATATTTTTAAAATTTTTTTATTTTATTTTTGATCTATCATATCAAAATTATTAAAAAATATATAAATTTAATATTTTTGATATGAAAAATATTCTGAAAAGATGAATCGCTGATGCCAAACAGGGACATGGGTGCCACGTTAGGGAATATTTGGGAAAATTCTTTTGTTAATTGCTCGTGCCTTCATCGAACATGGAGCATCCATATAGGTAAGGCCAGGGCATGCCAACGACAAACTCCTTTGGGTTCGTCTAAAAAAATGGAGGTCTTGCCGGCTGTTTGGATCGTGAAGGTAAATGGTGAATTATTTGTTTTAATATGTTCTTGAATACATAAGCCAGCGAAACACGAGAAAGTTAGGAACCTTGCCTAAATGATTAGCCATGGACACTTGGACTGAACCAATGAACCACTTTCCAATTTTCAAATTTAGATAATTTCAATATGCTCCACTATGGCATCTTTGATAATCGGAAAGTAATGAAGATTGTTTGTATATAAAAATGGTACCTGCATGTTTGCATGCCTCTTTCACAAGCAACCAAATATTCTTGAGATCGTGGCGGAGGAACCACCGCATCTTTCCAGGGCGGGCTTAGGCCCTGCGGTTTCCTTTTGCTAAATTCTTAACTGACCCATCTTCAAACTTATAAGTAAATTTAGGAAAATTGGGTCAGGGGCCCGTTTCCTGGGCGGGTCCAATGACCATATTGGGATTTCTTTTTAGATTTTACCGATTTTATTACTTTTAGTTGTAAATATTTTTATTACCTCATTCAATCCAAGTTTAAGTTTAGGATTCTCTGTTGCCAAGCGGACAGCCGACAAGGAACTCATTTGCACAAAATTGATGACATTGGTTAGAAAATTATGACACTACTTTCCATTACAAAATTCTATAGCCATCATTTCATCTTGATATTCGATATTCTAGGCGTTGCTAGATAATTGTCCTGTTATTTATGATGAGTTGGACATAAATTATTTTAATGTAGTAGATTAATTTAATTTTTTTTTAATTTTAACTTTTTATTTAATTTAAATCATGTAGAAATTTACACAATAACTTATTTAACTTGGTAGGTTAATTTAAAAACAAAACATGGTTCGGCTTCAGGCTCTTACCTCAAACAGTCAAATGTGGCCAAGAAAGGGGACCTGTCTTCGTGAGACGTAGGAGCATGTTACAAGCACAAGAATGCTGAAGTTGATGTTAAACTGAACACAGAATGATCAAATGTAACTCCCATGCTGTTTCTTCCCTAAATCTAAGTTTTACTATATCGTGTTTCTAATAATGCTCTCTTTCATTTTACTGACTGTAATAACTCTCAAGCGTCACAGATTTTCTGCCATCCGCAAAAGCTATTGCTTCAATTAAACTGCCTGATTACAACTCTGGCAAGTTACTAAATTTCCATACTAAATGGGACGTTGGCAAAATCCCATGAAATGATTATTGCTTATATTATTAAGCTGTCTGTTCTTTCTATCACAGTTCGAAGTGCAATATTTACACAACATGCTAGTTTCACTGGAGCTGTGGGTCTGAACAAGTCTCCTGCTGTTGATTTTTCGGCAGCCATTAGTGCTTCCAGCATGGCCTTTGGTGGGAAGGCAGGCTATGTTACAGCTTCTGGTGAATTTACCGAGTAAAACACTGGTGTGAGCTTGACAAAGCCAGAATCCAATGCTTCAGTCATTCTGCAAGTCTCAATTTTTATCCTCATTAACAGCAAATACAACATTTTGAAATATTCTTCGTGTGGAGACCTGAAGATGCGCAAATCAGAAGTCAATTTTTTTTCCTGGGAAGACATTAATTTTGTTTCCCAACTTTTGACCGATTAAGAGAAATGATTTTCTCGGTTCTCTGTATGCTTCATGCTTACGAAATGGCTTTCACTTTCTAATTTTATTTTTCACTATTCTTACAAGGTATATTTTATACCTTGGGAGTTGAGATTTGTAACACCAAGAAGCATCAGTACTGAATAGTCTGTTTAAGGATGTAATGGAAACATCACAAACCATGGCGATAATATTTGCAAGCTTGAAACACGGCGGCATTGATGAAGTGTTCTCTTTTCTTTTAGTAGGGTTGGCAAAGGAGACTCAGTAAGGTTTCCTGTTTACATAACCTGAATCAGCTGAATGGAGGAGCTGTGGTGGGAGAGATGAGTCGTAGGTTCTTTACTAATGAGAACACGTTAACAGTTGGATGTTCATGTTTTGTTGATTCGCAGACCGTGATGAAGGCAAAGCTCAACAACCATGGCAATTTGGGAGCTCTTCTACAGCATGAGCTCAAGCCCAAATCCTTCCTGACAATTTCAGGTGCGTTTGACTTAAAGCCTTGCAGTAGACTCCCAAGTTTGGGTTGGCACTATCTCTTAAGCCTTGATCGGACATTTTTAATTTGTTGTAGGAATGATGCAATCAATTTCTTTTGTATAACTCTAATTTTTCTCTGGTGAACTACATATTAATTTTGATACAGGAAAAATCAGCTGCAGATTTTTCTAAAGTGTTATACATGTTTTTAGGTTACAGATAGTCCAAACCATGTGAAAGTTGGACTAAGGAGTTTATAATTAATTACATATATTTGTGTTTTTATATTTTCATGCATTCATTGCCATAAGCGTTGGCTAAACCTAGCTACCATGTTATCTGTAGAAAAATGCTGCTTTTGGTTTAGATGATGGCATGAACTTCTCAGTCCCATGTGCCACATATTGCCGTATGGCTAGTAAATGTAAAACTTTATGCGAGATGCTAGTATATGTTTTATAGTGAATCCGTTGGTTAATATTGTTTTTATTCATATAAATATATTTAATTTATTAATAAAAATATATTTATTTTTAATATTTATTAAATATTTTATTAATGAATCTATAGTATTGGGACAAATATTTCCTGTAAAACAAATTATAAAATTATTATAATTATAGGATTTATATTGCATTAAAGCATTGTTTCTAAATGTTCCTGGTCAATACTCCATTAAAACTGGATATTAATTAAAGTTGTTGAGATTGGTGAATATTATGTTCTTTCATTTATAAAAAAAAACAGTTAATGTTCTTATAAGCTGAAGTATGAGAGATGCCTAGAACTAATATGTAGGTGTTTATCGGATGATATGTACACTGAATTAACCTGCATGAGAATTCTATATAGAGAGATTATCTGTGTCTATGGAAAGGCTCATGTGATAGTTGTGTAAGTAATTCTTATACTTGAGATCAACAAGTTATCTTATATAAAGAATGTTATATTTCGATCCTACTAGATGTTGTCCCAATCAAGGATAACAAATTGGAAGATATTGAATATAACATGAACTTGAAGGTATTTAAGTATTCAAGAAATGATTCATCATCCTACGTAAATTAGAGAAAATATTATATCTGTTTTTAAACAGTATTGATTGTAAATCCTTATACAAAGTTGAATGAGATTTGAAAAGAGTCTCAAATCTTATTCAAATAATCAATGACTATGGTGTTAAGAACAAACATAATTTGATAGAATAGACACAATTCATGATATAATGTTAAATCAAAATATTATTGATGAAAGGATAATAATTACATCGAGAAACTACTCACTGAAAGGTTAAGTCAAACCACTTATGAATTTCCTAATACTTGAGGGATTATGACAGGTTGTTAGAAATTATACTTGATTTTCAAATATAAATTAATTAATTGTTGAATTGACAATAAATTATTATTTTTAATTTTTTAATCCTATTTTATTTAGAATTATGATTTATATTTTAGCCAACTTATTAGAAAACCTAATTGGTCACACACATAAAAACCATTAGTCAGAAACTAAAATGAGATGATTAATCAAGTATGACTTGATTGTAAATAAATTTTAGAAATTGAGAATTAGAATATAATTAAAACTGTGAATTATAATTCTAGACCTATGAACAATAAGTAAAGATCTGATTGAATAAATTTATAAAACTAGCTTAAAATAATATATGTGATATTATTTAAGAGGCAAATTGATATTTTACTTTTATAGTGTTTTTTAGGTTTTCTTATAAAAATAAAGTTATGTCTCTTATTTTCTAAGATGAGTGGAGTACAGTACATAAATACCTAAAACACAAAAGGAAAAAAGCTAGCACTCAAAGGTAAAACAATTCCTCTCTCTGAAAAGGGTTTAAAAGATTTTTTATTGGTGGTTAGTGTTGATTATTGTTAGGGATCAGACACTTGGACAACTTGTGGTTTGCGACAACCCAGTTTTGAAGTAATTATTTAAAGCTGAAAAGAACATCTGATCTTCAAATAATTGTCCTATAAACACTAAATAACACTAGATTTATTTAACAGGATTATCAAGACTCTAAAAAAATATTAAATTTACAGTTTTCTCTCTGTGTATATATTTTTAAAAACCTAATCCTGAGGGGTGTAGCTCAACTTATCAGATCCTGAGTATGCTTTCTAAAGATCACCAGTTCGAGTACCATAAACCTCAGAGCCACTGGAGACTTACATGGTCGCTAACTTCAGGGTCTCGGGGGATTAGTCGAGGTACACGTGAGTTGACCCGAACATTCACAGTTACAAAAAAAAAAAAAAACCTAATAAGTGCTGATTTTAAGTGAATTAAGTATGCTTGAACCTTCAACATAATGGAAATTGACGAGGGACTGTTGCAATCAGCGTTCGGATTGGGCATTCATAAAGCCAGTAAATTATTGTAAGACCTCCACAGTGCAGAAAACTGACAAATTCAGCAGCGGATTTAGGAGGCCGTCTTATCTACACCGAGAAAACGCACCAATATAATATCGTGTTTTGATTTCTAGCCTTTTTAGAAGTATAGTAGAAATTATTATTTTATTTAAAAATATATTAATATAATATTTTTTTATTTTTAACATCAATATATCAAAACAATAAAAAATACTAAAAAATATTAATTTAAAATTAAAATTAAAAAAAAAAACATTATTGGATGACAATACTAAACGGTCCCTTCAAGTTCTTTCCTCTACTTGCTTCTAATGATTCCTGGATAATCGTCGCTAGCGATTTATTATAAAATTAGGCATGGTGGAATAAGTACTTCCAAATATAAATGTAGCGATTGACAAAGATTATATATATATATATATATATATATATATAGTTCGTGTGCCGTCATAATCATTAGAATAATATATATAATTCTAATGATTATGACAGCACACGAACTATTTATATTATAGTTTCAACAACTTTTTGATTTTTTTTAGTTTAATTTTTTTTTGGGTATTTTTATATTATTTTGATATTAAAAAATAAAAAAAATATTATTTTAATATATTTCTAAATAAAAAATATTTTTAAAAAATAAACTCTTCTGTAATTTTAAACAAAAACTTACCTGTAGTGGTTATAAAAAAAAAATCATAGTAGACTATACGGTGTTAGACAGGTTTTAAACCTTAGTAGTCTTCGAATATAGATAGGTGCATCCGTCTAGACACCAGCGAGACTTTGTGAAAGTGATGATTGAAAATGAAGCAAGAATAAAACAAAGCATCTTTGAACTTTCTTAATATCTAGATGTATTCATCTTGAGAATTTTCCAAGGCAGGACTATCACTAACAAAACATTGAAACAATTATCAATAACAATAAATATACTAGTGATATTACTATTTATTATAATAGTATAAATTTTCATAAAAAAACAATAAATTAAGCTTTGAATGTAATATATTGTATTTCGCATATTGTATGGGGTTATATTTATCATTCTATTTTTTTGCTCTATAAAATTACTATTTTAGTCTTGGAATACAAAACTCATATGCTTTTGCCTCATGGGTGTTTTTGTCCTTTGGTGTACTATGAGGGAAAACAAAAAGAAACTCTATTTGATATTGGTTTTGTTGTATATTTTGAGGTTTTTTAGGGGTATTTTTGTAATTAATATATATTAAATATTATTTAAGAAAAAAACTATTGGCACATGCCAGCACGTGGGCGGCCCTACGCTATTTGAACAGTGCGTATAAGTTTATTCAGCCATAAAAAATAACCTTTGAAAAGAGCTTTTGAAAGATCTCAGCGGTCTTTACATGTTGGTATGACGCATGTATTAACATTGCTATTGATTTGGCGTCGGAGTCCATTTCATTTTTTTCCTTCTTCATTTTTTTCCTTCTTCTTTCTGTACCTCGAAATTTCATAAATATATATTGATGATTTCATGGCATAAATTCCACCTTGAAATGTTGAGTTGAGTTGTCCAATCTATATCCATATCCATGTAGAAAATTCCTTTTTATTGAAGAATAACCATTTAGAAAAAGACTGACTTCTTAGGAATTACTATATATATATATATATATATATATATTAGCCACCGAGTTCGTTAAAACCTGTGTGGGATAAAAGTTGGTATAATCAATGGACAAAAGCTTTGCTTAGCGAGCTGGTACTAACATTGCACGGTTACACTAGACAGTAGTTAAAGTCGGCTATGGCATTGCTCCTCCACTCGTCTCTGTATTTCTGGCATTGTTCATCTGCTGCCCATATTTGAAGTACTGGTGTTTTCTTAGTGCACACGGCAAGGCCAGCAGGAAACTATCAACTGCTAGTTTTGTCATCAAAGCGGAATGTGAGCCTTTCTGCTCCAACTAAATATTCACTTGACGTTGCTGATATTGCCTATTTTTCTGCAATATATGTATCCATAACAGCCATCCATTTTACGGCAACACAAAACTCAGATTCCTGAATAGAAACAGAATCAAATCCTAACAGAACAAATTTCAATGCCACGAACTTTATGTTCAAACAAGCAGAATCTGATAAGTTACAATTTACAAAAGAAAGTACCATTCCAGAAAAATAAAATAAATAAACACCCTCACACATAGACCAAGAAACACTAACAAATGCCTTAAACTGTAGCATACAACTCTGGAACAAAAGAAAACCACCTGAAGCCACAGCTCCACTTCTCAGGCAACGAAGGACATTTAGGGAGCCAATGCCAAGTCCTCCGTGACACCTTGCAATACAATATCTCTGGCCAAGTATAGCAGCAGATACAGATCATCCCCTGATGCCAAAAGCAATAAACACGCTCATAGTTGTGGTAACAAACTGAAACAAACTTCTTACACATCATTTCAGGCAAACTTTCAACTTCAATCCAATTCCTTCCATCACCCAATTCCCACAATTTCATGCTCCTTGAAATCCCATTTCTCCCAACCCCACCAATCAAATACAGCTTATTTTCACCATCACTCACCAACCTAACAAATGTTAGGTCCCCTGGCAATTCATTGTCTAATCGCTCCCACCTACCACTCTCCAAATCGAAGCACACTATAGAAAATGGCTCGGAGGTGGTAAAATACAATGACCCATTAAAGAACACACCTTCTTGACGATAATTATCGCCTAAAATTGGCTCAAAGCGATCAAACTTTTGCCAAGAATGAACTTTGGAATCATAAACAAAAACAGAATTGGAAGAGAACTTAGAGCATAGCACAAAAATCTTGTACCCAAATGGCATTGACACGAAGGCAAGTGACTCAAAAGCAAAAGGGTAACTTGGGAATTCAACAATCCTTGAAGATTTAGCCAAGAAGTTGCACACAAGAAAAGAATTTGAACTAGGAAGAGAGAAACAAAAGAGCCCGTTAGATGATGAAAGAAGAGAACAAGATGGGGAGCCATTAGAACCCGTAACGGGTAGCAAAAAAGACAGTGATAAAGCTAAGTGGCGCCAGGAGCCAATGATAGAATCATATAAAGGGAACTGCTGGTAAAACTGAGGGTGAGAAAGCAAGAGAAAAGAAGAGAAAGCAGTGCCACGAGTCGTGTGTTTGGACATGAAAGAGGGAGAAAACATAAGAGACTTGAAACGCTTGCAAGTTGATCTCAAATTCAATAAAGTTTTTAAAGGTAGGCAAGATAGAACATGCTCCAGTAACTCCTCCGGTAGACGGCTCCAGATTGCCGGATCCATTTCGGGTAATCTTGATGGAGACTGTAGACTCTTTGGCGTCATGGGTTGGAGATCTTTGCCGGAGGCTAAGCCAATCCCACTTTGTTTTGTCTTTTTGAACTGAAACGGGGGCTAAACACACGTACGTAAAGGCACAGAGTGTTTAAAAGTTGCATTCTAGATGTGGGTGGCGTGTTCAATTAATGTCTTTGGCACGCAGGAGCGAGAGAGTGGTGATAAGAAAGAGAGATTGACTTTAAAAGTTAGTCTGATCAATTGTAAGCACCGGTCAAACAAGTGATCGGCTGAACCAACAAGTGGGTGTTTGGTTTTGGGCTTTTAGCAGCAAGTAGGCTTTTTTATTTTTTATTTTATACTAATTTGTCCTCAGTACTCAATAGAATACAACTGGGGAAAATCATCACTGACAATGTTAGATCGTCCAGTTCAAAACTTTTTTTTAAAAATCAACCATTTCCTATCTCAGATTTCCCCTTATTTTTTAAATAATATGATGTTTCCGTCAACAATTATTGTTGGTAATTGATAAAAAGAACCAAGTAGTTCACTTTTAATGATCTCAAGAATCAAACCGAGATGAAAGTAATAATAAAACGATAAATCATGACAAAATTCACAATAGAAGGACTGATACGTACACTAATTTACCCTATTATATTATAATGCTACATTTAAGAAAGCGGGTTAAATGATGTTTTATAATTTTTTTTTAAATATTTTTTTTATGTTTTTAAATTATTTTGATGTGTTAATATTAAAAATATTCTTTTTAAAAAAATATTATTTTCATATATTGTTCATTTCAACTGTAATAGAAACATTTTCATTCCTTTGACAAATTGGTCCTTAATTTTTTTTTCATCTTTTAACTCTCAATAATGTAAGTTGTCCATGATCTCCACATTCCTCCACACAAATGCTTTTCGACTTAAACCTCTTTAATTGTGTTAACTCTTGAAGGATTTAAACTAAATCAATAATAGTTAAATCTTAAACCATAATTTAAATTGGATATGCATCTTTTTTTAGGTTTATTTAACATGCACTTAAAGGGCGGGCGAGTCCAAATTCTTTGATATAAAAGAATATGAAACCACATTTTATTGGTTCTTGGTAGATTTAAAAAAGATTTTGTAGCTTTTACTACCTTTTCTTACATATTTAAAAACTCACTGCACAAATGATATATGTCGCAATTATTCAAGTTATGGCGCCATTCTTGGAGTCGTTGTGGATTCCAAATTTAGCAAATGACTGGCTGATTCTCCGAGTAGGTCCTTACCGTCGATATATTTGGGTTTACCCCGTGGGGCTAATCCGAGAACTCAGAGTTCGTCTTCACTCTTTGAAAGGAAAGCTGTTGTCTTTGGGTGGTAGGATTTATCCTATCAGGCCTTCCACTATACTATCTTTCTCTTGAAAGGCATCGAAAGGTGTTGCAAATTTTTTTTAATAAAAAAAAGTCTCCCAACAGCGGCAGTTTATATGTAACAGGGTGCTTGATGAGGAAAATTTGCAAAGAATCCTCTTTCGAAGCTAAGGGATTGGGCTCTCTTGTTGGTAAGAACAAGGCACTTCTATTCAAGTGATTTAAAGGCGTGGTGGCAGCGAGATTTCGAGGTGGAAGGAGTTTTTCTTGCCGAAATATAAGCCTCCTACTCGAAATGGAATCTCAACGTTTTCAGGTCAGTTATCTCCATACTGGAAAGGCATGTACACCACAATTAATACTACATTTCCTTACAAAATTATGTTAGGTTCGGCTTGGATGACGGGAGAAGGATCCTGTTGAAGGTTAGTTTTCCAAGTCTTTAACTCTTTATTGTTGAAAAATTTATTTAAAACATGGTTTTTCCCGAGTCTAAAATCATCTATAAAACTAATCAATTTTTCCAGAACCCAAGCAGTTTTTTTAGATAAAACAATATTCAAGTTTAATTTTGATTTTATAGAATTAAAAATACTAGCCACCATTATCTTAACACAAACAGCTCCATCAAACCACGCCACAATAGCCACCACCATTCAAGCAGCCCTGATCAGCAGCAATACACCATCAGTAGACCACCACCAGAATCCAGCCCCTAACCGTCGAAAACTGTCAATACCCACACGATCCCGTCACCACACTTCTCAATCCTTCTCCACTCAATATCTCAGCTATTTATTTGAGCTCATTCAACAATGAGTCCAAAACCATGACACTCCTTAACTGGGCCTTCTTTAGTCACTCAAAATGGCTACCCATTTTCCCTTGGAAGCAGAGGTCAGAGGTTAGAGAAGAGTGGAGACTTGCTTTTTGTGGCTTTTACATGAAGAGATAAATGGGTTGTATTGATGAGAAAGCTTGCGAATTGATGGTGTGGATCTTGGGTGATCATTGCAACAGCTTCTCTCCTTCACACCAACCTAAACAAATAGCCACATCAAACCAATTCAGCTTAAAGCCTGTTTATGATTGTTTATAATTGTGATAGCAATTATAATTTAAAGTGCAAACACAGGTAAAGTTTTAGCCACATCAAAACAATTCAGTTTAGGGCTGTTGTTTCCTGTGATATTCAATCATTTTTGGTTAGCAAGAAACCTGAATAATCGAAACCTGTAGACAAAGACATTGTACCTGAAAGCAAGTGCTGCCTTGAAATCATGACTCAATATGCTGTAAAACTCCAGAAATTATTCGCAGCTGATGTTAGGACCCATCTTAATATTGATAAGATAAATTGACGTAAATATACAAACTAAATGTCAGGACCCATCTTAATATAACATTTATCTTAATATTTAGTTTGTAAAACCCCAGAGTTGTGTGTGTAAAATATATATTGATAAGAACGGTTGACTTAATATTTGAATGTAAATTTCTGTTTTTTTTTAATATTATTCCTAACCGAGCACCCTTTGGATGATTTTCTTTTTATGGAAGTAGATAATTCCCAAGAATGTAATTGGGACGTGCATTAATCACTAACAAAAGAAGAATTGCTTATCTTGGAATGATATCCAAGCCTTGACTCAACTCTGACTTTCAATAGAAATTTATAAGTAGATTTCATTATATGTGAAATTATTAAGAATTTGTTTTTTTAATAAATATTTAATGTTTTTGAACAAACTAGCATGAAAAAATGAAAAAATTTATTTTGAGATTGAGTTAATAAATGGGCTAAAAGTCAAGTATTCAGGTCAGGTCGAATATGAAAAGAGCATACCAAGTCCAATAAGAAGAGCCCAAAGTGTCAGGATTTAAAAGAGTGGGCCTTGTAAGAATGCGGGAAAGCGAACCATTACTTGTCTTTAGCACCAAATGGGAAGCTGCATCAGTTTCCAACAGGAATACGGAAAAAGAGAAGTTCTGTATTCGACCAGGAAACGGCTTCAAGTCGAAAACTAAATCAACAAGAATCAGTGATAAATAAGGAAAGCAAAGGGGCTTTAAATATTCTCTCCGTTCTTTGCACCACGCTATGTAAATTCTCTCACCCACAAACCATGGCGGTGTTTAAGGAATTTAGAGTCACAATGCAGTTTAGGGTAAACCAAAAGGTTGAGATTAGAACCCAAGAAAGTGGTTTTCATGGTTCATGGATGAGAGCCACAGTTATTGATTCAAGCAAGCAATCTTATCACGTCCAATACGACAATTTGCTTCAACTGGAAGATGGTGCTGAAAAACTAGTGGAAGTTGTTACCTTGACACCCACTAATACTGTTTCTTCTTCCCGGTTAAGGCCATTGCCACCAATGGTCAGTTTTGGGGTCTTTGATTTGTCTTATGGGCTGTGTGTGGATGTTTACGATAAGGGATCTTGGTTGGAAGGTGTGATCTTTGATCATGAAGATGGTTCTAATGAGAGGATTGTTCTTTTGCTAGAATCCGGGGGAGAGAGAAAGATAAAGATTGAGTCTTTAAGGATTGGTCAAGAATGGGATGTGTTTACTGGGGTTTGGAAGCTTAAGGGAACATGGCCATTAATTGGGTTATTCGAGGGGTGTGAGAAAGATCAATCGGTTCTTTACGGGACTCGTATGATTGTTGATTCAATTCCTAGGGAAAATCCATTGATTGATCATGAGGGTGGTGGGATGGTAATGAATGCAGTTGATTCCGATGATGTGGTTTTGGCAAACTCTGATAAGGACTCATGCAATAGGGTTGATATGGTGACTGATTGTAAGAGAATGGACGTTGTGGATTCTGATGGGGTTTTCAAAGATGGTTCTCAGGTTGTTATTACTAGTAAGAATCCGGCTAATGGGGACTGTATGTCGATCGGTGATTCTAATGGTGAAGGATTATTGGGTGCTAATGGGAAAAGGCTTGGAAAGAGAGGGAGAAAGTCAGCGCAGAAAGGCTTTGGGTGGGTTCCTGCTGGTCCTGACCTGTTACCTGCAGCTGAGTTCTGTCCTGGTGCCATCACAAGATATGCTTCTCATGGCAATCAACGGCCAACGGAACCTCTTTTGATAGATGTTAGGAAGCACCTTGCATATGTTGGCTGGAAAATTGAGTGCAAGAAATATGGCAGCGCATACAAATTTCGGTATACCTCACCAGATGGTAGCAAGACTTACTTTTCTCTCCGTCTGCTTTGTCTGGATATGAGGGATCCCACAATTGAGAACTCTTCTCTAATTTCCCAAGACTTGATCAACGATGTTAAGAAGTCCTCTGGCATAGACTGTCCTAGAAAGAGTAAGAGAACGGATGAGTTCTCGCAGTTTCCATCTAGAGCTGATTCTCAGGGAAGAAACGATGATGTTGGGTTATTAGGTGATTCTGAGCTGAGGCACCAGCAGGATCAAAATGCCAGTCTTCCGAGGCCAAGGAGAGAAAAGACAATTGAAACTCTAAAGAAGCTTAGAGATTATCAGAAAAGTCATCAAGAACAAAATGCCAGCCCTCTAAAGCAAAGGAGAGGAAAGGTAATTGAAACTCTAGAGAAACCAAGGGATGGTCAGAAACGACAATCAAGCAGAACAGCAATGCAGGGAGTGACTCCAAGGTCCTCAAAGTGCAAACCTCGTTGTGCCTTATCTTGGATGATCGACAACAATTTGGTGTCGCCGGGGGAAAAAGTGAGTTATCGTGGAAGCAAGGGCCCCGGTGAATTGACAAGAGGGAGGATAACTCGTGAGGGGATTGAATGCAACTGTTGCCAGAAGATTTTTACTCTCACTGGCTTTGAATCTCATGCTGGAAGCACCAATCACAGACCAGCTGCTAATATAATATTGGAAGATGGCAGGAGCTTGTTAGATTGCCAAAGAAAGAAGAAACCCCGGATTAAGATGCAAAGGGTCACGAGAGAGGCTAAGTGGAAAGGGAGACAAAATCAACATCAAGGTGAGACTGACTACATTTGTTCTGTTTGTCATGATGGAGGCGATTTAATTGTATGCGATCATTGCCCATCTACATTCCACAAAAATTGCGTTGGTTTGGAGGATATTCCAGAAGGGGAATGGTTCTGCCCACCTTGCTGTTGTGGTATCTGTGGTGAAAACAAATTCAAGTACAATGTTCAGGAACCTAAAGATTCTCGTCTTCTCAGTTGCGATCAATGTGAGCGTAAATATCACATTGGATGCTTAAGAAACAAAGGAGTAGTTAAGTTGAAAAGGAAAGATCCCAAGGATAGTTGGTTTTGCAGCAACAAGTGTGAAGATATATTCATAGGCCTTCAAACGCTGTTGGGAAAATCAGTTGTAGTAGGTCCAGATAATCTCACTTGGACATTGTGGAAGTTTATGGATTCTGATAGCTGTGATGTTGAGGCCCCGACAGGAAAGCACAGCAAACTTGATCTTGCTGTTGAGGTGATTCATGAATGCTTTGAACCAGCGACTGAAACTTACACAGGAAGAGACATTGCCGAAGATGTTATTTTTAGCAGAGAATGTAACCTAAATCGCTTGAACTTTAGGGGATTCTACACAGTGCTTCTTGAAAGAAACGATGAGCTAATAGCTGTGGCTAATGTGAGGGTTTTCGGAGATAAGGTGGCAGAGATTCCTCTTGTTGGTACCAGGTTTCTGTTCCGTAGGCTTGGAATGTGTAAGATATTGATGGATGAGCTCGAAAAGCAACTCATGAATTTGGGAGTGGAGAGGTTAATGCTGCCTGCTGTTCCTAGTGTGCTAGACACCTGGATAAATGGTTTTGGGTTCTCAAAGCTGACAGATGCCGAGAAGATGCAATATTTAGACCACACTTTTCTGGATTTTCCAGGCACCATCAAGTGCCAGAAAGTGTTATTGTAGACCCCTTCAGAATGAATGAAAGCCTGGTTGATCAGGTTATTGTCACGCCTATGAACATATCTTCATTTTATTTTATTTTTGGAGTAGAATGCTCACTCATTTTTTTTTAAATACCAGATAGTTTATAACTTATAAGAAACCTAGATGGTAGATTATACTTCTATCTGTATGTTCTGATTTCTATTTGAGTTGGATGCCCGGATGCATCAACCTGTTATATTAAATCATGCTTGCAAAAAGAAAGATCAGCGTGCAAGCTCATTCCATTTAGCAGCAACTTTTTCCTTTCCCTTTCCCCCGTGATACCTTTCTTTTCCTGTGTTTCAAGAAGTCACCAAAACAGAGCAAAAGACTAACAATTATCTTCTTGCCATCTCAGTGAGTAAATGAAAAAAACAAGAAAAAACAGTGAGTAAATGAATCAATTATGATTGATCAAACAAAGGTCTTGTATCTGCTTTGCCATCTCAGCTCCCCAGATGCACGTAAATTTTCATTGTTTTCCACTTTTCCTCGAGTCATGTACACACTTTTTAACTCAGAATTCAGTATATAAGGCCACCGAAGACTGTATTAACTAAAAAAAAAAAAACAGAGAGAGCGAGAGAGTCACTAAGAAAGAATGAAAAGAACTACAATCTGGTGTTTTCTCTTCTGTCATCGACGACTGCATTTATCAAGTATTTGAAAACTAATCACTATGAACATCAAGATTTCCGCCATTTTCCCCTGTTTCACAGTGTAATACAAAATGCAGCTGAGAATCTTCAACGCAGTAGCTTAATCTATGTAAACCCCGTTAGATGAATTCGAATCCATGCTTCGAAGAGAGACACTGTAAGAAAATCAATCAATTACTAGATGGTGAAACCAACGGGCAGAACTCATATCAATGAACGGAAATCTTCGCAAGTGGTTTGGGTGTAAAATTATCACCCACCAATGCTTCAAAATAAAACAATAAAAAAAAACGCATGAGAAAGAAAAGAACAGTACAAACATGCATTCATTAACCCGCCAATCATGGTGCATGACATTCGGGCGTTGGCTGCCAATTTATAAAGAAGAATATCTATGTAATTCAATATTAAAATTATTATGGTCTTGAATTAAAAATTCAGATTTTTTTATTTTTTAAAAATAATTTAATAATTATATTACTTTTAAAAAAATAAAAAATGATGCTGTCCC
>Ga0307518_10001791_pt1 | contig 15891 bp, 20 predicted proteins | sample 25_EM_MG_FD_203889 | JGI IMG/M metagenome (GOLD analysis project Ga0307518, IMG submission 203889) | Populus trichocarpa ectomycorrhiza microbial communities from riparian zone in the Pacific Northwest, United States - 25_EM | ecosystem: Host-associated > Plants > Roots > Unclassified | place...
CCTGTGCTGGGCAAAGGTTCAGGTTCTGACACCGCAGTGAATGTACCAGACACATACCAGCACATCGGGCCATCTGCTGATAGATTTGGAAGGCCCAGTGGGGGGGGGGGGGGTTTGCAAGTTAATTACAAGTCTATTTTCTCACCCTTGCTTGGCAAGGTCTCAATTTTTTCCATCACATGACATCTATCATTTTGCTATGATAGCACATGGCCCCAACACTCCCACTTTGGGTCAGTTTGCCCTTGGGTGCTTACTAATAGATGTAGATGAGCAATAAACATAATCTGCCATTATGTCTAATAACCCACTGTACCCAATTAAATTGCTATCCTCATCTGTGGAATTGGACCATTGTGTGAACCCATTGAGAGCAGCAAGGGGCTGGTTTGCAAATGACCCTAAAAATGTGATGCATTAGGCAGCACATCCATCATGGTAAATTTGCGGGTATCCGACCCCTGACCCGACCCGCGACAGGTATTGTATCATAGTCATTCAGTGTCAAAGATAATAATATGTATATTGTGCCGAAGTTCTATACTACAAGAGGTTGCTGTATGTACTATAGTAGCCTATGGAGTCCTTCGACGTACTACATGGGCGTTGTGAGTGTTGTGAGCATTGTCGGCATTATGGGTATCATGCCTCTGTGTGCTGCGGACGGACATCATCGTCATTGATGTTCTACAGTGGCAGTGGCTGTACGCAGGCAGTGGCAGTGTCGTCGTGCCTCTGCGCAGCAGACATTGTCGTCACATCACTGATGATTCACAGCTGCAGCGGCCATATGTGGATGTCGTCGCGTCGAGCCTCTGGCCTTCAGATGGGTGTAACCATGTCGTCAACATAAGGTGGGGGCTGATAAACGTGTGGTGCTGATCTGCCCGCATCTTATGTGGTCATCGTTTGTGCAGGTGGGTCGTCGTTGTCATGATCGGTGTGCCTCTGCAGGCAGGTGGTTGTAGGCGGGCGTTGTCACCGTCATCATCGTGTTTTGCGGGCTGCAGAGCAGCAAGTACTACACATCTGTCGACCTCGTTGCTGATTAGTAGAGCTAGACTGTCAGATGTGTGGATGAACTTGGAGATGCTTTGATTTCACAGCTGTATAAATTTGTCCTCGTCATGGGCAGATGATGATCCAGGACTCGAGTAGCTGGGCGTGAAAATGAAGATCACATGGGCTGAGGCTTAACCAAAACAAGCATAAAACTTAACTACTTGACCACAAACTTTAGCAGCATTCAATGGGACTAACCCTTTTAAGTACTTTCAGAACTGCCGCAACAAATCAGGCTGCTGTTCTGGAATTGTGGAGTTCGGGGACCTGAAAGCCATGAGGGGCTTGTTTGGCAGCGCAACAACGCTATCGCACGATATCTTAGTCTCAGTGATGTGTGAACCGCATCATTGACGCACCGCCCCCACTTGGATAGTCTTGGGTGCAGGATCATCATTCGTACCATCGCCCGTGATGCAAACGATCTCGCCGTAGGCACGTAGCTTCTTGACAAGAAGTTTCTTGTCTTCGAGGGACGAGCAAACGAGAACTTGGATGCACGGAAGGATGTCATTATCCGATAGTTGATGGAACACCGGCCCTTCCATGATGACTCAACTTTGGGAAATGTGAGGAAGTCCTGGTTCATTCAAGTTTGACTCAGCGAACTGCTAATCAATTTCAACTACACAGCACTCGAGTATGTTATGGAGGTGGTGTGATCGATTGCGTCTGAACTACTTCCTGAAATCTTGAAGGATCAGTCTCATCTGACGGTGTACGCCATGCCCGAGTTCTGGAGGTGCGAGATGCAACGCTGAGGCAGCAGATGGCAGTGGAGACGCGTTGATTGGGCGCGAAAATGTCCCAAGCATTGAAATGGATGTGAATTCGCCTGCAAATGTGCCAAAGAGAGTTAGAACACAGCGAAGAGAAGTCGAAACCGCCAGACTCGCCTAATGGGTGCTGTAAAACGGCGCTCATATGAGTCGAACGCCATTGGAAATCCAATACATACGTCGAACGTACGCGTGGACGCGGACGAGTTGAGAACGCAGGCGAACGGGATTCAGCGAGCGTTGAGGCAGAGAGGGATGGCGATAGCGACCAAAACGGTGACAGCGGTGACAGCGACGGCCCAGCGAGCAGCGGCAGCGTTGACTCAACTCGAGACAATGAAGCGCTGCTAGCTGGGGGGAGTCAGCACATGCGCTACAGCCAAGGAATGTGAAACAAAAACTTACCTGCGTCGTCTGGGCCACCCACCAACCACGCAGAACGTCCGTACAGAGTTGCTGGACGTGGACGGCGACACGGCAGGATCAAAATTAAATATGTATATAAAGGTCAACCAAGCTCGAGGGCATGAAACGGCTTACCTAGTTGAACGTGCACACGCCACGCAGCCATCGGGGAACACTTTGAGAGGGTGGTTGGACCCAGGGCGTCGATGTGGATGTATCAAATCGGAACCTGGAAACGTCAGTCAAGCGCAATTGACCAGAATCGAAACGGTTGCTTTGAACGCAATAACGTGATGTGGTCGATATGGAGCCAAAGATACCGTGCATCGAAGTGCAATAGAGCGTGCTGTAAGGACATTGTCCACAGTACACGTTTTAACAGTAACTGCCTCGTGGACAGCGAGGAAGATCTTCAATACCAACAATAACAACGAGGACCATGTCACACACGAGTTGTTCAAAAGGAATCTAACAGATAGTGCTAAGGGATATGGGTCACTACTGCAAAGAATAGTACCTCTATTGGCAGTCAAAGCAAGGTCAGCAGGTGGCCAGCTGGGAAAGTCGCGATAGCAAATCGCGATCGTGCGTAACGTTTGGTTAGCATAGAACTATAAGATCATGATGTTCTCCTTTAGTACTTCTGTTAATCTCAGTCGTCTCCGATCCGGATGTGCTGACCCCCAGTTAGACCTAGAACACGACTTTCCACCAATTTTCCTACAGTCTTCTCCCGTTGTGGTCTGAGCACAGTTCAGGCAAGTTGGTCACGGTCGCAAAGTCGCTGTATATACAATCTCATTACAGTAGTTAAATCGTAAAACCATAACATTCAAGCCATTTGATAGTCTGGATAACGCATCACTGCCTGTTGCAGCCTGACATGCATGGTGAAATAAGTCCATGTCAGGCCCCATGTCCGCGAACCACCCGACGGTCAGATAAATTGTATTCTTGTGAAGCTCTATGGAGGTAGTGAATACCATTCGCCAGTAATTTATCAGATGAACAGCAAATGCACATACTTCCAATGTTCAGCTGGTACCTTGAGAGATCCCAGCTGCTTTGCTGCCTTAAGTTGTCCTTTCGTGAAGGCATCCTGATTCCCATACCAATCAGCAGAGTAAAAGTCGACGGGCAGCCCCTTCACAGGTGGTCTCTCGCTGTATTCCAAGCCAGACGACCTAAAGTGTGGCCAGGCACCAGCTGTCGCCTGCCACTTACCGCTGTACCGGAGGCGGAGGTGAAGGGCATCCAGCATTCGTAACCAGTCGTTGACTTGTCGAGAGCGCCAGCGCTTCTCCCGGATGCGATAGGTTGCTTCTCCCTTGCGGCCTTCATGGCTGGATTCATCGGAACTCATGCCATCAAGACCAAGCGACTCCACTATGGTTACTGCCCGATCTTTAATTTCCTGGTATTTGTAGGCAGTTTCAAGGCGGCGAGTGTACAGCTTCGACTGATTAAGATGCGCGAACCAAAAAAACATAGCTGTCCTTACCTCATGCTTCCTTTGACGTCGACGGCGTTGAACCCTGTACGATTTGACCACTGATTCATTGCGCTGCTGCAGTTTGTACTGCGTCCTTATTGCAATCATGCAAGTTAACCATGCTTCAGTTACATACTCGAGAGTATAGTTTTCTCATGACACTTCCGGAATTCAGCAGCAAATACCTCTGCCACAGACTTATTCCACTTGGAGCGTGGCAAACCATCGAGGTCGATGCGAAAGTTTGTCGCCGTGCAGCATGGACCACGCTTAGGATCCCATGCACCGATCACCTCCTGGCTAACAGGCTGTGGCAGGTCCTTAGAACCTTTTAGGTTCAAGAGCTTCTGCCCGAATTCCCGGACAGACCTCTAAGTGAGAAGTGATCAGCGACTCCAAAAGATCACAAGTACTAAGCCCATTGACCTTAAATTCATTATGTGCTGAGCTCCGGGGTTTTGGCAGTTCCTTTGTCTTCCGTGGCCTGCGTATTTTAGCTTGAGATGAGTTCGTCCCAGTATTAGCACTTCCCGCCTGAGTGATCGCCTGAGGGAGCGCCTTCTCCAACGCAGTGGCGATAGAGGACTCTATGATCTGTCCCAATTCCTGTCGTATATTTTCCCGAATCTTGCTCTCAATGGCGTCCTGAAGCTCTTGGAGTTCACGTATTATTGCATGATCAGTGTCCTTAGGAATGAATACGTGAATATGACAATAATTTGAACATACAGCAGCTACTCACCTTTTCCTGTGCCGGATGTTGTTGACAACTTGGCCCAGCACGGTCGCTCGTCTGGTGACTCGAAGCAGCTCCACCGGTCCTTCTGGGTGTCCCCTGGACCACCAGTGGTGTTGGAGTAAAAATGTCACTGCCAAGGGGTCGTAGGAAAGTGAAAGTATCCAAGCCATTAGCCTATGAAGGGCCATTAGCCGGCATAAAAATGTAAGAATTTGGACCAGACACGAAACCTTTTTCTCTTTCGCACGAGAAGATCTACCAACCTGCGACCCTTCCTGTTCAGCATCGTCAACAGCCTACGACGCCTATGAGCTGCGAAATTCGTACACAAAGTGATTACAAACCTTTGTTTTCCCTTTGGTATTCCTGGCAGACCCAGTTGGGGAGGGTTCTGCATTGAAGTTGTCATCATCATCGTCTATTTCCTGTTCGACGGTACTTGACATCTACAAAAGACTTCAACACAGGTCAGGATATAATATCACGCCACTCACCTCGACATCCACTGGCCAAAGGGTATCGCTGAACGTATCCTCATCACCAACGCATTCATCTTCTCCACTAGCTTCTTCTTCATCGTCCGATTCTGTGAAACTGGCATCATTGTCTGAGCTTTCAGCTTGAAGCAAATTTGACGGCTGAAAAGAAGTCAGTTCCAGTTATCGTGGCATCGTGCAGCTTACATCCACCGGTTCTCCATCAGCTCCATCGTCATCGTCAGTTTCATTGTAATCACTATCGTCCGGGTTTTCAGCTTGAAGCAACTCCAACGTCTGAAAAGAAGTTGGTTCAAGTCATCATGACACCGTGCAGCTTACATTGACACCCACCAGTTCGTTCACCGGTTCTCCATCAGCTCCATCGTCATCGTCTGTTTCATTGTCGGCCGGGTTTTCGGCTTGAAGCAACTCCGACGTCTGAAAAGAAGTCAGTTCAAGTCATCATGGCATCGTGCAGCTTACATTGACACCCACCAACTCTCCCTCAGCCCCATTTCCATTTCCATCACCATTGTCTGGTTCTGTGTGACTGCTGTCACCCCTTACTCCGTCTTCTTCATCACCACTTGGGTCAGATGAACGAGAGCCATCCATGTCGTCTATAACCACCTCCCTGACATGAGCGATAGCTGTAGTGATCGTTGGCTCTTCGCAATCTCCCTGGTCAGTACCTGCTTTCATTCTAGTATTGTGGACTGGCTGCGGTGCGGCTTCCACGGGAGCAGCCTGGCCAGGCTCCGGACCTGTCCCTTTTCTGCGTTTTCTCGCTCACGAATCTATCTTGTGCACCGCAGGAACATCTTTGCTTTCGTCTTTGCCTTCAGGGTCATCACTTTGTTCATCCTCCTCTCGCCCACGTTTTCTTGCTGGAGGCTAATCGTTGTTAGCGTGTATGTAATGCACGTTCCCATGAATGGAACTCACCTCATTAGATGTCTGCATGGGTATCTGATGTGTATGAAATCAGATGTGAGACACCAGAGAACCGTGAAGCAACATACATATTCTGCAAGTACACCACCCGTTATTTTGTTCAGAATCCCCGTGAATACACCTGCGGAGGTCTGTAAAAACCGCTTTGTTGGTGAAGCCGGAAGTCTGGGCATTTCCTTGGGAATGTTCTGGCTGTCAGCATCGTCACTGTGGCCCTTCTCTGGCCCTTCCTTGGTGGCAGATAGCGGTTCACCTGTCCCGCCCTGGCGAGTCACGGTATGTTCTGTATTCGTGGAAGGCAACGCCTCGGGTACGCCTAACTTTGTGATTGTGAGTGGCTCCTATTTGAAACCAACTAGTAAACTGCCAAACTCACCTTGTCCTGAATGGAAGGTCGAAGTTGGGTAGGAGGCGGGGTCGGCAGTGGAGGCTGCGGCCGTTTTGGGGTGCGACATGCCAATTGCAATTGCTTTCGCACTTCCACTATTCACCTGTCAGCGACGAGTGTGGGTGCAGCAGCTAAAAGCTATACCTCGAGCAAGAGCATCCGGGGCTATCTTGGCGTAGGGATGAAACGGCCTGTAATGAGGGTCAACACGGGGAGCGGAACGACGCTGCTGCCTGAGAGCACGGATGTGCCGTAGATCGACTTGCGACATGGGTTTTGAATTTTGGCGGCACAATCCCAGGGAATAGGTTTATAAACCAGAGGGTACAAAGGAACCCCAGAGACAAAGACGTGCAATTAATATTCTGATATCCCGGATACTTCCCTCCCTTGAGAACTTGCTAGATACCTTTGTTGATGCCAAGTGCATAGTTGGAAATACCACGAAGAGACTGCCCATACTGAATGATCACAATGTGAATGTACTGACTGCAACGGTGGGAGCATCGCAGCGCACCTGTTAAACTATGCATGAGACCGAGACCCAGAAAACCTCGTGCTGTTGCACGTGTTGACCCAGCCTAGTCTTGATCCGGGCTTAAGCAGCACATGCGGTCCACGTGTTTTACATATCTACGGACAGGTGAAGTGAGTCGTGAGGGACAAGCCAAGTCAGCCGGCAGGCGAGGTGTGTGGGATGACATATGAGCCCTCTCTGTTCATGTGGTACATCGTAGTGCGGTTGTGCACGGTCGTACTTGTGATGGAGTGGTGGTGGCGGCGATCGTGCTGGTGGTGGGGTGGTCCCGATCGTCGTCGGTGTCATCAATTACTGGCATGTATAGATGAAGACGTCGATCGCTCTGACCACGGATGTATCAAACACAGACTTGTACACACCAGAATGCGCTGAGGCATTGATGACGGGCACAACAGCGAATGTGCCAAGTACATAGCCTTCATTCGACATGAAATGACAGAAGCCGCAGATATACCAAGGGAGGGCACGTCACATAATGCAATCGACACGATCGGAGTAGGAGCACGGACATCGCAATTTGCGAACGACCAGGAGCTCATCACATGTGAGCATCACTGCTACGGACGCGTGTGTGCATATTAGAGGTATGAGTTGGTGTTCAGGAGCGTCGAATGCCTCACGAGCCTATCGAAAGTTTGCCTTTGGAATCTGACGAGGGACGGAGAAAAAGTTGTGCTGGTAATGGCAAAGCTGCCATGGCCACCGGTACTACGTCTCCTGTAGGCAGACCCCAGTAGAATGCGGAAGAGAGGACATCCTTTCTAGGTGACAGGAGGGTCGGACTCGCGAGGGCCTCGATGCCATTTTGTCGAACTCGGGCGAAGATTTGCTCAGTTCGTGACAACAACCTAGTATTGGTCACCGTTGCATTCTTCGGCCGACAGTTCCCCCCACAATATATCGTTCTAGTAATCAAAATTCCCTTGCCCGCAGAGCAAAGGGTTCTGGGATTTCGTTATATCATGGGAACATATCACGACAGAACTTTTTGCCTTCTTTGGACCCGTGTGATTCGGTTGACAACCTGTGAACCTTTCAATACCCTTCATCTGAGAGAGGCCCCCAGTGACGCTACACTTTTGAATACTTCGGTGACCTCTCTGATTGGATGAGACGAGTCGGCTAAGCAAAGTAATTCAGTTAAGCGTCATTATGGCTGGCCACAGTGACGCTTAGCTTTGCAGATGTTCAGTACTTCAGTAGTTACAATTTGGATTTCCATTCGCGAGCAACGAGGCAGGCGGCATTTCAAGTGATCGTTATGAGTTATGTAATTATTACACCGGCACAGCATGATGGGGGACACAACCGCCGGCAACTGCTCCTTACTATAGTAGAGATAGTACATTCCACAGACGCTAAAATAATTCCATATCTATGTACGATTAACTGACAGCGTCCAGCGCTAGTGATGGTTGATGTTCTCGAACATATGATTAGCTGTGGGTGTGTCGACAGGTGGCAATTCAAGGAAGGCGCGAATCGCTGACTTCAAAGAGCCAAGAAACGACAAGACTGTAGCACGTACAAAGCGTCTGGCTACGACTGCAACTTGCCGAGCTTCAGAAAACGACCAGCGTGTAAAGAGCCACAGTGAAACTGCCACTCCATGGATCTGAATAGTTATATATCAGCCTGCAGCACAGTAGAACCAGTCGAATTGCATACAAGAGTGGAAAGAGACGAACGGATCGATTCCCAAGGAACATTCAACCACAAAAATTCCAACAGAGCGACAGTCACAGCAGCACAGATCATTACAAAGGCCACAGCCAAGGCTACTCGTCCATAGTCACTCCATTCCATTGAAAAGCGCACCACCTTAGATGGGAATAAGTCAACTGTCCAGAGCATTTCAGAATCCGACTAACCATAAGACGGTTGCAAAGTGTGCCTAACTGGTCTGAGGAAGGCGAAGGCTCTAAACCAATGTGGGCTTTCCATACTTTGACGTATGTGTCCTCCCCTTTCAGCGCAGATCCAACAGCAATATAGCTCCAGGGGCCTTGTTGATGAGCCTTACCTAGCTATCAGCAGCGTGCAGCAATGAAGAGTGCGTTTACTCACCGCCACCGCCTGTATTACGTCGCATAGATGAATGTTACCATGAAACTGTAAAAGTTTTGCTGGACTCCATTGATCACTTACTGCTGTGGGGAAGTACTTGGTATAAGTCCTTTGAAGATGCATTCCAAATAGCGACACTGCCAGTGTTAGTTCCTGAGACGATGGCTTTTCCGCCGTGTAGAAGCGAAACAGAGAGTGGGCGCCTTGCCTCGGCATCTTCAACAACAGACCATCTTCTGATGGCCGTCCTGCCACCTAGCTTGTAAAGGAACAGGCCATCTTGCAATGTGTTAACTACCAAGACGTTTAGCTTGCTGCATATGGAAGAACTTCCACTGTTAAGAGAGTCGGTTTAGCAAAACGACATGCAACTTCTCAAGACATACATTTGAGGGACGTTCGGTTGTTTAACATGCCATACTACTGACTTTGCTGAGATGTCCCACCCGCTGCAAATGTGCGTTAGCTTTTCCACAGACAGTGCACACTGCAGGGCAAGCTTACACGATGCCGTGGTTGAGATAGCATACAATAAGGACCTTTCCATTCTTGATGAAGTGAGCGGAACGAGGTCGAATATGGCGATCGTTCTGGTCTGTATTGGCAGTGACTATCGGGGGGGGCAGTGGAAGCCTGGTTACTGCTGTATGGCCCTCTGAAGAGGAAAAAATCACCTGGAATCCCGCTGTAAAATAGCAACAACTCACCATTAGAATTGTCCTTGCATATGCAAACCTGCTGTCTGATGCCTATCGCTAAGAGCTTAGCCTGTGCTTCAATATCCATGCAAAAGATGGGGGCAGTGACGCCAAGCCGGATATGCTTTCCCTGGTATCCGTCCTAATATATTTCCTTAGATATAGCGCGTCAACGACAGAAGTTTCGAAAGATCTCACAGGGGTGAAATTGGACATAGATAAAACAGTGCCATCCTCGCATCCACATATCAATGTACCTTCTCGCGCAGGGTGCCAAAGGAGTGCATTGACTGGGCTCTGGAACACTACCCGGAACAAAAAAGAGCCACACGAAGTCTTCCATATACAAGCCGAGCAATCAGATGAAGCTGAGGCAAGGTACTTTCCACAAGGCGAGAAGGAAACGGAGTTTACAGAATCGGAATGTTCGCCTCTGAAAACCTTGTGTTCGATGTACGGGTGCATGGTAAGTGGGAGGGGGATCACAGACGGAGTGGCTCGTCGAGCTTCAGCTAAATAACATAGGTTGACCCTTTGTTTTTCCTTGATACATACTCCTTTCAGCAAGAGAAATAAAACAGAACAATTGAATCCTTTGTACAAGTACAAAAATAAAATCATCTATCGTCGTCATCGTCGTCATGGGGCATCTCGGGTAGTAGTTGCAGTTCCCTGCTGCAGGATCTGTTTGTGTCGAATTGGGGTTGTCATTGTAACGTAGTCGGGGGTAGTTTTAGTTTCATTCCATGTCGTGTCATCGAGGGATTAGTTACCTAACGGGGAGGTCGGAGGAGAATGAGACATTGACAGGAAGCACTGAGAGACGGGAGATTGGGATGAGTGGCCGATATTTGTTGAAATGGGAAGGCATTGCGTACTGTGCTTGGCTCTTCCGCCAGATGGCTGGGATCACGGCTGGTCGCTCAACAATAAAAATAGGCACACACACGACACGACTCAGCGGTGTAAGGGTTGTCTTGGCCCTCCTTCCCATAGTCGACCTCCTCTTCTTCACCAGCCTCATTAGCCCCAGCAGCGGTTCCTTCCCCAGAAACCATTTTCACATCTCCTTGATGAGGGACGTCCGCAGGTGAGTCCTCACTCGGTGTCGGGAGTTGGAGTGGAGTGGTTGCTCGAGGGAAGCGCGACAAGGACAGTGAATAGGGCACCGCGTGCACTTCAAGCGACGGACTGGGATAGGGTTTGCACGCACACAAACAAGCTGCGCGAGGAGAGACCTTAGAGTTTCGTGCGGAGGTGGGGAGACGCAGCCTTCTGACGAGTCGAAGGGGACTGGCAAGGTGGAGGGGCATGATGAACCTTGGAAGACCTGAGCGCCGACCTGAAATTTATATGTAGGTGAGCAGAGTGAGGCGGGGGAAAATGGATGTGTCCCAATGACACCTAGAGATCGTCATCGAAAGATGCCTCCATTGCTCCTCACAAATTTTCAATCCTGTCCACGCCGAGCGCCTGAAAATATTCTTCAGGGGTGCGCAGAGGCTTCAGGTCGGAGTAAGCTGAGAAGTGATGAGTGAAACACTTTGCGAATACCTCTCTTTTGAGTGAGTCCGGCAACTCGATGCGATAGGGTCTGATGAACTTTGGCACGAACTTGAGCGAAATTCCCTTATTAAAGTTAATGTTCTTAGTAAAAATATAAACGAGATCACCTTTAACGAAAGGGCATATACACCTCTCCCGATTAACTTGAATCGTCTGGTTGAGCCGGGCGGACAAGAGCACGTCGTGCGCGTTCCAGAGGGCGAGCTTCATCCTCTGTATGTAGACTCGGACGTGTGGATATTCGTCCTTGCTCGGCGCGTCCCGTATCATAGTCCAAGGGAGTCTTCCGGTATCCAGAAAGAGTGGTAAATAACCTGTGGACTGGGATCGAGCAAGGTTAATAGCGAGCTCAATAGCGGGTAAACGCCGGGTCACCCACAGTCCTTCCGAGTCGGCCCTATGCCTAAATCGTATTGTAAGGATCTCGTCCTTACTCAGCGGATACCCAGTTCCGATTACTAATGTTGATTATACTATCATTGTTCTGGACTCACTCCAGTCTGTTGTTACTCGCTTCTAGTCTATCTTTTAGCCCGTTCATTCCGTACAGTTACCTGACCACTCTCGTTACCCGTACCTGTCCCGTACCGTATTTAAGTTGATACCCTCTGTCGTCGTAGAACAGTCTTTTCCTGAAATCCAGTCCCCATTGCTAGGTGATTGATTCAGCCTGAGAAGATTCTATTGTGACTGCGTTAGAGACTAGCTACCTCTCTCGTCGTTACATATTTTTCACCTACCCAGGGAACTCTCTATCTCACTCTACTCTCTATAACCACGCCTACTCGCCGACCTACGGATTGATCAACCGCCTGGATACTCGAGTAAGCACTATACCATGTCTGAAAGAATTATTAATACCCGATATATCCTGCGCCGCACTGCCCATGTGCGCGCGAGGTCAGCCCCATCCAGTCCCGAGGCTATGGCCAAGGGAAAAGATACCCCTGCCGAAGCGACTCGTCTGTACAGCGAGGTCGTCAAGGCAAAAGACGTGACATCCAGTCGTGCGTCCGACGTCTCACCCGGTTTGAGGATGACCTCACCGGAGTATCCCGACGGACAAAGGTCTTCGGAGGCTATTGTAGCTGGCAAATTAACAGCCATCCGCGAAAGTGGCACTCCAACTGTGAAAGGCCTACCTGGTAGTGCTCTGACCAGCGTATATTCCACCCCAGCCTTGAAAGAAGGTGAGGAAAATGGTGACGACCAGGGGGAATGGACTACCGTGGCGAGGAAAAGCCGTCACGGGTCGCCAGCAAAGGGAAGCCGTCATGGATCACCAGAAAGGGAAAACCCGAAGAGGAACCGATTAGGCCCAGAGCAGGAATACCATGCGAGAGGCAATAAAACAGTTGACTAAAGAACAGTGACTAAAAATACATGAGAGACAATGTGTGATTAGTATTGCTGGAGTAAAGAAACCAACGACCAAGAGCAGCTCATCCCGAGGCGAAGGGCCGTCCAACCTGAAAGGGAAAGGACCAGACCCGCGCAACTGGGGAGTCATAAGCGCGTGCGAAGATGAGTTGGACTTAGAAGCACAACGAGAAGCATTGGCATCCTGGAAAACAGCGCAGGAACTAGTCCGAAATGAGCAAGATAAGCCTGACAGAAGTCATGAAGGCACAGAGCCTGACGTTGAGGCCCAGCGGGCCGCTATTGCTGCGTGGAACAAAGTACACGAACTTGCTAAACAAGAATCAATAAGCAGGAGCATTCCCAGCAGGAACTCGCATTCAAGCAGAACCCATCCTGTACGAGTGCCATCGCCTGAAGGCACCACAAGGGCATCATCACCAGAAGGCCCCACAAAGATCTTACCATCTGGAGGACACGTCAAGGTGTTGTCACCAGAAGCTAGGAATAAAGCTGGGGACAATAGGCAAGCAGTCCCGAAGCCAAACAAGGAAAAGGGGAGACGAACTGTTAAGACACCAGACCCCGTCCGTGCCCTAGTTGACAAAGCGATAGCACAAGATACGACACGTCACAAACGGTATAAAACCCCACAGGCAATGGAACCTGTGGAGCAAATTGACCCAAAAAGTTACATTGGATTAGCGTTTGAGCGCCTCGGAGGGAGAGAAAAGAAGACCCACTGACCGCCAAGTCCTAGCTCCTCCGATGAATCTTCAAACTCATCCGAGCGAAGGCGGCCTAGGAGAAAAGGGAGGCAGGACTCCTCAAGTGACTCCTCCAGCAGCAGCTCTGGATCTGCAGAATCCTCCACGGAGACGGATGACCAGTCATACAACTCCAAGGGATCATCGAGCAGCAGTAGTCGCCACTCGAACAGACGGCGAAAATACAGAAGTAAGTATAGCCGATCACGAGGCCGTGGTAGTCAAAGGACAAAGAAATCTCGATCGAAAGACGTAAGTCCCGACAACAGATGAAGTTAAAACCAATACCCCCCGTAGAATATGATGGGTCCATCGATTCTAAGGCATTCCATCGCTTTATAACAGAAGGAACGGCCTACATGAAAGATGGAAAGGTACCATCAAAGAAGCGAGCATTTATATTGGCACATTACCTCAAGGGGAAAGCTCATGAATTCTATGTGTGAGAAGTATCCGGAGACCCTTACCGTTGGAGATTAGAGACATTCTTCCGCGAGCTCTTTAACTACTGCTTCCCGGTCGACTTCCGAATCAAACTTCGGAAGAAACTGCATACTTGTTATCAGGGGAATAAGTCTGTCCGCGACTACCTATACGAACTAAATGAGATATGGAATATGATTGGGGAGTCTGATGAACGCACCAAGGTTCATAAGCTGTGGTTCGGTCTGCGGAAAGAGATACAGCATGACCTCTGGCGAGACAGGTTGAATCTGGAAATATCCTCACTACGATCGGTGATTGCAAGTGCAGAGATCATTGAAATTGCACAATCTGTGACGGGAGGAGGACCTGAACAAAAAAACAAACGAAAGGAAGCTCAGCCAACCATTCGAAGTGCTGCTATGACCCCCGATGGAGATCGTCGACGTAAACAATGGGAGCGTGGACGTTCGAGAAAGAAGGGACACCGAAAGGAGTCTCCAAAGTATACATACCAACAGGCAGAACAAAGCCAGCCCAAGCCTGAGAAGCACCACAACAATAAGTATACTGAACAGAAGGCTGGCAAAAGCACCAGACCAAAGCTGAGCAAAGAAGAACAAGAATGGCACAAAGCCGAAGGGCTATGCTTCGTATGCCACAAGTCAGGGCACTTCTTGCGAAATTGCCCCAACAGGAACAAGGTCCCATCTACATCAGGTAAACCTCCTGGTGTTGCAAGTTTCGGGATTGGTGTCGATTTCAGGGACATAGAAAATCAACGCGAACTGTCAACACGCTCTTGAGATGGTGGCCTTGCCATCAATAATATAAATATCCTTGGTGAGGAGGATGAGCCTGAAGGTGATGATGAACTCGATGACTTACCTGAGGTCACAACTGACAATGTCAGCATAGAGAGTGATGTCACCTTGAGTGAAATAGATGACGAGACCAGCACCGAAGAAGACTCCTGAAGTTATAATCCATGGATTGGTGATCCACTGGGGAACTGTGCTGAAGAACACCTGGCAGGGATCTGTTACCCAGGGGACGACCACCTTTCATCTGGGATATTCGATCCCACCCGATTCTGTGTATATTTGGTTGAGGGAGACAGGCACATCATAGTCGAAAGCGAGCGCGACGAATGAGGAGATGGCAACTCAATCTACATACCCGACCGCTCACTGAGGGATCCCTGATTTGATATAGTCCGATGGTATTGGGTACAAAAGGCTATCATAACAGGGATGAGTGAGTCAGATGCCATGCGATCAGCAGAAGAGAACTTACTAGGTAGTTCCCAGATGGGACATGCGATGGAGGAAGCCATCGAGCACAAACTGGCCAGGTACTGCCTGACTGAAGGTGGTCAAGACAATGATGATCGGTTCTTGTGTGAGCAAACCGAAGGGGACATTGACACAGGATTGCTAGCTGATTTTATGTCGCTGAATCTAGCAGAACAGCTGCAAGTGAAACGAGCTTGGCTAGAAAAACCATTACCAATTCAATTGGCCATGCAAGGCTCCCGATCGAAGGTAAACTTTGGCGTGAATGTCCACTTTCAGTACCAGGGAACAGACTACCAGTGATATTTCAATGTGATAAACTTGGGAAATTACGACATTATTTTGGGAACACCATTCTTGTACCAACACCAGGCACTGGTGGGGCTAAATTCTTCGAGATTAATTATAGGATGCAAAGAACCTAAAGAAATGAGGGGACCACAGGTGTCAGTACTCAAGTCCCGTGCCACCAAGGTATATGAAGAAAGTCTGGAGAAGGTCCGAAGGTACTTACATGAGTTGGCTCGACCACTGTGTCCAGAAGGGGGAGCAACGGCGCTACCACCGTTCTGCACCATCAATCATTCGATTCCATTGATTGATGAGTCAAAAATCTATCTGTGGCGACAATCAAAATGCCCTGAGGCTATGCGCAGACTGTGGAATGAAAAGAAGAATGCGTACCTCAAATCAGGACATTGGAAAATCACCATGGCCCAAAATACCTGCCCCATGCTGTTAATCCCCAAGGCGGTGTGAGTCAAAGTGTGGATTTGGGTCGGAGAAATAACCCAAACACAACACCAACAAAGGACTATGAAATTGTGCGAGTGGTGGTTTACCTCCGCGGTGTCCAGAGAGGATGTGCTGAGGAGGG
>Ga0307518_10001792_pt1 | contig 15886 bp, 24 predicted proteins | sample 25_EM_MG_FD_203889 | JGI IMG/M metagenome (GOLD analysis project Ga0307518, IMG submission 203889) | Populus trichocarpa ectomycorrhiza microbial communities from riparian zone in the Pacific Northwest, United States - 25_EM | ecosystem: Host-associated > Plants > Roots > Unclassified | place...
AAGTATCATATCCTGCACGCTCCCGCGCTTGTCGTATCCCGCACTCTTCATTATCTTAACACCAGACAGCTAGGCCACCACCACAGCACTGCCTGTTCAAGTTCATATTTAGTTTACACCTTGCAGTTGCAATAGATTTATTTGTGTAGTCTACATATTGCCAATGTTGAAGTACATAGGTGTAAGATGAGGGCTGTTGTCTGCATGATGGTGCCCGAGTCTCGTCGGCATGCAGAGACGGCCCACTCGACATATCCGAGTACACCAGCAGTGACGGGCTAGCTGCCTCCCCATCCTCGCGCAGTTGGGTACATGGCGCTTCCTCCGATCACGACACTGTCGCCCTCGTTGTCGGTGCCGCAGCCAACGGACGACAGGATGGTGGTGGACTGGCGCACACCGTCGAGAGTTGAAGTCTTGCGGCAGAGTGTGACAGGAGAGGTTTGCCTCAGGCTGATGGGCCGGGGGTCAAAACGATTACTAATCATTGTCACCGTCGACTACACCGCCTCTGCTTACTCCGAGACCGGTGCTCTGCCGGTTTCCCCTCTGTACGGCATGCAGGGAATAGCCGAGTTAGACCCATCAAAGCATACCTCGGACAAAGTCGAGACCGCCGACAACATTGACAACTGTGAAAGTATAGCAAGTTTGATGTACATTACTGACGACATGAATATGACTTCGGGTGCCGTGAGACGGAACAATCAGACGGAACAAGGCACGACCACCCCAACTTCAAAGTTCAAACGCTCAGCTTCCTTAACTCCTTTCTCGCCTCTCTCAAACGCTCTAGCTTCTTCAGCACTTCTTGTCTTTTCATCGCAACGCTAGCAGGTTCTTGGAGCATAGCGGCACATCTTTCATGCGCATGGGTGCCTGTAAGCTGCAGCCCGTCGCGTAGGGCTCGGTCAAGGCCACGCTCCAGCCCACGGACCAATTCATAGTCAATGGCCATAGGTACCATGTCGATAAAGCGTTTGTATGCGACTGTGCACAGGGTTAGAAGGCTACTCTCACGACTTCCCCGGCGCATACCTTGAAAGTAAGCCCTGACACTCGCCATGATTGTGATGGCAGCCTCCATCGGGTCTGCAGGAAGAAGCTTGGGCAGATCTTCTGGTCGCGCGTTGAGCCCAATCTCAGCGAGGGACGATATCACTTTTTGGACACCCGCAAACTTCCCCGATTCGACGGGCGATTTCCAGATTTGGGTCGCGAGGCCGTCGCTATTCCTAATGCCCTTGTAATATGCGAGGAACTTGTCACGATAGTCCGAGAAATAGTGCGTGTTGAGCGTCGTTGGCGAGCCTTCCAGGTCAAGGATCCATTGGATTCTTTCTTTCGTATGTTCAGCAGCTACATCAAGATGATCCTGTACGGTCATTCTAGCCCACCATTCGTTAGTGAGCGAGTAGCAGTAGAGAGCTACGACGTACAGGACCGACTGTTTAGCACTGCCCTTGCCTATCGCAGCGAAATGTCGATCAATTATCTTCTCCACGTCCGCCCTAAGAATGTCGTACACAATATCGAACAAATCGAGCGCAGGTTTCTTCCATTTTTGCAGGACTTCAGTAATATAGGCCTTTTGGACAACGAACGGGTAGTTGTCGGGTAGTTCTCGTGTACGCGCTCTTTTCAAAGGAGATCAGGCAATGCGAATGGGAGGAAGTAAACAACTAACTTCTGTGCCCTCTGCATGACATCTTCGATGTAGATGACATTACGAAGTGGAACGACAACCATATGCTTTTTGGGTGATTTCGAATACTTCCCCGACATACCGTCATCGCCATCATCATCTGCATTGCCAACTTTTTCCTCAGTGGAAAGAAATCCCGCCGGAGGAAGCTTATGCCAAATGTTTTCCTTGCGTTCCCACGGCACGAAGTTCGGGGTCGTGCCATGTATCTCGCGCTTGAACTTTTCAGTATGAGGTCGTATGGTCTGGAGGAGGCCTGTCTCATCAGGCGTGCCCTCGAGACGTTCGGAAACTTCCTTCTGAAAACCGCCGAGAACTCGAAGAACCTCGCCAACGGGGTCGTTAGATGGTTCCTGCGGCAAAGCTCTCAGTCTCTCTTCCGTAATTTGCATTACCTTGTAAAGTTCGTCTTGGATTTCAGGAAGTCTACGTACACATACCCGTCCATCAACGAGACGATTCAAGGAACAAAGCAAGAACGCCTCGCACCTTTTGGCAATAAGCTCTGCCAGGATCGTACTCAGCCGGTCCGTCAGTTTGGTGGTGCGGAGGAATGACTGATAATAGGAATCTAGGCCACACCACGGCTGGGTCGTCGCAAAGAATTCACTTTCATGGCGCCGTGCTCCAGCCCAATCAATGCCATCTTTAATCATCTGGGAGCATGGTTGTTTCACGCAATACCAGTTGTTGAGCAATGGCTCGACCTCATTGCGAATGAGGCCAAGCCAAGATTCCTCTTCTCCGAAAGGAATTCGATCTGGTTTGGTGAGCACACCTGTGCCAAGAAGAGATCAACTCAAGGAGATGTACATATGCCCGCAGTTTAAGTGGCCTACCAACGGTGCGCTTTCCTTCTGGATCGAATTGCTTCGCCAGGTGGTGGGCACCTTGATTTTCGAAATCGGCTACAAGGTGAAATCAGGTGAATAAATGAGCATGACAGAAGATTCATTGCAGAGACTGACTTTCACATGCAACTGTGAGCAGGATCACACAACTTTCTTTCTCGATGTACGAAGTCACAAGACCCTTGACCAGGTCGATATCATGCGCACGCCCTGCTTGGCCAACGCTTGCAATGAGACCAGGAAGATCTACAAACGAAAGATCTGCAAGTTCTTTTCCGCTTATCTCTAATGAGACGTAGTTCCGTGAGAATGACGTTTCGTTTTCCCCGACGTCCGCCGTGCCTTCGAGGAAGGTCTTTGGATCCATGCTCGGGTTCAAAATGGCGCGCTGCGCCTGGCGAATTCGTTCCTCTACATCAGATTTGGAGGAGATCGGATCACCAAAGGCAATAACACGGGGCTTAATTTGTGCACCATGTTTGTCGGTGATAAAATGGAGCTTCACAGCGCACGTCCATGGAGTCTCCGAATGGGTGAGTCGACATTCGGTAGGACACCTACAACCGCCAAAACTTTGTTAGTGGTTGCTCTAAGAAGATAAATTGTATACCTCGTGCATGTCCCTGATGAACGCGGAAGGGTGACGCCAGAAATTGACTCGATAAGAGAGGATTTTCCTGCACTCTGGTTACCGATGACAGCAATCATGGGGAGATCGATGTCGCTTTGGACACTAGCACGCGAATGAGTGAGTACTTTAATTACAACTAGTGCGCGCAGATGCAGCTAACCCGGTATTACGGAGCCGGTTGATGAGGTCTAGCAGAGAGCGACGACGTTGAGCAGTAACGGGGTCGCAGAGTCCGACACCCTCTTCCAAATCCGTGAACGGCATCGAGGTGGACGAGGGTGTAGAGGTGGAATGGTAGGATGAAGTTGAAGTCATGGTTGCAGCGGATATGGGAAAGGAGACTTATAACAGTTTTTCGTGTTCAAGGTTGGAAATTGTATAGGAGACAAATGTTCTGTCTAAGGGATATATGCCTAGAAAGAATCAACGAAGATCAGCCATTGCGCAAGAAAAGATTACAAGATGAGGTCACCTCATGTCATTCCTTCTGTCATGGCATCGCACCTAAATCACTGACCTTCTATCCAGGCAAACCATAATGACATCTACAGGAAGGAATGGTACACTTTCCTAATTCTGCCTTGAATGAAAAGCATCGCCGAACTCCGCTTAGGTACCAGCTTAAACCTGTGTATTACACTTCCTTGAAAGCATTAAGTGTGTCCAAGCATTCGAATACACGGAACTGCCGTGCGATCGAGTTGCACAGAACCACGAGTTCCATGTACGACGACACCTTATCAGCGAAGTCTTGAGTCCCATACCCACACATAGGGCTCCAAAAAACTTGGCGATTTATTCCGGGGTAGCTAGATGGGTGACTGGTGGTTCACGTTCAGTATGGCTGTCGCGACTCGCGAACTCAGGTTGAACAAATGGACTTTTATTTAAAGGCTTGTTAGCATCTTCACGAGCTCTAGATGCTATACCGTGGTTTTCGCGTGCCACGTTCGCCGGACATATAACAGGTCTTGCTTAGCCCAGGGTCCACAATCGATGTTTCTTAGCGAAGACCAAAGGTGAGAAGGAATTGCCATACCTTGAATCAGATGTCGTGGATCAGATCGCCCATCATTCCCGCAGTAACATCATCCTCATGTTCCAACATTGAGCGCCGGAAACCACCACACCCAAACCCGCGGTATGAAGAGGACTGCGCCAGGATCTCAAAACAGGTCACGGCACCTGGCAGGATGCTTGTAGCCCCGAATCGGAAAGAAAGCGAGTATGAGTCAATGGGCGAGGTGAACTCTAAATAGGTTTCAAGCCACGGATCCATTCTGGAGAGCACTTGTCTTCTGTTTTCGATAGCTTCTATACTCACCAGAGAAGAGCCTTCCTGCGTCGGTGACTCGGTGTTATCGTCGAATGTGCGCCAGATCCAATAATTGATATCGCGGAAACCGATACGGCGTAACATGGGTATCCCACTCAATCCCCTGCCCTCGTCAGGGTTGCTTCTGGTGGCAGTTGACGCTGTGAACCAACTGGAAATGCGGCAAGAGACTCACCATTCGCTGACATAAGCACACAGTGAACTTCCAAGTGGCGTGAACCAGCGAGTCCTCACCAGACACGGTGCTGCAGTCTAATCGCCATGTCCCTGCTATGTCGTCTGTCCCAGTCACCATCAGCTAGCATCATTCAAGTGCTTTCTCGTTCAGCACAGACGGCCTCATCTTCCTCTGAACCATCGACGCACTTCAAAATCACTCTTCGCCGCTCCGCCATCGGCCTCGGAGAGAAGAAGAAAGAGACATTGGTCTCCCTGGGTCTGCATAGACGCATGCAAACCGTTTACCACGCGCACACACCTGAAGCTGGCGGAAAGATTTTGAAAGTAAAGGAGCTTGTCGAAGTAGAGAACGTCCCCGCTAGTGCAGTCCGTACGCAGGAGCAACAACGGCAGGAGAGGAAAGCACCACGGGGATATGCGGTTGCTGGCTCGAGACTGAGGGCACTACAGTGGGAACGATCCAGATGGCAATGAAGGTGTCAAGTGAGTATGATTGTGGTTGTGTGCCTTCTGCTTGCTCAATCGCGCTCATTCACCTTGTAGATCCTGTGTATGCGCAGTGCTTGTCCTGTTCCATCGAGTACCATAGTTTTACACTACTTCCTCTAGACGCCTTTCCTCCTCCCTAACTCTAACAGGGAGTCCTGCAAACTTTGATCGCAGTGCCTCATACTTGCGTCTCTGGTGTTGTGACACGCTGGGCCCTACTTTGTCCACAGCCAACGCAAAGTCATCTCCCGTCACGAGGACGAGTGGCTGCTCTTGGTTGTCCTCCAGTCCTATCACCTCATCGAGGGACCCCAGAACACGCTTCAGTGCAGCAACACCCGCTTCGCGAACGAGAGCGGCTATGTCCGCTCCACTGTATCCTTCACACTGCTCCCGTATCAACGTCTCGATGCGCGGTCGTACCGTTTCATCCCGGAGCGGAACTTCGCGCACGCGGGTTTGTAGGATTTCGATACGTTCTTCTGCGGTGGGTAAGTCGACGTATAGAAGCTTGTCCAATCGTCCGGGTCGGACCATTGCGGGGTCGATTATATCGGGACGGTTCGTAGCTGCAATGACATACACTGACTTGCGCACATCGAGACCATCTAGTTCTGTAAGAAGTGTGTTGACAACCCTGGCAGATGAGTCTGACTGGACATTGAGGTGTAAACGTTAGAACTACTTTACTGATAGGTAATAGGTGATAACAAACCAAGCTATCATCTCGCCGTGGCACTAGTGCATCGAGTTCGTCGAAGAAAATAACACATGGCGATGACGCTCGTGCACGAGAGAAGACTTGTCGGACTGCCCTCTCACTCTCACCGACATACTGCACATTTTTCTTGAAGTAACCATCCAAGTAGAACAAACATAGGCCGCACCTTGTTTAACAATTCTGGACCCTTTACACTGATGAAGTTTGCTCTTGATTCATTTGCAACCGCTTTGGCTAGTAAAGTCTTGCCACATCCAGGCGGGCCCCATAGCAGCACACCACATGCTGCGGCGATACCTACAGCCTTGAAAAGTTCCGGTCTTCTAATAGGCTGTACGATGGCCATCTGGAGTTCTTCCCGAATGCCACGCAGTGCACCGATGTCAGCCCAAGTGACATCAGGAACAGTCGCAAAGCCCTCTCGTTTTGACGAAGGCTGTACCTGTGTCAATGCTGCACGGAAATCCGACGATTTGATACACAATGGGGCGAGCTGGGAGGGAGTAAGTGGTAATGGGTGAGCACTCAAGAAATGGGCTATAGAGCTGGAAGAGAGTTGGGAAATTAGGGATGAGAAGGGTGGTGCTGAGTCGGTTGTATCCATCGCTGTAGTCTGAAGATTGGAGTCAATAGCCATCGGAGTACCCACTCCCGCCCCTTCCAAGTCATAAGGTAATACGAGTGCCCCATCTTTCAGGCCTTGGAATATTCGCTTCACTGCAATGATACCTGCAGCTCCTGTTAGCGCTGACAAGTCTGCACCAACATATCCTGGGGTTGCTTTTGCCAATGCAGCAAAGTCAAAGTCACCACCGAGTCGGAGTTTGGCGCATAAGACACGTAGGATCCTATTATGCAGACATGAGAACGTATTCGATAGCAATAACGAACAATTGACTTTTGTCGGGCTTCCTCATCTGGAACGCCCATACTGACTTCGTGGTCAAAGCGGCCAGCTCGGCGAAGTGCAGCATCTAGAGAATCTGGTCGATTCGTGGCTCCAATGACGATAACCGGCTTATTGTCATTTTTCTCCCAGGACATATCTAGCGTAAAATGAATTTACCCTACCTACAAGGGAGTGGTGTAGAAATACCCACCATCCATGCACGTCAGGAATTGGGCTACGATCCGTCGTTCCATTTCCCGTTGAGCACTTTCACGTTTTGGGGTGATGGCATCAATCTCGTCGATGAACAAGAGGCAAGGTGCAGTATTCTGCAGGACCAGACATAAGACTGATGACCCCTAAATAATCTGCCGGAGCATACTTTAGCTTCCTCAAAGGTATCTCGCAGGGTCTTCTCCGACTCCCCTGACATCCCCGAGACAACAGACGGGGCAGAAATGCTGATAAAAGGTACACCGAGTTCCTACACACAAGCATTCAGCCTCCAAGCCAGAGTTATGGGTCGATGAGGACATACTTACACCAGCGATGGCATTTGCCAACAATGTTTTTCCGCACCCAGGAGGACCATGAAGGAGCACACCTCGGGGTGGCTGCACCCCAGTATGCAGGTAGATTTCGGGATGGCAAAGAGGCATCGCGACAAGCTCGAGCATCTTTTCTACACATTCTTCCACACCTCCGAGATCAGATAGACGAGTGCTGGGGGGCGCATAAGATTTTTGGGCGCTGGTATTACTACCGCTGACTTTAATCCGTTTACTGCTTTCTTCTCCGGTGCGACTGGTGCGTAGCCTGCGTTTTGAGGGAGGCGGCCGACTGTCGGCCAACGGCGGTCCCGGGGAGGCAACAGTGGGTGTAATTGTAGAGGAACCTGGTTCTGCAGGCTCTTCAGACTGAGTCCCAGTTTTATCCTGCAGTGTATCCGCAGGTTGATCTATAGAGCGAGTCGAGGTGCTGACTGGCTGCGCGACGGGAACTGCATTGAGGTTTAACTTCGCTCGGTGTACCGACCACAGACCCTGCATAGACTTGTTGAGTGCATTAGATCCCTGTCGACACGGAGTGTTTGTGATGATGATCAGGATGCAGAACACGAATTTATGGAACGCACGTCCATGGAAATCAGAGCCTGAAAGTACTACTTCCAGGCTTGCGAGTTGACGATCGACAAAGTAACGAAGTGTGCGGAACGACAGAGTTCAACGTTCAAACTGACTCAAACTATGTAACCGTGTTTTTCTATCAGAGTTCCAATTGCAAAGATGGGTATACGAAGCCAACTGCTACATCGACAGCAATATATTGATACATACATCATCGGACTCATGGCTCGTCTCGCTCATCTCTAAGTCAGTCGGGGTCCTCCAACACGGGTCCCAGACCTCCGTTTCCGCCCAGACAGGTTCTCTTCAGCTGGATCTGGTGGTTGTTCAACTCCAAGGAGCATCATCAGCCGGCGTTTCTCCTCTAGCTGTACCGGATCCTCGTAAGTCACGCGCATGCTCTCCTCTGTTGGTTGTATGGCTTCAAGCAGGTTAATGTCCTCGTAGCACGAGTTGTCAAGTTCGGGACGAGGAAGGGAAGAAAGGCTGTCATAGGACTCCCGACGCGCCGACTTAATCTATGATAAATAGTCTCAGAGTCCATAATAATCGGGTTTATAGGCCGTGATTTACCTTCGATGGCGGTTGTGGTCTTGGCCGTTTCCCTTTCCGTGTTTGCGAGGTGCCGTCTTCGTCGGATGACCGCTTCCCGAGAAGAGTTGTAAGAGTCCTCTCGAGAGCTTTGGCAACATCGCCCAAGCCAGGGGGACGTTCTGGGGTGGGAGTGTCACCTGATATAGAACTGGGCAAAAGTTTCATAGGAGAGGGAGATGTCGATGAAGGTATACGTGCATTGTCCAACGAAGGCAAAGTGGGAGAGGGATGGATTGGTCTACGTGTCAACTGCCTAGGAGGTTCCGCAGGAAGTGTGGAACAGAAATCAGGAGCAGGTGAACTACTCTGGGGAGGGACTTGGTGTGGAGACGAGGTTGGCGGTTCGCCGCCCAATGGACTACTGGGCCTACCAAACGAAAATGCCATCGTCAGCTGGGTGATGCACGGCGTCCGGTGAACAAGACCCCACCTGTCGGGAGTATCGTCTTGCAGTAAGTCTGGTTTCTTTGCAAACAATGGCCGAGAAAAATGACCATCTTCAAGTTATTGTGAGGGTTGATTTTTATAGAAAAGATTCGGCTCACCTGCAGGCTCGTCTGCCATTTGAACGTCATTCCCAGAACCTTCGCAGTGCCTATCGACAACAAAGTCGTTCTGAAGAACGGCAACCAGATACTCACGAACGTCTGGTATGGAACCTGCCCGTGCCATATAATTCAGCCACTCCATGGAGACTACTGGTATTCGCCACTCCAAAGCTTTGTCAAATTTTGCGCCATTTCCGCTCGGACAAAGCAAGTGCGTGGAACGACGCGAAAAATTCTGTGCGAGAGTAATTCCTGCCGGGCCGCAATAAGGTGAGATTTGGAAAGAGACCCCCCAAGATGCCTACCCAGGGCGCGCAGAAGGCGGCGAATCCAACAAAGATCCGATTGGTCAAGGCCAGATAGACTCAACACGATGTTCTCCGCATCTAGCGGGCGGTGTGGGCTTTTTCATCATCAAAATAACTGAATAGTACGAACGCACCTGGAATGGGCGTTGGAATCCCTAATGGGGTAAAGGAAACATTGCCTTCAGGTGCACATATCCGTTCGAGGAATACGGAATGCTCGAGCCAGCACTCTGTGCGGTACTTGGTACGTTCAGTGGGATCCGGTTCGTCGCGATAAAGCTTGCTCCCACTGGTAGATTCCGTCATTTCAGACAGCAGAGAGCAAAAGTGGCAAAATACCTAATAAGCCGAACAATAATGAAATCGACCTCAGCAGTGTCGTCATCGGTAACCACTCCTCTGCAGCCTTCGATGGCCGAGCGGACATTTGGACAGCGGGCCTCCCCGAGTAACCGAAAGGTATAGCCAGCGAACAACGCTGCTATAGAACTTACTTCGGGTTTGGCAGAGTGCTTTGATCCACTGCATTCGGCATCCTCTGGGCCCTGTGCTACAATGGAGGTATTTCGTCTGAATGGTTGTCGGATGGGGGGCTCTTTTTGTACGTGCGCAAATGAAGTCGTCCGTCTAAAAGTGGCGATGACACTTTCTCTTTCTTTACCTTTGCCATTACCCGCGCCGTTCACTGGTAGTGGCAGTCCTGTGGAATCCGATCGTCGAGTTTGAGATTTCGATGGGCTACGAACGAGCTTTCCACCGTCCAGTTCAAAGCCTCGCGGCTTAAGGAGACTCTGCCAGAGTTGCAAAGTGGCTACGGGAGCGCGATTGATTGCAGCGGCTTCTTCGTCGTCATCCAGTTCGGAGGGGAGGTGGTCAACGACCGCAAAGTTCGGTTGTGAGGGTGGAACTTGGGAGTGGGGTTGCGCTTGTGGAAGGCTGTCAGAAGAGCAATCCAAATTCATATGAGTGTCTGGCGCAGTGCTTGGACCTGCGGCTGGAACTATTGAAACTCGTGTGAATGAAAGTTTGGAAGGGGCTCAAGAATAGAAAACCTACCTTCATTCAGGGACCGTCTCTCAGGTCTTGGTCGCTTGACGTGGTATCTCTTTTCATCAAACCTACCTGGAAGTTGGCCAGTCGTGCACCGTGAAACACCCTGGCAATGTGTGCTTACCACCGAATTCTAGGCAGTCCCAGAACCATTCTTCCCACACAAGGTGTATGTTTGCCTCTCCTCTTTGGTTGAACTTTGCTGCGTATCGCATCTTGTCTGTCTCTACATCACCGGAGCAGAGGAGATGCGTGACTTTCACGGGTCGTTCGAGGTTTTTGACGTATAGGCCTTGCCGAACCGTGAGCTGGCGGTTGATCTCGGCACGACGATTAACGTCGTCTATACCGGAAAGTGAAAGCACAACGCCAGAAAATACAGGAAGACGATATTTGGACACACTCTGGAGGAACGTGAGTCAAACAATTACGGCCAACGTCAAGGTGTAACTTGACCTCGTGAAAATCTACATCATCACCACGTAACCATATAGCATATGACTCGTTTATCCACTCGGGTGTCATGATCGGGATCTTTCTTTCCAGAGCGCACTAAGAAAATGTGTGATGGATGGCTCAGCAAAATTCATTGTCAGACTTACCGTGTACTTTGCTCCACCATGGACATTTGCTATCAGGTGCGTGACTCGATCCGTAAAGTCACTGGTGGACACGGCGCCGAGTTCAAATGCCTGCTTGAATAGCGTGGACTGGAGTGACACGCCTGAATGATCGTGCGCCTTTGCAAACTAGGTACTACCCACCTTGTCCACCTGGCCCGTTGCACACACGGTGACGCCCTTGAACGGCCGCGGGCACAAGTCTGCCATGCTGGCACTGGGTGCCATCTCCGAGTCTGAGCTGTGGTCGGGCCATGTCGCGTCGCGCCCGTCGCGCGAATGATGCGTAGGTGCTTGTGCAGGCCGTAACTTGACATTGGGAACCTAGGAGTAGGCTGGTGTGAATGTCGCATACGCTGTCTGCCACCTTCACGACCTACCTTGTGTGACTTGTTCGAGCGTCGCATGGCAGACTAAAATCTCGAAAATCTGAAAACAACTTCGAGATAATAGAGGGTACACGAGAGTCATGTGACCGAAATACCACTGCATGCAAATTATATTCCGATGACATCGATTTTGTCGGCGTATTGAAGGACGAGGATGGTTCGGTTCAAGGTGTGTTTTCTTATTACCTTGACGCAGTCTTGTCTGGTGTTGTACTGACTCGAAACAGAACCGGTGGTTTCTCGTTGAATTCATCACCATTTCACGGGAATCGTCTTCCCCTCTGGATGGCAAGCAGATCCATACGGCTTTGCGACAGAGCATAATATCCAACTTCGGAGACGCGGGATGGGGTGCAGTCGGCATGGCGCTCACCAGTGTGTCCTTTCACTGATCCATATCATTCAATGACCTGATTGTGCAGTTAAATACTTCTCGCCCACGACGAACATCTGCATCATCCGCGTTGCGCGAGACCAACATAACCTGGCTTGGGGCGCAATAACTCTACTGACCTGTGTGAACAGTATTCGCGTCATTCCGCATGTTGTTCATGTTTCAGGTATGTAGCACCCACTGTGTCATCCTTGCGGATTCGATTGCTCTGATGCTTGTCGCGATGCAATCTCCTTTTCTAGGCACCATAAAGCACACCCAGTTGGCTGCAATCAGACATAATAGGGAGGTTATCGCCCGTTTTCGGGCTCGTGCAAAAACGCCTGGTATTCCCATTATTCCTCGAGACAATCCCAATCCTAATGAACTCTTGCGTAGCGTCATACCATGCACAAGATTCCTATGAACCTTATTTGGTCCAGAGCACGCGCGAGATCGAAACATTACAGGACTGATGTCGCGATCATCGGGCCTCATGATTACTACCCCCATAAAGGAGGATCCATTCTAGTACCGCCGTCCTCTACACATCAGGAGCCTGAAAACCTTGGCACCGGGTAAGCAGAGCTAGAAGCGGATCATGAATCTGACTATGTCTATATGTATGGTTAGAGTCTTTTCCGATGAACTGTAAAAGTTGGCACGTGTAAAACAGGAATTCCGAAATCGAGTAACCTAGAGGATGAATAATTTGCTTTCTAATATTCTATCATAAACATGCCTGTATGGAAAGGGACGTCGACAAGAGCCGCCGGAATTTTTACTCCAGAAAGCAGGTAAAAGGGAGTGGTTGTTGCAGGAGTGACTGAAGAAGCTCGGGTAGGCAGTACAACGAGTAGAGTGCAGCCAGAATGAGAGAAACTGAAATACTGATGACCTGCAAGACCAACCGATTCGGCCAATCCACCATTTAGTTGGGTATGCCACATCGTACGAATGCCAACGGGTTATCGGGAAAAGAAGGGTTCCACGAATTTGCCTTTTTCCCTCATCACCGGAACTAAAGATAGAGCTACTCAACCCTGGAATTGCTGACCCGCATTTGTGGATTTAGGTCAGGCTCCCAGTGGACGCCCGCACACGTTCCTCGCCGAGTGGCAGAGTGACCCCGAGCGGGCAAAATGTCGCCGTCGTCATCATTCGTAGGTCATCGTCATCGAAGTGGCAAAGGTTTTTGTTCCTCCGTGTAACAGCAGCTTACAGTTTTGCTTCCATCCACGTCTTTACACCATTGTTCGACACCATCTGCTCCCATTCCTGTTTCTTGCGCAGCATTTCTCCCATACGATGTTGGGTCCACGCGACAATGCCCTGCAGTAAAATATCGACATCCTTGCGTGAGTGTCCGGCGTGGAGACAAACACGGACACGTGATGTCCCAGGAGGAACGGTCGGTGGGAAGATCGGTTTCGTGTGAATGATCACAGGTCCCAAGACATTTTTTGAGCCTGGGCCTTCGGACGGCGTAAATGACAAAAGGAAGTTCGATAACGAACGTGGTTCTGGGGTGAGGAGGGGGATGATTGGTGATGAGAGTGGAAGGGGTGGCGCATTAGTTACATTTTGTGTGAGCATTTTTGGCTGCTCCTGGAATGCAGATGAAATCTTATCTGATCGGTTAGTGTCCGATGAGGATGTAGTCGACGAATGCCAAGGCTCTGAACTCCGAGATTTTTTCTGGGGCTCAAAAAACATCAGATGGGGATCTGCAAGGTGATTTGGGAGTTGGAGAAGAGATGATGGTACATTTCTAAGGTAAGTGCGGAGCTGGCTCACGAAATACGTTGAGAGATCGGCTAGGTGGGTGGCGAGCTAGGGTAAAAGAATCAGCGATGGCAATGACATGGGATCATTGGAACGAACTGCTTCTGTTGTCCCATTCTCGAGCATGTCGAATGAGCATCCGACAGCGATGACACTCGCGTTAGTGAGGGCAGTAGTGTATATGAGACTGCGTGCGTAATTGAGGAGATAGTCTCGAACGAGTTCCGTTGTCAACAAGACAGCTGCACCCAGTAGGATTCAGTTTTACTTCTAGAAATTACCTCGAACACGCACCTCCTGAGGCGGCCAGTGATTTTCCAAATGTATGTAACCTTGCGAAGATGCGCTTTTCTAGCCCAAGGGCGGCAACCATTCCTCGACCGTTAGGACCGTAGATCCCTGTGGCATGTGCTTCGTCTACGACCACATATCCATTGCCGAGGGGCAGCATCTTCTCCACGCAGTCGACGACATCAGACAGAGGCGACAAAGTGCCATCCATACTATAGAGACTCTCAACAGCTACAAAGACGCTTGATTTGCCCAACCTCAACTCGTTCCGATCTTGAAGGAGATGGCTCAATGTGCGCTGGAGAGCTGGGGCGGAGTTGTGTGTGAATGAAATCAAAGCATCGCGGGGGAGACGAGAACTTCGCATGCCATCGTGCACTGATGCATGGATATACTCGTCGTAAAGGACTACATCGCCGGGCTGGGGCACGGCGGAGAAGAACCCAGTATTTGCGTCGAATCCAGAGTTGAAGAGAAGTGCGGCCGGGGCGTCGAAAAAGCGACAGAGCCGGGCTTCGAGGGCTGCATGAGCAGGGGCGGAGACGAGCAGGCGTGAGCCGCCAGAACCGAGTATATTTGGTGCAGAGTTGAGCGCAGAAAGGACAGCGCTCCGGAGTGGGATCGAATCCGAGAGAGAAAGATAGTCGTTCGAGGTGAAATCGATCACAGGCTGTGCAGAGCTTGTATGAGACTCGGGTAGACGGCGCCTGATAAGACGATCATCCCGGGATTTGAGGACGGCGGCCAGTGTCTGGGTCAAGGATGACATGACTTCGAACAAGATGGGCTTGCTTGCGAAGAGTCCGAAAAGATAAGACTCCGAACTAGTACAACATGTACACGGACAGACACGAACATAGATGGCGGTTCTCGACGCCCCGAACCGTCCCACTCGTCTGGTCCCCGTCTCACATGGGGAGACGAGTTGGATGAGAAGACTTACGACATGGAACTCTCCATCAAACAAGCTTTAATGTTATGGAGAGTACACACAAATGTCAGTATGTAATCTGAATCTTCTTCCTTAACAGATCAAGTAGATATTTAAAAAGAATGCCGTGCCAGCGCTGGTAGGACTTCACGCTAGGCGTTTCAGCTTGGATCTTTCCTTCTTTCCATCCCCATGCATTTCCTTGTAAGTGCCAGCTTTCCTGGCGGTGCTGCTCCATGTTCTGATGTCGCATTCCAGCCAAACAACGGATCCAGGATTTTGATCGACTTTATCGTAGTCGGGGGAGGAATCACCGGTTTGGCATGTGCACTCGCACTCAGGAGAGTTGGTCATCGTGTGACCGTGCTCGAGAAGTTGGTAGAGGAGCAGGTATCGCAGGTATGTGTGCACCCACTGCTCGCCGACAGCCTCCCCACTCATTCTCATAGCTGGCCCGTGGCGGTGGTCGCTTACCGCCAAATGCATCCAAGATCTTGTTCCAGTGGGGTCTTGAAGACGCTTTACGTGAATTCGTGGTTTCCTCCAAGCGGATGGAGGTGATGAAATGTATGTATACGGCATGCAAACCCCACAATCGAAGCTGACACTTTAATCGTTTAACAGACGATACAGGTGATCTGTTGGGTACACACCCTTGGGAAGATGAGATTCTCCGGGAGGTTGGTGGCGAGTATCTCTTTTATCAGGTAAGTCCATCGATCACTTCGCAATTGTATCCTCATTCGGGTTCGTGACTTAGCATGTGGATCTGTGGCGGTTATTGCTTCGCTCCGCAAGAGATGCTGGCGCAGATGTCCGACTAGGTGCAAGAGTGGTTTCTATAGATGGAGACAACTGCAGTGTCAAGTTGTCTACGGGGCATGCGATGCGCGCCGATGTCATCGTCGCCGCAGTGGGGCGCTCGAGCAACCTGCAAACAATAGTATCAGGGAAAGATCAAACACTCTATGACTCGACGCCAATATACTGTCGATTTTACAGGTAAGGAGATACTATGCTCTAGTAACTGCCACTTGACGAATATCCCAATTCAGCGTCAGTGTCCCG
>Ga0307518_10001793_pt1 | contig 15875 bp, 9 predicted proteins | sample 25_EM_MG_FD_203889 | JGI IMG/M metagenome (GOLD analysis project Ga0307518, IMG submission 203889) | Populus trichocarpa ectomycorrhiza microbial communities from riparian zone in the Pacific Northwest, United States - 25_EM | ecosystem: Host-associated > Plants > Roots > Unclassified | place...
CTTCCACAGAAGTCCACAGTCTATGTCTATCTGGACAGAGCTGTCCAGTATGGACTAAGCTGGGGACTCTGTGGCTCTGTGTGGCACTGTCCAGAACTGTCCAGAACAAAGTGATTTGCTGATGGGTCATATGTGCTCACAACATATTATCACTGCTTGGCATGGAGTGGGCCCTCTGAGATGCTGACTCATGTTCTTCTCCTACTCATATATCACCATGGCAGGCCATTGACAAAGACAGTGGTGCCTATTGGATGGCCTAGAGTGGTGGTACTATACCATGTCCATATGGGCATCAAATATATTGGCCATCTAACTGCTACAAGATGAGCAATTAAATAAATCACATTTTTACAACAATAGGGGCTCTATGGGCTCCCAGACTAGGTATTGTCAATCTGACCATCTCAGAAGCTGGGGAGGCATCATATAGTATCTACTACAATACCCTCAGATCAATACTGCAGTGTGGTGACAAGGAGGAATGAAAACAACATTCAAAAGGCATAGGAAAATACCTCAAAAATGCAGAGACTTGCAAAACATATGAAACAATTGCCATATTACACAACACACAGAACTTGGCACTCTACAAATGATGTCAATGAGTTACTGACATGTCATAAGGCTCATTAGACATATATTAGATATTGGTTAGAAGTGTAGGTCATGTCAAGTGCTACCTTGGTGATAAGAGTCATGCACACTGTAGTATTGATATGCCACAGTCATACTACTGGCACATTTTCGCATTTTTGATATTTCATTACTATTCACTTATTAGACTCATTGTATACTATATCCTTTTATTAACACTGATGAAATGTCAAAAATGCGAAAATGTGTTATTATGTCATCATGTCATCATGGTGGCTATATAGAGATTGAAAAATGCAGTCTGATGGTACCCATATTACTCTATCACCTTTTTTGGATGTCATTATGGCATGATGCCATCATGGTGGCTATGTAGAGGTTGAAAATTGCAGTCTGATGGTACCCATATCACCCTATTATCTTTTTTGGATGTCATTATGGCATCATGCCATCATGATGACTGTGTAGAGGTTGAAAATTGCAGTCCGATGGTACCCATATCACTCTATTACCTTTTTTGGATATCATTATGGCATCATGCCATCATGGTGGCTGTGTAGAGGTTGAAAATTGCAGTCCAATGGTATCTAGATCACCCTATTTCCTTTTTTGGAGTAGTGGCTGTGTTTGGCCAAACAGGGTCCATCACCCCCTATGGCATAGGGGCTTCCTTCTAATTTAGGTGTGGCTGTGTTCTATACTTCCGAAATTTTCTAAGTCAACAGCTGAGTGCTGCAAATCCAATTATCCCTACTAACTAGTAAAGTTGACAGGGGTGTGACCACATTACTAGTTAGTAGGTCACAGGGTGTCACTTAGGTGGAGGGGGGAACGGAGGGAAGTTGATTCACTGGTGTTGGTTATGGGCCAGATTAGGAAGGTGGATCACAGATTCGCAGTGAGATTCATGTCCATCATCTCCGCGGATGAGCCTAATGTCTGCCTTGTTGAGCTGGGTGCGACACAACCCTAGATGGAGGAGGGAATGGCTGGCCTTGCTCATGAGCACCAGCACCAGCACCAGGGTCATCGACACCACCGATCATCAGGGCCAACAGGGAGCATTGGCGCGCCGGGTGGGAGTGGCAGTGGCGGAGGAAATGAGGGAGGGGCAAGTCCAATTGCAAGGGTGCATCTCTTGTCCTGGAACAAGTACTGCATATACCTGCTGCTAACACTGTGGGAAGTAAATGCGCTGAAAATCAGTGTCATTGGCACTGATCTGGTGGGCACTTCTTTTTAGTGTCACCTTCATGGCACTTCTTTTCAGTACCACATTGTGTTCTGACACTGATTCTATATCTATTTGTTAAGTTGGTTAGGGTTGGACAGGGTTATCCACCTTTGGCACTAGGATCTTCCCACAGTCTCTTGATGGGGTTTTTTGGTAGGGTGAAACATGTCTAAGAGATGCCCATCCTTGGCGCCATCCCCACTGAAGTCCCAGGATGGATGGGGGAGTTCTCCAGCGAGCCTCTGCCATATGTTCTATGATCCTTGGCGAACATCCCCAACGTTTTCCAACATCCTCAATCTGATGAGCCTCCTCAACATTCTCCGACATTAGCAAGCCTCTGCACCATTTCCCACTGCTTTTTTGGTGGGCCTCCCCCAATGTTCCACGATCTCTGGCATATGTTCTATGATCCGCCAATGGATCTCCTCAATACTCAGACGTTCTTTGGTGAGCCTCCCTCAACATTTTGTGACTGAGGAGATACCCCCTGGAGACTGAAGCCAGTCGGGCATGTCCTCCAGCATATTGCAGGAGGTTTGCCAACTCTCCACGCGCGACTTGGAGGCTCAGAATATTGTATTTAATAGAACACAGCACTGTAAACCATCCATTTTACTGTACAGAATGACATGTCCTATGTAATTTCTCATCTGCACGAAGGAAATACACAACCTCTCCACAAAACCTTCAATCACTGCTGCATGCAAGCCATACACTACTTGGGAACAACTTGGTCAGGTCCTTTCGCAATGCCATCCAGATGGCAGGTACCACTGGAGGATTGAGCATTCGGAGTAGCCTCAGAGCCAGGTGATAATGGTCAAGTTTCTTGGTGAAGAGGGTCATGGCCACCACTGCTTTCACCATGCTCAGCCATGTGTGCCGGATGGAAAGCAGGGTATGGATTGGTATAATTTCCATGTCCAATGGTGCTGGGCTGGGGATGCATAGTGGGATCTCTGTAAGGCATGTCATTTGCATACATATTCATATAATGATGTGAAGTGAGTGGCAGCGGGAGTGTTACGACCATGTCCAACTCCGGATCATATCCAGTCACATAATGTACCTACTTTGTCCCGTCTTACACGGCCACCCGAAGGTGAAAATCGGCCGAGTGTCACGGGCCAGCGGACAGTAGCCCAAGGATGGATTGTCACCGTGTAACACAGGCTGGGCCCAAGTTGGATATTATCACCTTGTGATATGGGTGGGCTATGGTGCTGTTTTAGGGAGTGGATAAGGGTGTAATCACCATGTCATATGTGCAGGCCGAGATTTGCTGTAATGGAAGGTAATGGGTGGGCTAGGAAACATTAGTACCAATGAATATAGTAGGGCTGAGCCACTTGGCAATAAGGTGGAACTACAAATAGAACTGCGGGTTCACTGCCAGGGTTTGACTACCGCGGGTTAACTACCGTGGTGTCACGCACCAAATGTGTTTGGTACTGTGGACATGGAGAAAGTTAGCCGATGAACTAATGCAAAGAATGCACCCAAGATCTGTTGAAAGATTGTCCTGACTTGAGGGATACAGACAGCCCTCGCTATCCATATCACGCAAAGTCAAGACTATCCTTATGCGAAGAATGAATACAAGCTCGTTGTAGCCATCTATCGCACAAGAATGACTATCCTGGAGCAAGAGATGACTGCCGACGTCTAGCAGTTATCCCTCGCACGAGAACCGCCAAGAAGCAGAAGAATCCAATGAATAATGATCTTTTGGTATGAGAAAGGAGTGCAGCCTTCTGCAGTCCAACTCCCATACCAGAACAACCAAAGAAGCAGAAGAAACGATTGAGAAACGAAGGAGAAAGAGAAGAATCATTTTTAGCGCCCAAATGTCAAATTTAGGCACCCAGTGCCGGCATTCCGATATTTTGAATAGCTCCATCGTTTTTGAAGCTACCAAGCACGTGACTATACCATCATGGAGCCTAGACCATGGTCTATCTGCCTGTCAAGTTCCGATGTAAATCTGTTTATTTCCCATGGAGATATTCCACCCGCAATCCAGACACCCGCTTCATCAGTCACTATGGAGTCCGCATTTTCTCTGGAACGTTTCTCCACTATTGCAGCAGACCTTGACTATGTCCTACTCTTGGGACAGCCTCTCCCTGAGTTCCTGTGCACTGCCTGGCACATATCTTCCCAGCCTGCTCCCTCAGTCCCTCTCGTTCTCGGTCAGCATGTTCTCCTCGTCAGTCCTGCGTCACACACATACTTTGGTTGCCTCAAGTCTATCGTTAGACTTGAAGACTCATACCTGGTCATCTCTGTGTCTCCTGAGTCCTCTGCATATGGTCCTTTCATCCCAGAGTCATGTCACATCCATCTCCCTCCATCATTCATCTCACTTCCCTGGACATGTCGAATCTGCTACTCACGTTTCACTTCCCTGCTATCCCGCAACAAACACAGATGAAACAGTGCTCTAGAACTCTTCTTAGGAGCCCTTATAGAGTACAGAACCTTCCCCTTACTGCTCAAGGGAAGACTGCTCTTGGGGAGCACCAATTTTCGCGTTTTTGTCCTACAGAAGCTCAACCCAAGGGATTTGTGACACTCTGTGACCAACTGTTACTCTTCTAGACATTCCAGGCCCCCTGACACTGCTCTTCTGGTCAGATCAATTCTCTTATTATCCCCCAGCCACTCCCATCAGTGGCACTGCTTCAGAAGCTCATCTCCAGATCTAAAGTTCAATTAAACACAGGTTGTGCTTCCCTTCTGTCTGAGTCACACAGAGTTTTGTTAGATGGCTCGTGCAGGGAACTAGCTCAGAGGCAAACTCAGTGTCTGGTTTGGAACACTAAATATATAACTGACCTAGCTCAGAGGCAAACTAAGTAAGTTAGTACTAAGTAAATGAAAGTGACTAGATGTCTTACCTCAGTGTCTGGTTTGGAACACTGAGGTGAAAAGAGTCCTCGAGTGGATGAAAAATCCTCCGTGCTTACGTAAGGATACTCATCGCACAAATAAGGAAACTAACAGTAAGCCTAGAGAATGGTAGTGACGAAGTAGGTCTTTCAACACACCCACTCGACAAGTAGTCCTTAGTAGAATAGTATAGTATAGGTTTGCATACCTATGATAATAAAAACGAATGGTATAATGCACCCACTCAATGTGTGATGCTTGAGTCCATTGCGAATCTCGCACGGGTGGCTGTGCCATCCATGCTTTAGTAAGCGCGCACGTTGGGTATAGTTGGGGTTGGCGGATTGTCCGTCTCGATCGCATTGTGGTCGTGTGGATTGTCGGATTCACCAAAAGGATGGGCAGGAGAACCATTTATTTTATTAGATGCAGCCATGGACCAGAAGTCGCGACAGCCAGGCGCATTGTAGAGCATGGTGAGTCCCTTTGTTGAGGTATCATGTGCGTTGACCATGTGACTCGGGTCACATGACTCCGTTGCGGCCTTTGGGCTGCGTGCAACGTTGCAGCTCTTGTCGTCGTCCATTTCGACTGACCAAGGTAAGCTTTCGATTCCCTTTGTATCCAGCTGACCTTTTTCTTCTTTTACAGCCCTTTGACGTCCGTTTTGACAGGTTTCCAGGTCGTTCCTGCGCGGATATCCGCTCTGCCTGCAAGCTGGCGCCCTCAAGTCGTCTGTTTCGCCTGTCGGAGGCACGTTTCGAGTCAGCAGGTCGAGCGGGTGACTCGGGACCCTTTGGCAGGTATGTCCGTCTCCGTCCGTCCATTTCCTGTCCCTTCTAACCTCCAATTTGATCGTCTCGCCTCCAAACTCGAGTTTGGGGGTTGAGTCGCCTTGATGGCGCGATCTGTCTCGATCGGATCGATCGGATGGTTTTGCTAACTCATTTACAGCGTCCTCTTGCCATTTCAACATGGGAGCTTGGGTGGTAGGCCCATCAGAGCCCTCAGTGCTCGTTGGCACCCTCCAGCTGTCCATTTTGCCTGTAGGAGGTGCGTTTCGAGTCAGTGGCTCGAGCGGTCGATTTGGGGGCCTTTGATAGGTACGTTCCTCTCCATCTGTCCGCTTCTCGTCTGTTCTAACCTCCATTTCGATCGTCTTGCCTCCAGATTTGAATTTGGGGGTCAAGTCCCCTTGGTGGCGCAATCTCCCTCGATCGGATGCAATGGATGTGTTCACTGACCCTTTTACAGCTTCTCCTTGACGTTTCCACGCAGGTACTCGAGCGGTGAGCTCATCGGAGCCCTCCACGGCGCTCGTTGGCACACTCAAGCCTCCAGGTGAGTTCGAGCGTCTTTTGATGGATCGTTGACCTGTCCCGCATGCTAACCCTCCCGTTTCTTCAGCGTTTGGGTATATTCCATCGACGGTGACGTGGCTGAGGCTGTTTGTGCTCACTATTGCGAGCCTTTGGCTCTCGCCATCGAATCCATTCAATTTTGGCTTGTTTAATTGCAGTTGGACCATTTGGCTGGGGCTGTTTGTGCTTGCAGTTGCAGGCCTTTGGCTGGGCGTTATGGAGTCATCTCCAGGGTGGTTGACAGTAGGTATGTCCGTTTGCATCTTAGACTCGAGCGTGCGGAGTTTTTTGACTGACTGTTTCCTTTTAGTGAACGTTTCACGCGGTGTCCTGCCACCGGCGATCAAGGGCATGTATGCCCAGTTTAGAGTGTCTCCCACATCTAGTGCGGAGATGGTTTTGCCATCGCCGGGGGTAGTGAGGTGGGGAGGCCTCAGTGGGTGATGCGAGTCGAATAGATCGTGTTCACGGCACATAGTGTGTGCGGACACAGTGGAGTTGACGACACGGTCCCTTTGAATAGGGATGCCAGTCTGTCGAGCCAAGAATAGACGGAGCGGTGGTAAGTGGGTTGATCCCGTTTTCGTGATGCGAGCCGCTAACTCCTTTTCATCAGCTTGCTCCTTCGACATATCATCTTTCTCTGACAAGCATTCAGCGGCTCGTTTGGCCCAACACTCGTCCTCGGTGTGACCGCCCTTCGAGCAGTAAGTGCATGACTTTTTTCCTTTATCCTCTTTACTAACTTTTCCCTTTCCTTTCTGTTTAGATCGTCCTGTCGTCTTCGCAGCGAGAGCTGAATGAGTCGAGGCTATCTTCCTCGACTTTTCCTCAATTAGGACTTGGCTGATAACAGCATCCGTCGTGAGTTTGTCATCGGCGGCCATTAAAATGGTCCGAAGAGTAGAATAGGTAGGTGGGAGCGAGATTACCATGGCAATCGCGATGAGAGATTCTTCGAGCGGTTGGCCAAGTGTTTTCAGCACGTTGGCCTTCTGCCGCATGGAGTTCAACTGTGTTTCCATAGATTCGTCATCCGAGAGCGTATTTCGGAAGAGCTCGCTTATAAGGTAGGCAATTGACTGTTTTCCTTTCCCCTCGTAGCGCTCACTCAGCTTTTTCCAGGCATCTGCAGACGTCATCGTGTACAGTACCCCACTAAGGGGTTCATCCTTTAAAGTAAGTGTTATCTGTGCGAGGGCTTCTCGGTCTCTCGAGAGCCAATCTTCGTGTTTGGCTGGATGAGTTACTTCATCCAGTTGGGCTTCATCTCCAGTGATGACTTTCCATAGACCTCTAACACCTAAGACCATGCAGACATGAAATTTCCACATCTGGTAATTCGTTCCGTCGTCTTCGAGTGAAGGTACATCGTATAGACGACTTGTACCCGCGGACTTAACTGATGCCGTCGAGGCTACAGTTGAAGTTTTCATTTTTCCGGCCGTTGAAGCCGAGGGTGGAGTAGACATCTTGCGAGTAGGAGTAGTAGTCTTGATAGCACGAGTAGTATTGTTGCTTGTCTAGTTTTGTAGGCCAACAGGGCTCATAACCTTTTGTTAGATGGCTCGTGCAGGGAACTAGCTCAGAGGCAAACTCAGTGTCTGGTTTGGAACACTAAATATATAACTGACCTAGCTCAGAGGCAAACTAAGTAAGTTAGTACTAAGTAAATGAAAGTGTGACTAGATGTCTTACCTCAGTGTCTGGTTTGGAACACTGAGGTGAAAAGAGTCCTCGAGCGGATGAAAAATCCTCCATGCTTACGTAAGGATACTTGTCGCACAAATAAGGAAACTAACAGTAAGCCTAGAGAATGGTAGTGACGAAGTAGGTCTTTCAACACAGAGTCACTCTGGCTCACTCTGACTCACTCTGCTGCGCATTATTCATCCCCTCTTGGCATTACTAATCCCCATTACTCCCCTTACCAATCACTTACCAATCATCCTTCAAATCATGCTTATTATGCTGCTTATCAATTCATGACTCATGCCCCTATGATTCATATGCATTGTGTCATCGCATATGCTCATTTAGCTTCGATCTACTCATCCCATGCTTTCCCCCCTCTCTTTTGGGCCCCATGCAATGATTTTTCCATTTTCTTGGTTGTGCACCCCTTTTTACCTATGTTTTTGCTCATTCCCTTGGCTCAGCAGCTTGTTCAGGCTCTCCCCATCGATGACTCAGCCTGATTACACTGCTTATCAATTGCTTACCAATTTCTTACCAAGCACTTAGTCATTTGTGCTTACAGGGCCACAGCCCCTCCTGTATATAAACCAGCAGCCAAAGGCTGCAAGGAAGTGTCTGCTTCCCCCTCAATAAAGCGACCACATTCACTCTCCCTCACTCTCTATAAGCTCCATCTCTGTCTTTGGACTTGTAGGTCACCCAGTGCTGGCCTAAAGCTCCACTATTGTTGTTTGTCAGATATACTTGATATCTGATCAGCTCTCTAGGCTCAAGCACAGTCTAGCTCATCAATCCACTCTATCCCATCACTGTCCATCGCATTTTTGAAGCAGGAACTGTCCCCTTGCTCCCCCTCTGCTCCATCACTGCTATTACACCCCTGTCATCAATCCATCACCACTGCTCAACCCCAGGACCCTTCCTAACCACTGTGGTAGGCTGAAGAGGAGTCAATACCATCCCCTGTTGCATCTATTCCCCATCACAAGCCCTTCCCTTCCCTCCTGCACCTTACCTGAAGGCTTGCAGCACATCCCCCTGTGGAGATCATATACCAGAACCGTAGAGGAATACCACCACTCGCTTATTGTTGTCATTGGGTGTTGGTTGTTGGTTGTTCTGACCTCTTCCCTCACTTAGATGCACACTGTCCTTCACCATGTCCTCCTCCGCATCAACCGTCTACTGGGAAGAACCCCGTAAATCCCTTCCCCTCTCTTGGGACACCCCCCACCTCCATTTCCTCCACTGTCAAACCAACTGAGTTGAAGATCGGAGTCCCTATAGAGTACGATGGGAACCAGGAGGAAGCCACCGGCTGACTGATGTCGGTCAAAGCTTACCTTTTGATCAACAGTGACGTCTATAACAACGACGAGAAGAGAGTCGCCTTTGGCCTCTCTCACATGAAAAAGGCCGTAGCTCAATCATGGGCCACAGATTATTATGAACAGGCTCTCGCCCAGAATCCCCCTACCTTCAGAACATGGCAAAATTTCGAAAAGGAGTTCAAAAAATCCTTTATGCCTGTAGACACCGCTGGTACAGCCATTGCCAGGTTGAGAACCCTGACCCAGAAAGGAACAGTCGAGGAATACATCACCGAGTTCCGGACCCACGCCCACCGAAGCACTATCAAGGACCAACATGCCTTGATCGAGTTCTTTACCACTGGGTTGAAAACTCCTTTGGTAAACAGAATCTATGGAATGGACACTGTCCCAGACACCATTGAAGGATGGTACGAAAAAGCCTCCCACTTTGAGAACCAGTGGCAGAAGGCAAGGGCCATCGCTTCTAGGTCTAACAAGGCAGACCAACCCAAAAAGAAAACCTACTCCAGACCCAGCATCAGGGAAAGAGACCCCGACGCTATGGACATAGATGCTGTCCGACTTTCAAAGGAAGACAGGGATAGATACATCAAAGAGGGCCGCTGCTTCAACTGCGGCAGTAAAGGACACCTCTCTTGAGAGTGTACAGGAAAGCAACCCACCAAAGGAGTAAAAAGGGTTGAAAAGAAAAAGGAGGAAGAAGAAACCTCTGATGAGGAAGGAGGAGCTGTCTCACTAGTCAAGGCAGCCAAGTTCCTCGGAAAGGGTTTTTAGAAAGGAGGGTTGAGTTGACGCCAACACCTCCTTGTTTTACGAAGGAAAGTTCATCTGCTTCTGTTCTTGCTGTACAAGTGTCTTCTGCACGATCCATGCGAATTTCAGTATCTCTTTTACCTGATGAACAAACCCTTCGAGTCGTCAACACACACGCCAAGGTAGACTCAGGGGCCGACATCTCCTGTATTGATTGGGGATTTGTCAGAAAGAACCACATCCCCACCGAACGACTCCCCAAGCCAATCAGTCTCAGGAATGCCGACGGCTCCATAAATGCCAAGGGAAAAATCCTCTTTGTCGCCCCCCTTTTCTTCCGAATTGGGAGGATCACCCAGAAGGTCCACTTCTTTGTCATGAGTTGCGGAAATGAAAACATTATACTCGGCCTTCCTTGGCTAAAGGAAGCCAACCCGAACATTGATTGGGAAAAGGAATCCCTAACCCTTGATGACAAGGTTGACCAATCGAAGGAATTGGTCGAACTACATAACATTCGAAATGTTACCTGATTCAACCCCTCGAAACCCGACCCCTCTGGTACCCACTATGAACCACAGGACAGAAAAGGGTTGTTCTATCATCTTGATTATGAAGAACCAGAACCCTTCACAGTCCAAGCTGTAAAAGCTTGGGCCTGGGAAACCATCCTCCAGGCCTCTTTGGTTAAGTGGCCCAACAATGCAGAAATACGAAAGGTGAACATAGCCACCAAACTAGCCAGAGAAGCAGAAAGGTCGAAACCAAAACCCACTCTCCCACCGGAATACTCCAACTTCTCTGATATCTTTGACAAACCACTAGAGGGCATTCTCCCTCCACCCTGACCTTACGATCATGCCATAAACCTTGATGAGGACTTTGTCCCAAGGGTGGCAAAAGCGTACCCTCTGTCCCCAAAGGAAAAGGAGGCAGCTGAGAGGTTTGTTGATGAAAGTTTGAGGGAAGGAAAAATCTGCCCCTCTAAATCTCCCCAGGCTGCCCCGTTCTTCTTTGTAGCCAAGAAAGACGGATCCCTCAGACCATGCCAAGACTACCAGTACCTAAACAAGCATACAGTGAAGGACGCTTACCCTCTCCCCCTCGTATCCACCCTGGTTGACCAGTTAAAGGGAGCATCCATCTTCACAAAAATGGATGTTAGGTCTGGATATAACAATGTTCGCATCAAGGAAGGAGATCAGTGGAAAGCTGCCTTCATTACTCACAAGGGACTCTTTGAATCCACTGTCATGTTCTTTGGCCTGTGCAACTCCCCCGCCACCTTCCAACAGTTCATGAACAACTCCTTCCGAGACATGATTGCAGAAGGATGGCTGGTGGTATACATGGACGACCTCCTCATCTTCTCTGATGATGAGGAAACCCACCGACTTTGAACACTCCGTGTTCTTCAACGCATGAGAGAACTGGCACTCCCCCTGAAGATTGAAAAGTGCCACTTCAACCTCCCTGAAGTTGAGTACTTAGGGATGATTGTCAGAAAAAACACTGTTGCAATGGACCCAGTAAAGGTGAAGGGTATTGAAGACTGGCCCACTCCATCCAAGGTCAGAGATGTACAATCTTTCCTTGGGTTTGCAAACTTCCATCGACGATTCATCCCCAGTTATTCAAACATTGCCCGACCCCTCATCGACCTCACCAAGAAGAACACCCCTTGGGAATGGTCTTCTAAATGTGAAAGGGCATTTGACGTCCTCAAAAGGATATTCTGCATGCAGCCCGTTCTAAAGATGCCCGACCCATTGGCCCCATTCTCTATTGCCACCAACGCCTCCAAATATGCCACCAGAGGAGTCCTTATGCAACAGGACACCAATGGAGATTGGAAACCCTGCGCGTTCCTATCTCAGTCTCTAAACCCTGCTGAGTGAAACTATGACATCTATGACAGGGAACTTCTTGCAGTTATTTGAGCGCTAAAAGAATGGAGACACTACCTCCACGGCTCTCCTTACCCGGTGAAGGTCCAAACCAACCATAAGAACCTCACCTACTTTAAACAGCCACAAAACCTAAACCGTCACCAAGCCCGTTGGCTCCTTGATCTCTCTGATTTCAATTTAGAACTCCATCATGTCCCGGGCAAAGACCTAGGAGCACCTGACACTCTATCTAGACAACCAGATCATGTCAGTGATGACTCTGATAATGAACAGGTCACCCTCCTTCCCGAAACACTGTTTGTTAACCTCATCGACTCCTCCTTAGCCTGGAAAATTGCACTATCCTCTGAAACTGACCCGGTGGTCCTCACCGCCTTACAGGCCTTAGATGGCGAAATGCCCCTCCCCTTTAAGTCCAGATTGACTGATTGGACTTACAAAGGGGGTATTCTCTCATACAAGGATCGGGTGTATGTCCCTGACCACCTTGAACTCCGCCGCGCCGCTGTGGCAAGGCATCATGACCACCCCACTGCTGGACACCCCGGCATCTTGAAAACATGCCAGCTGGTAACCACCAAGTTCTGGTGGCCAGGTTTACCCACCTTCATTTGGCAATACATTGAAGGATGTGCTATCTGCTGACAAAACAAGGTCAACACCCACCCCACCACCCCACCTCTTGTCCCCATTCCATCTTCTGCTTCGCGACCCTTCCAACAGATCTCGTGTGACCTTATCACCGATCTTCCCCTCTCCTCAGGGTTCAACTCTGTGCTGGTCGTGGTAGATCATGGCCTTACAAAGGGGGTAATTTTCTCCCCAACTATGAAAACCGCCACTGCTGCAGACATCGCTACCCTTTTTTATAATAGGGTATACTCCAGATTCGGACTCTATGACAAGGTTATTTCCAATAGAGGTCCCCAATTCGCATCCCTCTTTGCAAAGGAACTTGGAAAACTCCTCGGATACTCCCTTGCCCTGTCTACCGCATACCACCCTCAAACTGATGGCGAAACAGAACAAGTCAACCAGGAACTTGAAGTCTACCTTTGGATCTTCTGCCAGAACGATCCGTTCTCTTGGGCTGACCACTTACCTACCGCAGAATTCGCTCACAACCACCGTCCCCACTCTGTGACCAACCAATCGCCATTCTACCTCATGTATGGCTATGAACCGAGACCACTTCCCTCTGTAATCTCCGAAACCCACATTCCTGTGGCGGAAAGTCGCATCAAGGAACTGTCTGAAGTGAGAAGGGAAGCCCTGGCTGCACATGACATCGCCCGCAAGGTGATGAGGGATCGATCAACGGCGAAGTTCTCCCCATTCCTGAAGGGTGACAAAGTGTGGCTCGAGGCACGCAACCTGAAGTGCCTATATGAAAACCGCAAGTTCGCTCCTAAACGAGAAGGACCCTTCTTAATCTCCGAAGTTCTCTCCCCCATCACTTATTGCCTCGCCATTCCCACAAAATGGAAGATTCACAACACGTTCCATGCTTCCCTCTTATCGCCCTATCGCGAAAATGGCATACATGGCCCCAACTATACGAGGCCACCACCTGACCTGATCAAAGGAGAAGAAGAATATGAAGTCGAAGCAATAATTTCCCATCGGGGCTCCGCTAGGAACAGATCGTACCTTGTGCAGTGGAAAGGGTACTCATCAGCTGACGACTCCTGGGAACCTGAAACACACCTTGAACACACTGCAGACCTTCTCACTGCGTATAAAAGACAGCACCCCAAGGCTTTCTCCTCCAGAACCACAACTTCCATCATCTCTATAGGTCACATCTCTCTGAACATGCCTGCTACTCGTACTACCCCCTTTGCTCGTCGCCTCAGACAGCCTGCCCATGAACAGGTCCTCAGGACCCACAAACTCTTCCTTGATGATTCCTTACACACAAGCCCCCTCTTCCTGGCTCTTGACCCCGACTCCCCCCTTTATCTCGTTTATCGTGCCACCCTTCAATCCTTCTGGGTTGAAAACTTGGCTAAGTACCTCGACAACAATGAACCAAACCTTCGTCTTACCAAAACTATCTTGAGGACCATCACCATGGAACTTGTCCCTGATTTGATGCAGTTATTTGACCAACTCGGAGGCGCAGACCTCATCTATAATATCCGGAATGCTCGCACAAAGCCCACCACTCGTCCTAGTGGAGGAGAGTCTGCCTCCTTCTCCGACTCGTCTGCCCCCCTTCCTGTCCGTGTGCACACCCCTCAGCACGCTCGCTCCCGCTCCATCATCTTTGAAGTTCCCCTCGCTGGGACCAGACAATGCACCAACCCGTCCCCTCCTGGCAGTCCTGCCAACCCCATTGACGTTGACTCATCTTCCTCTAGTGAGGTCGACCCTGAGAAAACCTTCAGAATTAACCCTTTCTGTTTCGAAGCCACTCTACAGCATGTTGAGGAACTACACTTGGACCCCCCTCGATCCTCCCCTGCCCTTGGTCCTCTTGGACCATCTCACCCTTCCTATCATCTGGCTTGCTTCGAATGCCGTTGCCTCGGACATTGGCGTCAGGATTGCCCCTTTTACCAGTGCCCATTCTGTCTAAAGTTCCACCCTGGACATACTACTGGCACCTGTCCCAGTTGCCCCTCGACCTCTCATCGCTCAGCACCTCCTCCCGTCATCAAGGAGGAACTGGCAGACTATGATGATAACTACGAGTACGACGAGGTCGCTGAAGCCAATATCACTGGAGAACCCTGTGGGAGTACCTTTTGAGAATTGGTGATTCTTGGTGTACAAAGGGGGTAATGTTACGGTTGCCCCGCTCTTTTCTTTCTTCACTTCCCTTTCTGGACTAGTCCCTTTTCCGAACAGCCTCATTGCTGTACAACATGTGTTTCCCTGCTGCCCGTGTTGGCTATGCCTTCCTGTGTTCAGCTATGCCTGTGGCAGCCAGTAGCCTTAGTTTCTCTTGCCTCGTGTACACCGTGCTGCCTCCATGAGGCTATACGAACTGTAGTATATAAACCCTAATTGTCAGAACCGGTTCCTCCGACGAACTCTGACATGAGCGGAGATAAGTAAGAAGGGTTGTTGACGACAGGCGCAGGAGATGCGGAGGTGTTGAGGACTTTGGCTTCAGCGTATGTGCTGCGCCCTTGTGATACCTGCGTCCTCATATTTCAGAGGACTAAGAGACAGAGTGACGGAGGTCTGACGAAGGTCGGGGTTGCCAGAAGGCAGAGGAGAACAGAGGAGAACAGAGGGGAGTTCGCAGGAAGTATTCAAGATGATATTCGAACTGAGGGACAATCTAACCGAAAAGCGGAGGAGAGACATAGCGGAGAGGTAGCTAAGAGTCTGCGGATGACAAACGGATGAGTAACATACACGGAACGGAGATCAGTGATAAGCATAACAGATCAAAAGGTTAACAGGACACAGCTATGAGTAATCAGATCTAATCTAAAACGGGAACAAGGGAAGCAGGAACAGAAGCGGAACGGAAGCATACAATAACCGGAGGCATAAGCGCGGAACTATTTACTAAAAGGAGACGGAGCGTCAATTGTCGGAGCGGAGATGGATACGTAGCGTCGGAGGTGTCCGATTGTGATCGGACTTGAGTCTACAATAGTCTAGAGGCCTTGCGGAGTCACAAGGCGTCACGTGGTTGTGACACTAATGACAGCTCCTGTATTCCCCATTCTCAAGCTACCCAATCTAGCTTGTCTTGCCTCTTTGATTGCTCTCATATCTCTACCAAGAGATACTCAGAACTCTCGACCAAATCCAATGAACTCTGCTGGTTAGGAAACCGCCATCCCTAGAACCAAGTCAGTCATGTCAAGTACAACTGGTACATTAATACCACATTCGGTCATTGTCTGAATTTCATGTTGTCGGTGAGTCTTGATCATAGAGTCTGTCTGACATTTCACAGTGCTGTGCTGGTAGCTGATGTCTCTGCTCTGCAGCACCAGTTGGGCTGCACTGCAGTTGCTTGTGTTGCTACTCGTTTTCCATTTACACAGGCCTTTGATCGCCTTTGATCACCACTAATATTACATTTGCAGACCTGGTTTTCAGCCTCCATCACAACTAACTAGTTGCA
>Ga0307518_10001794_pt1 | contig 15871 bp, 7 predicted proteins | sample 25_EM_MG_FD_203889 | JGI IMG/M metagenome (GOLD analysis project Ga0307518, IMG submission 203889) | Populus trichocarpa ectomycorrhiza microbial communities from riparian zone in the Pacific Northwest, United States - 25_EM | ecosystem: Host-associated > Plants > Roots > Unclassified | place...
TTCCATCAATACCTAATTACAATTTGTTCACCTGTTAGCTCACCAAACGTCAGCACAATTATTTTAAATCTCTTTAAATGTATTGAATTATACGTTGAAAGAAGCCAAGACAGAGAGAATCAATGAGTTAAAATATGTGGATAAAGGATAAGAGATTGTACGATAAATATCCTTCCATTCTATATATCAACGAATAAAGAGTTCTTATAAATTTTCTAATTTATGGGGGAAAAAGAAATCCTTATGGTTTGTTTATAATGCAATATGTACATCATTAATCGAGTTGTGGATCTCAAGCAACAAGTTAATGATTTTAGCCTTAACAACAATGATGATCAATTATTCTCGAATTTGGTCAGAGCAAATGAATACAAATGTTATGATTTTAGCATCATCACTATGAAAAATTGTAGGGAAGCTCAAAAATACATGGTTATTCAAAGAATAAAAGATATAAAAATAATAAGGGTATGTTTTCTTATGCTTTATGTGTTATTAGAGTATAAAAATTCAATGATATTTTGATTTTTATTTCTTGAAGCAAACTTTTTTTTTTTTATCTACAAGCCTTGCAAATTACTTTCTAGGTGTGAGCCCTTCTTTTTCAAAAAGGTTGTAGCAAACCTGTTAGTTTTCAATCTCATTTTTCCCAACCACCACGCATGACCTGGCCTGTAGTTTCACTCTCATGCCCGATGATATCTCAACCTTCACTACAAGTTGAGATGGCTTGGTTTCCACTTTAAACCCTATAATCTCCTGTAATCTCTCCAAGTCTTCTCCCTACACGCTCTCTCCATTTTGTTCTCCCATTTTATAGAGACCAAAGTCCATTAGGCAAGACCATTTTCGTCCTTGTCTAACCTACACAACCTTCACTACCCCGTCGTCTTTTATCTTCAACGAACTTAGACTTTGTTTTCATCTCAAGGTGATTGCAATACTCATGGCTAATATGTCTTCTTTGTCTTTTGTCGTAGCACTGGCAATTTTCGCCTTTGTTTTTTCTCATGCATTTTCTACATCACGGCGAGTTTTAGAGCATCCAAAGGTGCAAAATGGCTTCCGAGTGAAGCTCAAACATGTTGATTCGGGTAAGAACTTAACGAAATTCGAGCGTATTCAACACGGGGTTAAGCGTGGAAGACACAGGTTGCAAAGATTCAAAGCAATGGCACTGGTAGCATCTTCTAATTCTGAGATTGATGCCCCAGTTCTTCCCGGGAATGGTGAGTTCTTGATGAAGCTAGCTATTGGCACGCCACCGGAGACTTATTCTGCAATAATGGACACAGGTAGCGATTTGATATGGACTCAGTGCAAGCCTTGCACACAGTGTTTTGATCAACCCACTCCTATTTTTGATCCAAAAAAGTCCTCTTCTTTCTCTAAGTTATCATGTTCTAGCAAATTATGTGAAGCATTACCCCAGTCCACTTGCAGCGATGGCTGCGAATATCTGTATGGTTATGGCGATTATTCTTCAACACAAGGAATGCTGGCAAGCGAAACTCTCACGTTTGGCAAGGTTTCAGTTCCTGAAGTTGCATTCGGTTGCGGAGAAGATAACGAGGGAAGTGGATTCAGCCAGGGTTCTGGCCTAGTGGGGCTTGGCCGTGGGCCCTTGTCATTGGTTTCTCAACTCAAGGAGCCCAAGTTCTCATATTGCTTAACCTCTGTTGATGACACAAAAGCCAGCACACTATTGATGGGATCTCTAGCAAGTGTGAAAGCATCAGACAGTGAAATCAAGACCACCCCTTTAATCCAGAACTCAGCACAGCCATCATTTTACTATCTTTCCCTTGAAGGAATATCAGTGGGTGACACTAGCTTACCTATCAAGAAATCTACCTTTTCACTCCAAGAAGATGGAAGTGGTGGCCTTATTATTGACTCTGGCACTACAATAACCTATTTAGAACAAAGTGCTTTTGATTTGGTAGCCAAAGAGTTCACCTCTCAGATTAATCTCCCGGTGGACAATTCCGGCTCGACGGGGCTCGAAGTTTGCTTCACATTGCCATCAGGCTCAACCGATATAGAGGTGCCTAAGTTGGTATTCCACTTTGATGGAGCAGACTTGGAATTGCCAGCCGAAAACTATATGATTGCCGATGCAAGCATGGGAGTAGCTTGCTTGGCCATGGGGAGCTCAAGTGGCATGTCTATTTTCGGCAATATTCAGCAACAGAACATGTTAGTGCTCCATGATCTTGAGAAGGAAACCTTGTCATTCCTTCCAACACAGTGTGATGAACTATGAGCTTGTGTTCTAATTAGGTTATTCCTTTGCGTGCTTGCTTGAGTGTGTTTACAGAAATTGCATTGTTTAATTAATTAACCTCCTTGGTTGCTTGCACTTAATTAAGATGCAACATTCCTTTCATTCAGATCAGCTAGCTATAACATAGGGTTAGATTAAAAATACATAAACAAAACAAAACGTAAGGACAAGCTAGCTAACACTTGAATTTTTATTATTTATGAGAATAGTTGCTCAACTTCCTAGCTACCTGCTAAAAAATAACATTTTAAAAAAAACAATATTGCAAGGTAACTTCACCTTGTAGACAACCTTAATTAGACATGTATTCCTGTATCATGTTATCAAATATTAACAAAAAAAAAAAAACTATAAAACCTTAGGTTTTCACCGTAAAACATCATGGATTATAACAATAAAATGACTCATTTGATTTTAAAAAACAAAGCTTTTATAACTTATGTCAAAGGCTACATCTTTTTGGTTTTTTAATTTTAATAATCAAGTTGATGACATGTGATAGTCAAATGTTTTTCTTTATTTTTTTTATTACTATTTGATTTATTTATTTTGATTAATTGTTTTTTTCAATTTATTCTTTTATTATTTTGTTTCATTTAATTTTTGTATCAAATTCTTTTAATTGCTATTTTTTATTTATCATTTTTCTAATTGAATTTTATTTTCAATTTCATCCCTTAACATTTAATTTCTATTTATTTTTACGTCAAATTCGGTCTTCATTCTTTTAATTGCTATTTATTTTGTTTTAGATCATTTTTGTAATATTCTTTTTTTTTCTCAATTTTATCCCTTAACATTTTGTGGTTGAGAATTTTACTTCGTTCTTTTTACAAACCTTCTATGGTGTTAGTCTTGAGCTCATCACAAAGGTCATGAGTTTTGGATATTAACACATTTTGACTTTGATCTTTTTTTAAGTTCTTTTTAAATTTTATTTTTTCCAATATCATTATTCAATGTTTGGTTTATTGAACATTAGTCTTTGTGCTATTTCTTTTTTCTTTTTTGTCTACAGTGTTATCCCAAATATCCATGTCTAAGGTTAAATGATTAACGGGTTAACTTGAATTAACTCAAATATTTTTTCTATTGCTTTTTTTGAATTAATTTTTTTTTAATTTAACCATTCAATATATGATTGTTTGATCATTAAACTTCATTGTTTTATTCAACTTGCTTTCAACGAGGTTACCCTGGTATTATGATTGGGTCGTAGATTTAGTATACTAACCTGGATAGGCTTAGCTTGTTTTTTTTTTTACCTCTTTTATCATTTCCAATCTTTTTATTAATTTATTTATTGTCATTGTATTTTTTTTTATTTGTGTTAACGCAATCATGCAAGTTTATTGAACCAATTAAGTTAATAACGCAAATATTTTTTTTTTTTTTTTGCTTGTTTAGAAACACTTTGGTCATCTTAATATTTTTTATGGTGAAAAAAATTTGACTAGCCACCTATCTAGTTTATGATGCTAATAGGGCTCGATATCCTTGTCCATGTAAACACATATACTTACAGGGGACTGAAAATGAAGGATTAACCATTAACTAGTACAGGATGATACATCAAAACGTTAATACCAAAATGACAAAAAAAAAAAAAAAAAAGCCTCCAGCTGATCAACAAGAAATATTTAAGGCTCACAAAAGATCTCTCCCAAACCCAACCTAAATGAAGTCGGAAATGATGTGATTTTTGGGGCAAACAAGAAACAACACGGGCTTCAAGATCATTATCAACATGTTGGGTCTTGCTAGGTTTTGCTATCACTTAAATCTTAGCTCTTTTTAACTTTCTTGAGCTTCTTTAATATTGGGCTTCAGCATTTCGAGAAGAGTAATGATATTATTGAGACATCTAAATAGCTACAATTAAATGGTGGGTTGACCGTGGCCCTTCTTATGTGATGTTTTACTATTCTTTCCTATCGCCTTTCAAGTTTACTTCTCTATTCTTTTTTCTTCCCTTCCCTTTCCCTGGGGAAGAGACGAACCTTGAAGATAAAACCATATATGGTGATTTTTGTCAAGACATGTTGACTCCTATAAGCAAAAGCATGTATACATTTTTTTCTATCGTCCTTCACAAAAATAACTACTTTTAGTTTTAGTATATGTTGGTGAAATAAAAAAGTTAAAAATAATAATTAAATAACACAATTTATACTCGTGATTGAAAATGATCAAATGATACCAAGAAAAATCATAAGCGATACTAAGAAGATCAAAATTGTTGTCAAAGACAATTGAGATATCCTCCACTTTTGGAAAACAAGTGTGGTCCACTTGGGTCATCATTGAAAATCTTTTTTGGTGTTGTATTCTTCTCTCAATATTTTTTTTATGTTACCGGTAGTGTTGTAATCGGAGCTTCAATGTATCTTTGGGATCTTTCTTTCTTTTTTTCTTTCCTTCCTCTCTCTTCTCTCCTACCTATTTTATATTTTGTTTTTATTAAAAATTGTTATTCAGAATAGTGACAAGTTATAAAAGTCATATTTTTCAAGTGCAATAGGTACAAACTATGCTATTTCACAATTTATTTTTTGAATCGAGCTATTCCGCCAATATTTTTTTTATTAATTGTGCTAATTTAAAAATAAAATCCACAAAAACACACAATACTAGCATAGTACTAATTTGCAAGAACAATTCGAATATGTTTTTTTTTACAAGAATAAAGATATAAATCATAGTTATTAAATTCAATCTGAATTTACATGTTAATCTAAAAAATTTGAGACTCGAAACTTATTTTGACATGAGTTTTAATTTAAATCATAGTTATTAAATTCTTATAAATCAGTTGCCTAGTCTCCCAGTCTTCATGACAAGTCACCCTATAGGTTGGTTTTTCATACCTCCTCTTGTTATAATAATATTGGGCTTCATCAACTCTAAAGGGTGTAGCTTAACTAGTCAGATCCTAAGTTTGCTTCCTAAAGATCACTAGTTCGAGTTTCACAAACCTCAGGGCCACTGGAGATTTACATGGTTGTTAACTTCAGGGCCCGTGGGATTAGTCGAGGTGCACGCAAGCTGTCCCGAACACCCACGTTAATAATAATAATAAAAAAATTGAGCTTCAGCATCTCGAGAAGAGTAATGGTATTATTGGCTTAATCCACATCTATCTAAATAGCTACAATTATAAGGTGGGTTGACCATGGCCCTTCTTATGTGATGTTTTACTATTGTTTCCTATCGCCTTTCAACTTAACTTTTCTTTTCTTTTTTTCTTCCCTATCCTTGGGGATGAGACGAACCTTAAAGATAAAACCATGGAGATTTTTGTCATGTTGACTCCTATAAGCAAACACATGTACTATACATTTTTTTTCGACTGTCCTTCACTAAACAACTATTTTTAGTTTTCAATATATATTTTTTTAAAAAAACATTGGTGAAATAACAAAGTTAAAAAATAAATTAATGAGATAACACAGTTTATATATGTCATGATTGAGAAACATAACTTTTATAGCTTGTCGTTATTTAAAATAGTGACATCCAATAAAACATATTAAATTGGAAGGAGAGAGAAGAGAGGAAAGTGAAAGAAAGAAATAGACAAAAAGATTCTGAAGATACATCAAAATTTTGATTTCAACATAATCAGCACTATCGAAAAGATATCGGCAAGACAAATCAAACGATACTAAAAAATATCACAAATGGTGACCTGAGTAGTTCACACTTGCCTTCAAAGACAAGTGAGTCATCCTCCACTATTGAAAGGCTAGTGTGGCCCACTTGTATCATTGTTGGTGAATTTTTTTTATGTTATTGAATTCATTTTTTTAAGATCTTTTCAATGGTATTAGTGGTGTTATCATCGAAGCTTCAATATGCTTTCAAGATTATTTTTTTCTTTTTTCTTCTATTTATTTAATAATTTTTATTGGATGTTATTATTATGAAAGGCAACAATTTTTAAAATATTGGTATGATTTATTTACCACTTGGCATAACAGATATTCTATCAACAGCCCAACTTTCAGTATTGACATGAATTGAATAAACGATTTTAATTTAAATTGTAGAAAAACATAAAAAGATTTTATTAAAATAAACATAGAGAAATCATTAAAAAAAACATTTCTATAAAATTATTTTATACAATACACACACCTTAATTAATAAAATTCAAGCCGTGATTTTTTCTCATAAAAAAAAAACTGTATACGTGGAAATTCAACAGCCTATCATACCCAGCAAAATATCAAATTTCAGTGACGAAATGGACAATTAAACAACACAAATGCTGGACACGTAGTAATTTCAGAAGCAATCAGGCAACCAGAGTCACTAAACTCCTCCGGATGCTTACATGGATCTGAGATCATGATATTCATATCTGCAAATAATTTATGACCAGAGATTATTAGGAATCCAATGGGAAGAAAGTAAACAAAAAAAAGCTATTTCAGATATTTTGATGTGTCTAAGTCCAATTCATGTGGTCCATTGAAAATGGTGGGTGGCCTGTGGTGGCTCAACCATTGCCAAAGTCCTTCAAAGCATTTTCGTGGGAGAGGAATGATCCTGCCCACGGCAGCTTCTAGCTCCGTAGGTACATTGATTTGTAGGGGCCGGGGCTTGATTCCCTTGATTAGACCATTAACACTCATCACCATTTAGCCTCACATCAAACAAACAGCAAGATTTTCACATCATTGAATTTATCTGAAAATGTACAAAAATGTATGCTTCTAGAGGGATAATAGTTTTAAGATTGTTTCAAAATAAAACTTTGTATTAGGTAACGTGGTTTGTGATGTTTTTTAAAAGTATTTTTTTTATTTAAAATGGGATAAAAAAAATTAATTTGATATTTTTTTAAGACAAATATTTTTAGAAAGTATAGCTACACACTTTGAAATGGGTTTCTAGACTCGATTAATATATTAATTGATTTTAAAATATTTTGAATTATCAAATTTAGAAAATAAGATGAGACAATATAGAAGATTGATGAAAGATCGATACAAAATGATAAGAAAGGATGAGATTTATAATTTGATAGAAAAGAGAGAGGGTGGGGGGAGAAATAGTCCCTCCAAGATTTTCTTGCTTGTGATTGGGATTTTTTGAATTTCAACAGACTGATTAATTTCCATGTTCTGTTTGATTAATAAAATTACCCAGAAAATAAAAAAAAAATTAATGTATTGGCTTGGCTTTGCTTCTAATCAGTGAAGAAAAGGAAATTTCAAAATAATATTGGAATATATTCTATAAGTTCGAAAAACTTTCAACGATTTAATCCTCACTGAGTTGAATCACCACAAAAAGATATGGTGTCCTTAGATATAACATACAAACTATACTCAATAATTTTTATATTTGATGTAAATAATTTTATAGGTTATATTTAGTTAGTGTCTTAGAATAAAAGAAATATTGATAAATTTGGTTGGAGGAATGAAAATAAAGATATAAAAATAAATATATCTATTAAATAAATTTTAAATAAATTTTATTATATTCTTTTGGGAATCTCAACTATTTCTGTTTTTTTAATCATGATACAACAACTAAATGCTATTAAAATTCATATATTCTCTGAATTGTTAATGGGTTGAGATTTTTTTTTCTTGCGAAAAAACCCATGCCACGATGCATGACTGACTCCTTGGAACTCCATTAATCGTGTATGGAAGTGTTGCAAGATTGGGATCATCCGGGATGACATGAGTGGAAAAAATAAGTAATTTTTATTTTTTATTAATATAAAAAGAAAAATAAAAATAGAAGTCTTCATATAATATTTTGATCATTATGAATATTAACTGAGTCTGGATAAGGGAATTGATTGTGTAAGAAAAGATATTAGCACCTATAATATGTCTTATCTAAGGTAAGTTGTATTGTTTATTTGTCTAATATAAACAAAGAAAATTTTGTGTTTTCTAACCGTTTATTTGTTTAAGGTTTAAGAAAAATCCTTCTTAGTAAAGAGATTTTTATTTTATCAGGTTAAAAACTTAACCGTTATAATACTAACATAAAAAAATATTATTTTTTTTATTTAATATCAGGAATATATTTTACATATAAGTTCATAATCATGTATATTAAAATAAACAAAAAATTTTCTTTTTGGTATTTTTGAAATGTAGGCCAAAATCTTTTGGAATTTTACAAACTTGTTGTAAAATCCATGCAATATTTATAAAAAAAACATGTCAAAGTATTTTAGTTTTTTTAAAAAAAAAAGCGTAAATAACTTTAGGATTTTTAGCCATATACAAGAAAAAGAAAATATTTATTTTTATTTTTTTATGCTTTGTTTGGCAAAAATCCATTTTTCTTTGTGATAAAACTACCAAAAATAAGCTTAAGTGGTGTTTGTCAAACACACCCTTGCTCAATTTGAAGTTCTATAACTTCACATTCATGCGTTTAAAAGCCAACTAGATCAGCCAAAACTGTCAAAATAGATATGCAAGCTGAAGAACGACGTGTCATTCACCTTCTCTTGTTTAAGTTTGAATGACACATCATTTAGGGTTCTTAATTTGAGCTTTGACAAATTTCAATTGAGACCCTATTCTTCCAATTGTTTTTAATTGTACTCGTAATCGCCTCTAGAATTTTAATTTCATGCAATTTTATCATTACCAAACTCAATTGTCTACTCCAAAGTTGACCGCTATTTTCATTTTAGTTCTTGGTTTAGAATTTGTACATTTCAACCCTCAATTGACCAACAAACTTTTAATTTCTTTAAGTTGACCACTGATTTGGTCAATTTCAGCCCTTTCAGCCCTTATATATTAATACGTCTTTTTTAGTTTGGTCATTGGTTTTGGATTTCTTCAATGAAGTTCCTAATTGCCCATCAATCTTTAATATTTATTCAATTAAGCCTTTGATTTGACTAAATTAACTCTTAAAAATTACAATTCAACCCTTTTTTTTAATTTCTTCCAATTAAAACCTAAATTGACTTCAACAAAATTAATATTTCTTACGATTAAGCCCTCAATAATTTCAATTTGACATTGAAAAATTCCAATTGAGTCCTTGAACATCTAATTTTGAATTTCCTTCCTCAAAATGAATTTTCCTTCGCCAATAGAACATTCATCAATTAAAAATACACTGTCAAATTTTTCAATCTTGTATATTTTAATCTTTTTCAACCAGTTTTCAATAATTTCCTAGGCGTTCTAGTATATTCTTCTTATTAATATATTTTTTTAATTTTCTTCCAATATTTTTTTTCAATTTTTTTTGTATTTTTTTGTTGTTTATATAGAGTTCCAAAATAGATAACAACAGGAAGTTTGAAGGAATAATTGAAGGAATAAATAAGATAATTATGTTTACTAAAGTCAACTTTGTTAGGCTTTTGTCAACGGGCTTTCTTATTTTGAGAAAGACCACTGCTACGTACTAGATTCTCCACTGCCAAACTTGCCAAGTGGAGTCTTATATTCGAGCTAGGGAGAAGAGTTCAAGGTCAAGACTCTAGTGGTGAAGAACAAGTTGGAAAAGCTCATTATCACTATTGATGTGATCTTGATCATCATCTATCAATTGCTAACCAATATTTTTGCAGGAAAGTGGTTGGGTCCATGTGCAATGAATTTCAAAACTATATATTAAAAGCTATATGATTTTGAAAATGAGGGAGGATCTTCTTCCCCTTTTGACCTAGATTGTGGCTGGTTCCAACCAATTTTTCCACTAATTTTTTTTTTTTTAGGATATGATTATGGCTACCTCTGTACTTGATAAACACTTTCCAATTCATCTTGTTCTTCCGAGTTGGCCGTGTCAGAATGTACAAATTGTTCATTACTTTTTTCTCATTTTAATGTTAGGAATGAATTCTTTTCTTAATCATAGTTGTTTTTTATAATTTTTTCATTTTTTTAGGAGACAAAAATGTTGCAAACTATACCAAAAACCAGACAAAGCCCTTAATTCATTGGTGGAAGGAATATCATATCAAAACATATTTAATGGGTCAATATATAATTCTTTTTTTCTGTAATTGAAAATCATAGAGAAGACATTTTATGTATGATGATGTAGTAAGAACAATTATATATAGTTTACCATCATAGAAGCTGCGGGTAGGTACTAATTTGATTTTTTGTTTGGTTTGTTGGCCGGAGACCTGAAAAGGTATTCAAAAATATCAAGTTTAGATGGGAATTTTCTTAAACTTTCCAGACTTTGCCACCCCCTAATTCTTCCTTCAAGGTAGGTATACAAGCTCAAACGAAAGACACCACCGATCAAGTCTAGTCACGATAAGCTTTTATCCCCTATGATTGCTAGTATACACTTCGGATTGATTGGTTCAAATGGTTCGACGATTGATCTTTTAAAACAAAATCTTGAGTTCAAGTCCTATGAATAAATTATATTATTGTTGGAAGAATTTTATCTCTTAGCTGACCGATTCGGCTTGACCAGATTAGTCGGAGTTCAATAAACTTCTAGATATCAGAATTTAAATTAAAAAATTAAGGGCAGTAGGAATTCGTGGGCACCGGCCAGATAATAGAAAGAGTAACGGGCAATCTTTTCATCACAAGATACTATGCTTTTCATCTGAATTTAGTCAGATAGCATAACATTTCAGCAGATAGTGAAAAAAGATGGAACGAGCAGAGCACTTCATATCATTAAAAAGAGCGAGCTTTTCTAGGGCAATGTAGCAGTTACATCTGAAGATAATATTGGTAGGCAATATTTGTGTGGTAAAGGTGATGGTGGTGGAAGATAAGCCTGTTAGAGACATCGAGTGTGCGCCACCACCGCCCAATAGCTTGCGAGCTAGAATCAAGTCTTTGATACAAAGGAACAACAATGTAAAGCATATATAGCTAGAACCAGAGATCGAGAGCATGGTCCCCATAACTCCAATTCTTCTTTTTACCTTTTGAAATCACCCAAATCCTTGGTTTGATAGTGACTCATGATTCGGAGGTGCAAGTTCGATACCTCGAAAAGCTAGTCGGTTTTATTTCGGCAATCTTTGTTTTATTAGTCCTGTTATCTAAGGTAATGTTACTATTTTCTTCCTACTTTGCGAGAGTATTAGTAAACTAAAAACTTGTTGATTAGATTTCAACTCGTTAGCTCATGAGATCATTCTTGTTTTTCATACCATGTGTCGTAATGATTTTTGACTACATATTCAAAAAGAAGAAATTTCAAAAACAAAATTAAAAAATAAAAAATAAGATTGAGGAGCAAAACAACAATTAAGTGAAGAATAGGGACCAAAATGAATAACAAAAATTTGAGTCCTTTTGAAAAAAGACTTCGAGATAAAAAGATGAGGAGATAAAGGGATAAACAGGAAAAGATCATGGATAAAAAGTTACAAGGATCAAGATGGGTCAAAACATATTTGGTGACGGTATATAAATAGACCCAGATAAAAATTCACAGAGGAATATAGAATCACTAGTGATCAGAGAGGAAAATTCAAGGAAAAAAAAAAACACACTTAAAGACACTATTCATCTTTTTCCCAAATCTCAAACCAAGCCTAGGTAACCATATCTTCCATCACCTTCCGATTAGCCACCATGAACCCACTAGCATCTACCAAACTCCACAATCTCCTATCGCAAACCAGCCTCTCTCTCTAAGAACTTGATCTGCCGACAACACCTAATCTCCACAGCAACCAACCTTTCTCGGTCTCCCTTCCCTACCGTAATCCTGATCTAGCCATCCCGATGCAGCAAAACACTAGCAGATCGAACTGTCAAATAGCCTTGATCTGCACCTGAGAAAATCCCAATAGCCATAAACATTTGATCTGCACAAAATCACAGCTGAATGAACAAAAAACCCCACAAATTCTCACAAAAAAAACATACCTCTAGATTTTAACAAATCAATATAAAATTACATGAACTACAATTAGAAAAAGTTCAAACATTTCTGAAGAAACTTTTCAAATTGATAAATTAGCAACATTCAACTAGCTCATATACATCAAATAATACAATTAATATCTTAACTCAAGATCAAGAATTTATTCTATGATCCTCAATTAAAATAAAAATAAAAATAAAAACCTACATAGATAAACTCATGAGTTCCTTTAACAAGTTAGAGACACTATAACATGTTGAAAAATAATTATTATTGCTATCAATAAGTACAAATACCTATGAATTTATCAAAATTCTCAACAAAAAGAAAAAAAATATAAACCTATTGATACTATCTCAAATCTACAATCTAAAATTAAAACCTATAAGATTGAATTATAATATCTCAAACAAACCCAACAAAAAGACTTTGTAATTTTACAATATCTTCTCACAAAGATAGAAAGTCAGTCTAATTCTAAATCAGAATCAGAAGATCAAATCCTAGAAAATCAAGCATTAGATCATGTATTGTCAATTATTGAGTATGTTCCTCAAGATTGTCTACATGTTTTAACTCAAATTACTTCAAAAAAAAATATTATAAAAATTACATTACTATTTTTAAATGATTTTAAAATTGATATTATTGCTCTATTTGATACAGGTGCATATTTGAATTGTATTAAAAAAGGAATAATTCAAAATAATTTGTACAAAACACTTTAATTCGCTGCAGAAAGATTCAAAAAACTTTCTGCAGCGAATAATACTAAATTAGTTATCAAATACAAAACTCAAGTATTAATTTTTAATAAAATAGTTGAGACAAGTGATTTCTAAGTTGGGTTACCAAGGTATTCTTAAACAAGTAGAAAATAACAAGGGATAAATTATTCAATTTTCATTTGCACATTGGAATTATTGTCAAAAAATTTATTTTACTATATAAAAAAATATTTCAATTGTGTTATGCATTATAAAATTTCAAAATAATTTATTAAAACAAAAATTCCTTTTACATATTAACTACAAATGTGCTAAAGAGGTTTTACAGAAAGATAAAAACAATGCTTTAAAATAGATTTTTACCCTATGACAAGCTATATTAAGTAATTTTAAACCCTAAAAAACTGAGAAAAGTTTTTAAGAGAATGAAAAATATTTTGGCCAATTTTATATCTCAGTTAAGATCTTTCAAACCATTAGATCCAAACCATCACCCCCCCTTCTCTTGTCGGCATAAGTGGTTAAAACAACTAGCTATCAGTCTAACTTTTAAAAAAATTGATTCTCCACTTATATAAATGACAAATAATTTTTGATGAATTGACAAACAACTTTTTTTAACTTTTAAAAAACAATTACTAATTGCTTTATAAAATTTTCAAAGATGACAACCTTGTTCTGGTATACATAAGGAGATTCCTCTCATCCTTTAAAGACATAACTATATAGAATAATTTCTCTATAAAAGGCATTAATTTTTTATCCTCTTGTAACATACTCAAAATTCATTGTAACCTTCTGTATTATTGTTTATCCTGTAAAGAGATCCATACTTCTTGGATCCGAACTTCTCTAACTATTATCACGTGTATTAAATTCAATACAAATTTTTATTAAGATTCCTTTAAATCTTACTTTCACTATATATCCTATTTAGATTTCTGTAATTTTATTTTTGCGTATTTAAATATACTCTGTGTTTGTTAGAGAATCCTATTTTTCCTTGACTTATCTCTTCATTAACATTAGAAAATTTTGTACTTTCACCTTTTATAATCCTCACTTTTTTATAATCCTTTATATGTGTTTGTTATTAATAGTTTTTATTAAAAATCACTCAATGGGTCATATCTCAATTGGATATCAAAATTAACTTTGTTATTTTCTTATAATAAAATAATTTTTTTTCTTGTGATTTAGGTAGGATGCAACAGCGTGTGTAACTTTTAGTTCCATCAATTTCCTACAACACCATGTATACAATTCGAGTTCACCAATTCGTAAAGGGCACGATCTTAAAGGAAGGTGGAATGTAGAATTGAAACCTAACCTTATAATGGCCAGTATTGTCTTCCACCATTCGAGGCAAGGTCTATTTGCTTTACCAATATCGTCTTTCAGAGCTTCTCATGAGAAAAGTCTCTTGAAATTATAGATTTAAATGGTTTGTGAATTTATTTTTTTATGATTAATATTAAAAAAAAAAACAAATCGTGGACATCCAGTAATCTAATCTTTGAATTGAGATAATTTCTTAATATAATAACAGAACATTTATAATTAAATGAATCTCATCATTTTTCTCTTCTCCAACAAAATTAAATATAAAATAATAATTAATTTATACAAGTTTTAATCTTAAAATGTTTTAGCATATATAAAATAAGATCTCAAATAGAAACTTCATCTTTTGGACTTAAACATGTTCTAAATTCAAGATCAAGTAAGTTATTACAAAGAATTTTCTCTGAAATGCACTGATTCTTGTATAGATAATTTATCTTAAAGATAAAGGGATTGAATTTTATATTAGGCAAGAGAAGAAATTAAGAAAAATATAACCTAGCTGTGTTCCTCGTCGTCACCACCACCAAATGCCATGACTAGATTGACCACTTCTATTTTTCTAGATATTGTTTCTATCACCATTCACTAATCAAACTACGGAAAAAAACGTAGTCTCTCTTCTCTCTCTGCCTCTCTCTCTCTCTCTCTCTCTCTCTCTCAAGGTGCAACTTTTAGTGAAATGAATATAAAAAAAAAAAGAAAAAAGAGGAGCCTGGAAACCGGAAGGACGCACAAGCAAGGACATCCGTACTGATGATGACTATGAATACAACTTCTGGAACCATTTCCTTTGGTGTTTTAGTGCAACTTTTAGTGCAATTTTTTTTTTTTATCCAACGGTTAAAGATATCGAAATTCCAATCGTGTTGCTGTGTCCCCACCACGATAATGCCCTACATTTGTCCTTAATCATGATTAATCTTAGTTTAACCGTATTATAATACGTCATTAATACATAAGCAATTTGAAAATCTGATTAGACGGTACAGTAGAAGTGTTTTTCAAAAAAAAATTTATTTATAAATATATTAAAACAATATTTTTTAATATTAGTATATCAAAACGATTAAAAAACATAAAAAAATTAAATCTAGATTTTTTTTCAAACATGTAGTTAGACCGTGTCAAAGAACCATCTCAACCCAATAGCTTAAATTGTTAGGTGAGGTTCCAGGATATGATTTATATTATTTTCTAACACACCCCCTCAAGTGAAAGCCTTTTGGGATTGAAACTTGCACAAGCTCACTTTACCTTATGTTTAATTTTTATCAAATAAATGGGGATAGTGAGATTCGAACTCGTGACCGCTTGGTCATCAAGGCTCTGATACCATGTCAAAGAACCATATAAACCCAATAGTTTAAACTGTTAGGTGAGGTAATAATACAAATCATATTCTGGAACCTCACCTAACAATTTAAATTATTGGGTTGAGATAATTCTTTGACAGATAGCAATGCCAAATATAAGTAGAATTTAATCTCTTTTGCTTTTTTTTTTTTTTTATCCATGATATCTCAATACTATTTAACCCTAGACGACTACTTTTTTGGCCGAGAACATAAAGATAAAACCTTTTCAATAAATACGCTTTTAAGGATTAAACATGTATTTTTACTCTGTGGAGGATAGAGGCTGCTACCACCTG
>Ga0307518_10001795_pt1 | contig 15865 bp, 7 predicted proteins | sample 25_EM_MG_FD_203889 | JGI IMG/M metagenome (GOLD analysis project Ga0307518, IMG submission 203889) | Populus trichocarpa ectomycorrhiza microbial communities from riparian zone in the Pacific Northwest, United States - 25_EM | ecosystem: Host-associated > Plants > Roots > Unclassified | place...
AAAAAACGCTATATCAGTGTTGTGTGGTTTTCTTCCTCTCTGACAGCTATATATAGAAATCAAAGAAAATCTAAAAATGCAAGATACTAGGGTCTCATCAAACCGTGAAATTCTCCCTTATGACCTTATATAATGGTTCAGAACAGCTACTGTAGATTGGGTTTTTCTGGGCATTTTAATTTTCTCTTGTCAAATCTCACGATCATATATCAATATCTAGCTGAGCTGTGTGCATGTTTACTAAGGACGTTGTTACCTTTGATCTGGTAGTTGGGTTGTCAAGGTGTTCTACGTGGAGAGATTTGCCTAGATTGTGACTTAATCGCTCTATTCACATGATTTTGATGGCATTCCTATGCTGGAGTTGAATAATTGCTTTGCTTGCAGTTGAAACAGTCTAATCATGGATATGATTCTTACAATTACAGGGAAGGAAAAAGCGTAGGGTTTCTCAAATTTAAATGAGTTCAGATATAATATGATAATATATTAAGGGGTTATACTTTGCAATTTTTTATAACTTAGTGTATCAAAATTTATTTTTTATAATCAAGTGGAATTTTGGATGCATGTTAATATGGCTGTCAAGTGACCGTGTAATACATATAAAGCGATATCATTTTGATGGGAAATCTCAATCTATTTCACTGAGATGTTCTAACAGGCAGCTCCATGTTCAGGTTGCGTCCCTACAGCCCATCCATTTTTGGGTTCTAGGCAATTGAATTTGTGCTCTCAAGGCCAGTTTCTCACGTATACTGGAAGAAAATGTTGCAGGGGAACATGGTGATGCCTTGTTTCATCGGGGTGAAGGTAAGAATAACAAAAAAAAACATAAGAGGAAAATCAGTGCGGAAAATCGGTATCAAACTGCTTACAGAACTCCATTCACAGAAGTTGTTTTAAATTACATGCGTTGTTATATGGTTTTAATATACATTGCTATATGGTTTCAATATACATCTCCAGGACACACCAAGGCAGGATGCGGCCGGCAGCCCGCCTGCCCTTTGTGACCTCGTCTCGCCAGAGTTTAGACAGGGAAAGCTTAAATTTAAGTAAAACCTACAACTTGTATACATAAGATTGGAAACAATGCCTCATTTGATAGAATCAAGCACCATTCTTTCTAACAAGTTACCAGCATAAGGGAATTCCTATGCTGATATCAAGCTGTATAGATATTATGTATTCGCTGGCTTCTTCTCGCTGTTGAAAAGCTACGAACCTATAGCAAATTCAATATCGTCATTTAGAGGACAGGTAATTTCACAAAAATGTGACCAAGCTCTCCAGCAACTTATCACTGACTGAAGAGTTGCATCCCTCAATCTCAGTGTGGTTGCTGCAAAAAATAAATCAGTTTCAATTTACAATAAGCTGGACGATAACAATTTATGACCTGACGATAAGCAATTTAATATAGCTGATTCAAAGAGGAACTTATACTCAACAATCTTTGCTCTAAAATGAGATCTCACCATTATCAAAAGACTAAATCAGTGGTTCTTATAACTCACAACAGAAATCCAAGAATAAGAGCATCAAAATTTGCAATAGGACCAACAACTTGAAGACCGAGCACTCTTAAGGAATAGGGATGTGCGAGGAATCATGACTTGCATGTTGCATGTTTTTCAATAGATTCCCACTTATACCACCTTCTACCTAGAGAGTCCGCCGTCTGCGTTTCTAACTGAGGTGTAGGGCAAGATAAATCTAGCAATACACACACACTAACTTAATCTATTTGACCTGATCTGAAGCAACTAATATTATGACCATAGCCGGGTGGCAACACCAATATAGATTCAGTACTTTTTTACACTAATAGAGAACTTAATCTATTTGAAGTGCATTCCAAAGGTGCAACTCAATTTTAACCAAGGTATCTCTTACTGGAGCAGCATGCAACAACAATAAAAATATTCCTGAAATAATTGAATCCCAAAATCCACTCTCTTATTACTGAAATAAACATCTCCACCATAATGAATGTAAACAATACTATCTGAATCAAATAAAATTAAATCTCAATTCAAGGCTTCTGTAATGTTGATGTGGCATTCTCCTGGAAAATAGAGAACTTTAAAGTAAAATAATAGTACTGAAATGAGCTACCGCAGTCAAAACACACCTCAAGAACAGAAATTCAACACCTGGATCCCTAACACACCATAATAAAAAAATAGCTACATAATATAAAATGGCTTCAAATCCTAAATTAACCCAGCAAACAGGCTAAACATCACTCAAATAGGTAAATACTTTGAAGAATTTCCGCCTCTTATTTTGGTAAAGCCTAGTTGAAGGTCACATTGGTCATCTAGTAATATGCTCAAACTATCGCCTATGGGTGATACTTTAGATTGAATGGAAGCATTGAAAGAGGTAATACTCTAGCTCTTATATATTTAATTGCATCTTATAGATGAACTTTAAGTGACCGTTTATTATTCCAATGGGCATCATATTACAAGCTTTTAGATGATTTTTTCCTTAGTAAACACCATAATGGAGGATGGTTACGTATATCCACATCTCCACATATATTTTTTCTCATTCCAGCAATCGCTAACTCGGTCAAAAGGTTCAGATCAGTTCATAGATGACCCATGTGAAATATAAGGGGAAAAAAAAATACTTATCTGCTTATTTAAACCAGAAACGAGGAAAAAACTTACCTGAGAATACAAATGGTCATCAAACATAGTAACAGCGCACGATCCTGGTGTAGAAGCCCAACCACAAGGGGTGGAGTCATACCCAGGTTTAGGAGCTTCAAAACTTCCATTAACATGAAAATCCTCAGGGCTTTTTTGTGTTTTCATCTCTGCTGCAGGTTGGAATTTTGAATCGTTCAACAAATTTAGATTGTATGACCCAGGCAGGTAAGGGTACTGCCCAGCCATCTGCAGCCTCAGTGATGCAGTTCCATTAAACTCATCAAGAATACCATTCATACCACTTTCTTGACCAGAACTAGATAGCTCCGAATTTTTCCCCGCGCCAAAGTAGCCAGAATAACTCCCAAAAGAGGTGGTTGCAGAGCACTCCGCATCCCTTAAAAAAGATATTCAATCAATTAGTTAAGAGCACATCATCAGAAGGGGTATTCTAAACTCCTCTATGCATAGGTACATTGTTAATTTGTAACCTTTTCTGCGTATATTTGTGTCCTATCCTGCACAATATAAAATGCTTCTATGGATCCTACACTATGCCTCAATCCCCGACTCTCTTTCCATGTGTTTATGCATACACATGGGCAGAGCAAGCCCAGACATGATCTTCCAGTAGGAAAATAATTTTAGCAATGGGATTAGAAGTTTCCTTTAATTGGTTCACTCACCTATGGGGAAGCAGATTTGGGTCCTCTGGTAACATAATATGCTGACTGTCGGTGTTAGGAATCCATGAAATAGGTGGGAGCTGCTGCTCCACACCCATTCTAAAAGGTACATGCATCGCATTCTGAAACTGCAAGCAAGATTAGTTAGGTAACAACTTCCAGTGAATATTCACAGCAATACCATCAGGGAACCATTGTTTCAAATAAAAGTCATTTGTTACCTGACTATGGCATTCTAGAGACATAAGATGCTGTTTTCCCAGGTGTTCCTGGCAAAAAAAGGAACTCTGTTAAAACGTAAAAAAAAAACTGTTACGGATAGTGAAGAGATATAATTAGCTCATAGGCTTTCTTTTCAAGGCCTGATAGATTGTTTCCGCTAAATTGACTCAAAGTTTTGCAGCGCTGGCTTTTGTTTCACTCTACTACTCAAAGAACACTTGAATACTCTGAACATTGGGAGGTAGCATTGCTTGTATATTTGATCCTTTTCAAAACCATCCAATTTAGTTAGAAAATTGACTAAGATGTCAAATCATCTTATTCTCGCTGCCCTCCTCATTATCCATAAAAAAAAAAAGAATGTTGTGGGATTACACTGGGTAGGCTCATGGATTTTCTCATAGACAGGCTAGGCTAACATGCAGATCCTAATTAATCCCACATTCAATCGATACTGCCCAAGTTGACCAAAGATGAGACACAATTATAAATCAAAAACATAGGAGCTGTTGAATAACATGCAGAAAGAGAGTATATATTTTCTCCAGATGAAATCCACCACAAGAATAGGCATACCTTATGTGATCGAATCCGATTAAGTGATTCCCTGAGTGAACTTTCCAATTGCCCTAGATGCTCTAAGCTGCTAATCTCATCTGGATTGGTCCAGTAGCTGCAGAAACTCAAAGTAACTTACGATTAGTCCAGGGTGGTGACCACCCACAGCATTCATAAGATCATGAAAAGGAACTCTACATTCAAAGATTTGGACGTGTTCACCTCAGCTTCTTGTGCACATCAGATAGTTGATTCTGCAGTAGCCTTGATTGGCTAGTCAGGTCCTGGTCAAAATTGCAATTTTGTAGGATATGGTACAATCCATCATCACACAAGAAAGAGTTTTGAGATGTCGTATTTAACAATGGATAAACTAGTTTGCACCCATACCTCTATTGTTTGAGAACTGAAACAAAAAGCACAGGATTCAAGAACTTTAGTACATAACGTTTAAAGAACATAGTCAGCCTATAAGCTACGCAAAATGAAATGTGTCAACACCAACAAGCGCATACCTTGTACCAAGAAATTCTGGTATATTAACATCATGGTCCAGCTTCTTAAAAGTTTTCTTCAGTGCCTATAGGCTCAAAGAAAAAGAAAATAATAACCAAAAAGAATGACAACTGCATCAACAAAACCAAGTGAAAAAAAGAGCAGATGAGAGGTAATATTAGAGAGAGGAGTCTCGTAAACAAGGATCCAAGGACTTACTTCAAGGCTTTCTAACTTCCTGTTCCAATCAAATAAAAGAACAATTTAGTTCCAATTTGATAAATATTCAATGCAGGCATGAGAGGACTAAAAAAATGAAGCAAGAAAACTTCACAATACCTCTTCGCCCTTTCTTGTGGTGTTAACTGAGCAAATTTTGTAATTACTTCTTCGATGCTACTAAAGAAGGAAAAGGAAGGAAATTATTCAAAATTGTTAACGTCGGTGAGAACCAAAATATGATGACAAACAAAAGTGATCATGATTATTGAATATAAAATGACGCCCTAGAGGCCACACAACCTTAATATACTCCTTTGCCCCTCAACCAGATACACAACTGATATGCAAAAATATATTGAGGATCGCACATGCATGTGAAAATCAAGTTGAATCTGTACCTATGCAATGAAATTCCCGAAAAGATGCAAAGCAAGAAATTTCATAGGCAAGCTTAAAGTTCACTCGCTCACTTTAATTCTCTAAAAAGGTGGAAGCGTGGCATTAATGACAGTACCTGCTTGCTCCTTTACACAACGAAGGCTTGCCAGTTGGTGAAAACATGAGAAGGATAATGTCTATGTCACATAGTATAGATAACTCATTAGCCTTCTTCATGATACCATGTTTCCTCTTGGCATAGGTCGCTTGACGTCCATTTGTATTCTCCAATTTCTTAATCTTTAGCTTCACCCTACCCATCCTGCACGTTTAACATCGCCATGTAAGTATCAAAAGATGCCCCTGATTTGAAAGCCTATATAGAATATTCCACGTTTCTCAGAGTTTCCACTGACCTCTAATTTCATTTCAGCATTTAATTTCCAACATTAAGCACGTATTTCAAACCAGGTATTAATTTTTCATCAGTTAGCATCAAAATATCCTCGAAAGTTTGCAAATTTATCATGATTAAACACCTTTTAATACCTAATGCACCGAAATCAAGTATCAAAACAATAAGTACATAAAGACCAGACAAGAGATTTGACAAATGAAAGTTGATCAAAAAACAAATGCAGATATGGAAAGCAATAGTTTTGACATAAGAGAGAAAGGGAAAGAAATGGGATCGTAGGAAAAGAAGAAACTGGGAATTTAAAAAGGAAAAAAAATAAAACAGCCAAGAAGAACTAAGCCATTTAGCTAGCTATTGTGACTGCCAAACAAAACAAAAGAATGAAACAGTCACTGCCCAGTTTCCTCTTAATGAAAAGAAAGAGGAAAATCTACGTATCTGCCTGCCTCTCTCTCTGTCTTTCTGACGAAGAAGAGATGAGTTGTAGGGGGGGAAAGAAACAACAAAAAAAGAAAGAAAGAAAACTTGCCTTAAGGAGCAAATCAAACGACGAGTGGAATTTGGATGATAGAAAAGAATATTTAAATGTGGGAACCAGGAAAAAGTAGAGAGAGAGGGGAAGAAGAAGAAGAGAGAGAAGGGGTTGCATATATGATAGGATTGCATGACATGACCGGGTGAACGCCAAAATCGGTCACCCAACGAAGCTTGAGGGTCGGGATCGTCAGTAAGTTTCCCCCGAGAGCTTCAAACCAACCAAAAAAAACTTGACAATAACCTACGCCATATCACCACCTCGGGGAAAAAAAAAAAACACTCCACTACTATTCATTCTATCCGTCTCAATCTGTACCTCTTCTTTACTTTTTTTTTTATATATATATATATATATTTTAAAAGTATTTTTTAAGAAAATTAAAAATATATATATATTTTTAAAAAATATTATTTTTAATTTTCATATCAATACATTTTAAAAATAAAAAAAATATTATTTTAATTAAAAAATGATTTTAAAAACAAGCTCTATTAAAATAACAATCAAGCCCAGGAGTCAATTTGTGTTGCCCAAAAAAGGCAACAAAGACGGAAATAGGGCAAGAAAGCGTTCTGAACAAAATGACAGATATTGAATGCATTGAAATTATACATTTTTTTATATTAAGTGTGTTGTTTTTTCATATAAAATTCTTAAAATAAATATAATCTAAAGTATTGTTATGATTATAATATATAGATTTCTTATGCGTTAATATATTTAAATTTAAATTAATAAGAAATTAATGTTTACTGGAAATATGTGAACTGTCGTGATTAAAAAGGGGGTGTATTATTTTATCGTTAGGGAAGCTTGTATTTGTTTTTACAGTTAAACTCGTTTTTTAAAATGTTTTTAAAATTATATTTTATCTAAAAAACTATTAAATTAATATTATATATATATATTTTTCAATAATTTTAATACTGTATTTTTTTAAAAAAATGTTAATGTCCTATTTACCTTCTTTGTTTCTTTTGTTGCTTGCTAGGCGTGCTTTAATTGTGGAATGGATAGAGTTTAGCATGTGAACTTTAAAAAAGGGAGTACATTATTTTACTATTGGGCCAGCTTTATTAATCTAATTCTAGAGTGTATTTGTTTTTGTGATTTAATTTATTTTTAAAATATTTTTATTTAAAAAAAATATTAAATTCAAGTTTTTTAATTATTTTTTATAATTTTAATGTATTGGTATAAAAAAATTAAAAAAATATATTATTTAAATATTTTTTCAATTAAATATTTTTATATAAAAATATTATCTACCACATTATCGATTAAATACATGGAAAAAGGTGAAGATATACATTAAAATAAAGAGAGAGGGACATAATTCAACCATTTATTTGCATCTCCCCTCCAACATAAGGCCCTGTATGTTGCTGAAATTTAATTTTTTCTAGAAAGTGGTCTTTATAAAAAATTAATTTACTGAAAAGTAAATTATATATTTTTTTTGACAACGTTATGGAAAAAAAAATTTAAAAAACATTTTATAGTATTTAACTATGCTATGAAAAATGAGATAAAAAATAACTTATTAGTGTTTTATTTTTTTTCAAGTTTATTAAAAAAATGAGAGTCAAGTCTAACAGAAAAAAAATCGAAAATAATGAAATTGAAATATATATATATATATATATATATATATATATATATATATATTATATAAAAAAAAAAAAATATAAATTAAATTAATAAGGACTAAAATTGATTTATAAACAAATTAAAATAAAATTTAATTAAATTTAAAATAATCAACAAATAACATGATATTTTTAAATTTTTCATAACTTTTGAAAATATATTTCGTTCAAAATAAAAGAAAAATATTTTTTTAATTGAAAAATATTTTTTTTATCAAATTTTACAATAATAAACAAATATAGAAAAATCTAAAAAATAATTTTCAAAATACTACTTTGAATGAAACAATTGAAGAATAACACCACAGCTTCAAAAATTTTAAAATGGAAGTCATACTGAGTTCAATCGATCCGTGACCGTGTGATTAACCTTCTCATAAAGATGGGCTGTGTTTTTTTTTTCCAAGCTGATTACAGAAAATACTAGAATTGAAATTTGCTGTGAATGTCCATTCCACAAATACTGTGTATTAAAACCTCTAGCCCAAAAAGACGATACAACAACCCAAGAAACATAAAAGCCCAATTACAAAATCAAACGCTACCTCTTTAAATGGGCCCCCACCGTAAACTGCCTCTCCTCCATGGGCCTCCACTGGCCGTACCCTTCCCTCCTCACCTCTACCCTGTCTTTGATTTCCTATTCAACGAAGTCGAAATCCCATTTCATGATATCTCTAGGCCAATCAATCGCTGTCCCAAATTGTTAGTTTCCAGTTTGTCTCATCAATTAAGGCCTGCTTTTGTTTTTCTAAAAGATTAGGGCTTTGTGGGTCTCCAAAAGTTAAATTATCAAACTACTTTGTCGCTTGTTTATAACGTGGAGAGAAGATTGACGGGTAAGATTGAATTTAGGAAGGTTAAAAATATGGCTGTGAGGGCACCTGGGATTTTGACTCTTAGTATGGACAGGAATTTGGGGCCTAAACTTGATTACTCTGTGAGAGAAATAAAAGGTGATTTAGAGGAATTTAAGAAGTTTCCGCAGTTCTTTTCGTTCAGTCTTGAGAGGAAGATTAAGCCTAGGCATAGAATGTTGGTTGAGTATGGACTGAAGATGCCACTGTCGAGAATGTTAAAGGTTAATGAAGGGGAATTCAACGCTAGGTTGTTTGAAATGCTGCTGAGAATGGTGGAGGGGAGGTAACTTGATTGGACGTACTCAGTAAGTTGACCCATTGCTTGCTTGCCTGTGTATTTTGATAAAGTAAAGTAATGACCCCTTGATTGCTTGCCTGTGTATTTTGATAAGGTAATGTTTGGATTATGTGATATACTATGATAGTTTTACATGTGGGCATGTTTTGAGTTTGTGATAGATGAGATTTAATTTTTAAGTTGCTATAGATTTGATTGAGATATCATGCTGATCGTGAATTGTAATTTGTGTCTTAGGACGTGAAAAACTGTCTCGTGTCTATAAAGTTGGATTCTGTGTAGCGTAGTTCATATGCAATTAAACTGTTAAGGGAATGATTGAAAGAGAAACATTTAAAAAGAAAAGAAAAGAAATAGGGACACCACATGTATTGCAGGAAGTTATGCTTAGCCGTGTACATGGAACTTTGCTGGGATGTGAAAAATTGTCTCTGTTTCAAGTGTGAGTGTGGTTTATGCAGTTTAAGGAGCCAAGACGTTGATCGTTAAGCCTGTGGTTAACATTGGTTTGCTATGTCGCGACATAGTCAAGCCTTAACAGAAACCAAACACTTTATGATGTCTTGCTGTGTAAACCTTTTTCTTTTACTTGTGCTCTGTCGCAGAGCTTCTAAGGACACTTGATATCATAGAGATATTCCATCTCAGTGATGTGAATCCTAAATCTCTCAGATTGGGAGACTCCAAGAACTATTTTTATTTCTCAAACTCTGTTCTGGAAGGAAATGTTTAAAAACTCAACGGATTTTGGCAGTGCTGGGAGGATTTCGAGCAGTGGCTTTAAGCCTATAACAACCGTGAGGAATAGTCAAGTCAATAAGAAAGTCCTGCTATTCTGTCCTAATTCAGAAATTCAAGTGTACAATTGTCCTGCTATTCGTATGTGGCCTGTTGGCAATAATTTATACCATAGCCATCAGTGTTCCTAGGTAGTTGTAGGTTTTTGACAGTCTTCTGTCTAGCATGTTAATTTGTGGTTCTATCCATTTTTCCTTTTAGGAACGCTCTCACAATACCTAATAGCACTATCTACTATACAGTAGAGCTTTTAAAAAATTTAATAAAACACAATTTAACATGTTCCACTTTCTGGAGAACAGTAACAGTTCTGCAAACAGTAGAATGCAAAAAACTAAGTTCTACAAGCGTATTCTAGCATTATCATTACAACTTTTTGGACATTCAAGTCTTGCCAAATCTCTCCTTGCAATACTGGAATGCCCTTTCCTATTGCTAAAGAGAAAACCCCAACGAATGACAGGGAGTTAAATTTGAGTATCTTGTGTGCTTTTAGTGATGCCTTTTGAATTTTTGTTCTTTCCATTCAACTCATTCCCAGTGCTCTTTTGATGTCCCCTAATCATTTTCATAACCGAAGCTACAACCCAATCCTGGACACACCTGACTTCTAATCTACTTCCCCCACAGACCAATGTCGTTGAATGCATTCTGTTATCCTCTCTATCACCACAAATTCCATAACCACCATCACCAATCACAACCCAACTTCTACGTCTAGCTCATGGAGAAAAGACCTATTTCTGCTGCAACTGCAACTGTGTTGCTTATCAAAATGCGTGTGACTATATGCCTCGGGGATGTGAGTTGTCTAGGAATAGAAGTTAATGATTTGCATTTCCTCTGTTTGGGGTTGCATGCCCTTTCTAAAAATTCCTTAAGTTGTATGGTTTGTTTTGCAGTTGCTCCTTTTTTGCGCGAACTCCATGAGGTTAAAATGAGTTTGTCATCAGGTTGAGCTGCTTAAGAATTTTCTGTATAGGGCCACTTGGGCTCCTCTCTAACATCAAGATTGAGTTTTATATCACAAAATATAGCATACAGTTGTTTGTGCTTTCTTTCTCCTTCCCTTTTCCGAGGGATGAAATGGATGTTGAAATACAGTATCAGTTGAAGCCCCCGAGTTTTTCTTTTCACCTTTTGTTTCCTTGACGTCTTCTGGCTCTATACTAGGCTGCTACCAGCATTTCTGGAAACTCTGGTTTCAGATGAGTTCAGATTTTTTTTAGTGGAAAAGACTTCTTAGGAGTTCTAAGAATGCTGCTTTGGATTAAACGAGTTTATCAGCTTGACTGATTGATGATTTCCCATTAGTACCACAGACACATGCAGAAGTATATATTTTTTTCTGCTTGATTTTTGATTTGAAAGAGTTTCTGTATCTGTGCATACTCTCTTGATTCACAAAGCAAAAGTAGAGATACCGGAATGTCACTTCAAGGATATTTAAGCATCTCAGCAACGAGTACAAATGAAGTGGTCTTCCGAACTTATTCAAAGTGGTATAATCTGTTGAGATCAACTTAACTGTATTCTCAAAGATTATCCTTAGGATTAACTACTAAAGTACCCCTCTCCTATTGTTCATTTCTTATTTTGCCCATTCCCAATTTGAGAAACCAAATTTTCCAAAAACATTACCAAACATTTTCAATGTTACCTTTTCTTCTAATTTCTATAAAAAATAGTTAACAAGTCATCATATTACTAACCTGTCATGTGCATGTTTCATAAACTCACGAGGAATGGATCTGCCAGAAAACCCAAAATCACCCACTTGCAATCTGGGCATTTTTGGCAGTTTTTTCCCGTTAATGAAACGCCTCCATGGCATGTTGAGTATTTTGACAGTGCTATCAACTATTTTAAAAGGGACTGGATGAAAGGGTGACATTGAAACATTTGGTAACATCAAGGGCAAAATTGATTCCGTGAATTGGTAAATGGTAACATTGTTAATGAGCTAATAGGTGAAGGGCATTTTTGTAGTTAACCCTCATCCATATTTATCTCTTTTATTGATGGCATTTTATTGCGATTGCTAATGCACTATAACTGTCTGATTCAGGGATTTGCTTACATATATTACACCAGTTTAGTATGTATCAATCCAACCACATGAATTCTTTTGTGACCATGAACAATATGTTATGGATACATCGTTGAAGTATTTGGTGTGGATTTGGGATGTCTCAGGCGAAGCTCAGTTTCTCAAAGAAGACTTGAAGCACAAATGGTGTGTTATTCCTAATTTTTGGGCCTCACATTTGTTCTGAACAGTGGCTTTTTCCTGCTTTATAAATGTCTTATTTTAGGGTGCTTGCTGACCACCTTCTAGTCCCCATTTATTGCAGTCTAAACACAGGTTAAGTGTTACTGAAGGTGGGAAGATTGATTTAAGGTTATGATCATGGGGTATAATTGTGCTGTCAAATCTAATTCACTTATTTTACTGAAGCGTACATGAACTTTGCAAGTATCCTTGCATAACTAATTTCCACTGTAGCCATTTAAAACTCTCGGGTATCCAACTGAGGTTGCTTTGTGGAAGACTTTGAAGGTATTAAACCACGTTGAGTTATATATTGAGTGTTCAATTCTGGTCCCTATTGCTCTTGGATTGACATAATCCTGGGTTTTTATGTTCTTTATCTTTATTCCTGACCAATTTAGTCTCTTGATTTAATTTTTAAGCCTTTTTGTAAGCAATCATGAATAGAAACATGGGAATTATGGCGCTGAACATTTGGTTCAGAAATGTTTTGCTATGTGACATGAAATTTTTGACATTGAATTTCATTGACTAAGGATCTTTAGTTTTGACCTGCTGCATCCTTTCCATTTAGTCGGGCAAGAAAATAATTAACAGTTTGTACAGATTAACTGATTGCTGTTATAATCATCATCTGCTGCTGTGAAAGTACTTTACAGGCTGTTCAATGGATGCAAGAATGGCATATCTTGTACACTGTCCTTTAGTTGGTGGGGCCTCTGCATTGCAGCAGTTTAAAGCCACATGGTTTTCTGTAGAAACACTGTCCTCGTTATTGTTTTATTTCTATCTGGGCAACCACTATATATGAACTCTTTGTCGATTGTCTTGTTTAATTATGTAACATTGACCCACATCTTGGCATCCATGAAAATTTGTTTTTTTCGTATCTCTTGGTAGCCTTAAAAAACTTGTTCTCTTTAATCTTCCTGTCTTCTCCGAGGAGAATCTTGTGTTGTCAAGTCTTACTCGATTATGTACGGTCAGGTGCAAAGATGAAAATAAAGGAGAACGGTTTCCGTGCTTGGTAGGCCTCCTATTCCTTTCCTCAAGTGTTAATATGGTTTGGGACCTGAATTCGGGGACGCTGCTGAAGCTCCATTACGTGTGATTACAGGTTCAAATTCTCTACATCCACCCTAAAGTAATTTGATAGCTCAGGAAGGAGCTTGTGCATGGTAGAATGGAGACATCGATGGCACTACGAGTGACTGATCATCTTATTTTTGGTGGTTTACATGGAACCGTAGAAGGGTAAAGACCTGCACGGTGCACAGTGATCTTAAAGTAAGTAATTTTCACTTCATATGTGAATATCCTGTGTTTGAACTCAGTTCCATTGTAGGCATATTAACCGAGCTGAAAAAGGTTACCTGTAAGTTATATCCCAAGATAGCCTAGTCTCTAGACTTGGAAAAGATGAGCATGTGGAGGAAAGCTTTGTGAATTGACGACACCGATTCAACCAAGCACTGCGAAGGATGCTTATTCAACTGTCTGTTTTTGGATGCCACGTGCAGAAAGCTGCTGCTTGCAATTCCATCCGTAAGTTCTGATGTATATCTCGGTGTTCTGACATGAATTCATCATATGATAACAAGGTATTGGACAAAGGGCACGACATTCCTTCAGGATGTTTGATTGCATAAACTAGATAAATAATTGAATCTTGTTCCAGCACACAAGTTGTCTTCACCTTCGGTTTATTCAATTGCTTTCTTGTTCTCCCTCCGAGCTTCCATGCTTATGGCCATGCCTTGGTGGACTAGGTGGCAACCAACTTGGGCCAAGTGCCATGTTCATGCATCAATGTGGATATAGCAGATCCTGGTGGGGTCTATTCTTCAGCTGAAAATTGTCCGAACTCTTTTTCCTATCGTAAGGACATTTTAGCGAGAGCCTAATTAATGTCCCTGAAGTCATATGCTTATCATAACCGGTGCTGAAAATTCAAGCTCTTGTATAATACATAATGTAATCATAATTTGAGATGTCAGTGATAAAATTTAAGATACAATATTTCTGCGGTTTCAGGTTTAATACCCGGGACAACTTTTTGTGTCCTGTACAAAACAAATGCTTCCTTCCTGGTAAGCATAGTTTTGAAACCTGGACTGGTCCGGCGGGTTGACCCGGGACCCGGTCGACCTGGGCCTGGGACCGGTCCGGGTCCAAGTAAAAACTCGTCTGGGAGTTGGCCCGGTGAAACCCGGTCGACCCGGGTAAACCCAGCTGAGACCCAACCTTTTATATATATATAAAAAAGTGAAACGATGTCGTTGTTACTATTGGTAGATGGAAAATGACCTTGCTGCCGCTGCTGTTCTTGTTGGATATGGGGTTGCATCATATTCATACGATTTGAAGAAGAGGGCTTGAACAATTTATTCAAATCAAAACCTCTTCCTCCCGCTATTATTCCCCCACCTCTTTGTTGTTGCTGCTTTGGATTACCAGATGAAGCCATTATTAAGCAACAATTTGATAATATAATATACAGTGATTGGAAACAATCAATCAGAAGGAAGAAAGAGATAAGAAAAAGGCTTACAGAGTTGAGGAATTTTTGGATCCGTTCAAGTTTAAATTTTTTTTCAAATCAGATCAAAACATTTCTCCACCTCTTTTCTCTCTCTGTTCTGTCATCCCAGACTAGGGTCCCCTTTTTCCTTCCTCACCCTTGACTTTCTCTTTCTAGGACTCTCTATTTTCACTTCCGACTAATTCTGTTTGGGTACCAGTCTTCCACACCACCTGTGGTTTCCGGGCATGGTCCTTCTGCTTGGGACATGTCTGCTACGTCTCCAGCGTTCTTGGGCCCTCGCGCCGAAGCAGGGCAAAAATCAAGCATCGAACTCAAAAGAGGATAAGAACCCTGTTGTTTGGGGGACATATCAGAAAGATGAGAAGAAAAAACAGTCTTTTTCTGGGTTGACCTGGGTCAACCCATCTGACCCGTGACCCGATCACCGGGTCGGGTTTCAAAACTATGCTGGTAAGTGTGTTTGATAGTCTCGTAGCGGTTGTTTTTTAAAGTGTTTTTTATTTCATGATATATTAAAATAATTTTTTTTTAAAAAAAAATTATTTTTGACATCAACACATAAAAATGATATAAAAATATTAAAAAATATATTAATTTAAAGTAAAAAAAATAAAATAAAATTTAAATAAACACATCTGAAATGAAGATCATGCATTTCAAAGTTTAAGATTGTGCGCGCGCGGTTGTGTGTATAGAACCTTGTATGCACGCTGTCGTTTTTGGTAGCATTTAAAAGAAAAAAAATCCTGAGGAAAAGGGAAATTGTCCGTACATCATGAAAAATTAATATCAAATGGGCAAATTCTAATGGATCTAGCCATAAGCCAGTTATGTGGATTGATTGTCAATATTCAATTTTCTAATTTGATACAACAGCATTAAAATTTTGGAATGCAGCGTAATCGATTGAGAGCTGTTCGTTATTTTTTTTATTTTTAAAAGTATTTTTAAAAAAATTAAAAAATATTTTTTTTACTTTAAATTATTTTTTTTAATTTTTAGATCTAGATGTGTTAATGTATTTATATCATAAATAAAATTTAAAAAATATAAAAATATTATTTCGATGTATTTTTTAAAAAATATTATTTTTATGTGTTTTTAAATAAAAAAATATTTTAAAAAATAACAACTATTATTATTATATAATATTTTTAAGTTTGAGTTATTTTTTAGTAACGGTTTGGTAGGGCACCAACTGCGTGGTTGGCCTCGCTGGCAAATGATGCTTTAATAAGTGCCATTACAGCCTCGAGAAGC
>Ga0307518_10001796_pt1 | contig 15864 bp, 11 predicted proteins | sample 25_EM_MG_FD_203889 | JGI IMG/M metagenome (GOLD analysis project Ga0307518, IMG submission 203889) | Populus trichocarpa ectomycorrhiza microbial communities from riparian zone in the Pacific Northwest, United States - 25_EM | ecosystem: Host-associated > Plants > Roots > Unclassified | place...
TCGATCGGATATTATTTTTTACCAATAAGAAAATAGAACATGTATACCTTTTTAACATGTTTTTTTTCATAAAAATATTTTAAAATATTTTATGCACGTGTCTAATTAAATAAATCAAGAATTAATTGTGTAAATAAATAAAATTATTAACAATAAATAAAATTATAATTAAAAAATTAAAAAATATATGTAGATCAAAATATTAAATATTACAACACATGTTATTTAACCGTTTGTGTATAATAAATTTTTTTTATTGAAATTAATTTTTTTATTAAATCAAATAATAATAGAAGACGACACACATAAAATTAATTGTATAAAAAAAAAGAAAAAAATGATATGAATGACTGCACATATTAGATATATTATCCTAAAATAAATATTTTTATTCTAAAAAATATATTTAATCTATATAAAATGAAAAAAATATATAAATAATCTCTTAAAACTTAAATACATATAATATAATTAAAAAGTAATTGCTACTAAAAAAAAGGGTTAAATAAGTTTAAAAAATCATATATAATTGTGTTAATTAAAATATAAATTTAAAAATTAATTAAAAAATATAAAACAATATTAATTAAAAAAAATAATCTAGGTATTGTCGGGCTTAGTCAGGCTAGTTAATTAACCCATTAGAAGAGCGTAAGAGCGCCGGCCTGCAAGAGTAGACCTGGGCACAAGGACCCTTAATTTTTTAAAAAAGTTGGTGGAACGATGACATGTTGTGTGCTAGATTTCGGCCAGAAAAACCAAGTTATATTATTTCTACATTAGAACATGTATCGTAGATCACATAGAAGATCCGCATTTATTCGGATCAAATTAGACAGAGGGGCAGATGTCCACTAGGCACTAAAGAATGGCATCGTTGAGCTTGTTATTCATGTGATTACAGCTTGTCGTCATGCAATGATTGGTGTAGATGTAAGAAACCTATTTATGTCCTTTATATCATTAGAATATTCGAAGGGTGGTTACAGCTTTTTTTTAAGATTTTTTATTTACAAATATATTAAATTAATATTTTTTAATTTTTTAAAAATTATTTTTATCACATCAAAATATTTAAAAACATTTAAATAATATTAATTTTAAAAAAAAATTCAAAATTTTTAAAAAACCGTGTTTGCAAACAGTCATGTCGGCAAGAAAAAGTGTGCAGCCTTTTCTAGGACTTGAAGCAAGCAGAGCATGATTCGTTCTTGACCTTTGTGGATAGCTCACGAGATACAATGCTTCATTTGGCAGCAAAATTGATTGGACCTTTATTGCAAATAATTTTATTTTTTCTATATAGTATATAAAATCAATCCTAATTACATATATAAATTCGTACTTAATTTAACTATATTCAATCAAACCATAATTTAGTGTAATATTTCATCAGTTTTTAGAGAGAAAGGGGCTGTAACGTTTCGTTAATTTTTAAAAAATTGTGCTTTTATTAATATTTTTGATTTAGTGTGCTAATTATTAAAAAAAAAAACTAAAATCTGGGGCATTTATAATAATTAAATACTTTATCGGATCGCATTTCCAGGTGTCACCCATCCGTAGATGCCCTTTGACCTTAATGTTGAATATCAGGTAGGGCATTTATGGATGACACCGAGGTGAGATGGAAGGCTGCGAGTGCTGGACAGTTGATAGTCTTTGTTCCGGACTGTAAGGAGCACCATAGCAAGAACAAAAACATACCTTCACTCTAGTTCTTGCCATCACCAAGACATCCTCAGCAGTCTGGTCAAGCTTGGGAGAGAGAAGTAAGGGATTATAAGTGGCTCTGTCTCTGTGAACTGCTACCACACCATGTAAGTATTTCATTGGGTCTTGTTGTTGCTCTATCCTCTGGCTTTCATCCGATGATATCTTGGTTCTTGGCTTTCCAGTTTTTCCCCACTCTTTGATAATGCAGTGTGAGTTGCATGAAGCAAATTCGAAGCCCTAAAGAAGATTTGCATATCATGAAGATCTTACCACTTAGAAATAATGGAAATATCAGTGCATCAACTATTTACTTATTTATTGAAAATGATGTGATAGAACGCAGAAAACACCATTTTCATACTTCATCGGTAGAAAAGTACTTCCAGAACTACATCATGAAATACACTCTAACGTGATCCAGTTATGCAACCCGTCAATTTTGCATTGAAAAAGTTAGGGCAGATATTACTGCTTTTTCAAGGTGCAGAGCAGCTCCGTTTATGGTTTGCCTGTGGTTTGCCATCAATTAATTATTATTTTCTTAATCTTAAGAACCAAGAAAATTGATGGTTTGCTTATGGTTTGTTATTGGCTCGGTAGACCTTGGCATCACTAGTTTCTCAGATCCTTACCCCCACATTGTACACAGATTCTAACATGACGACGACAAACAATTTGCAACAACAACATTCACCAAGCCACGAAGAGCAATTTGTTGAAGCAGAGTCGTCACAGTCATCACAAGGTTCAGGTATACCATGACCTCATTCTCTTCCTCTGTTAGATTTCCAACCACTTCGACCTCTTGATGTTAACACGGGAGAGAATAAAAACCTTGGCAGGTGCGGTGAGCAATGAAATGAATGGTCCCTTGCTAACCCTGTACAAGTATGCCCATAATGGAGACTGGGATGCCATAAAAACCTATCTTCGCCGATACCCAAATGCAAGAAAGGCCATGATTAAACCCTATGGTGGAACAGCCCTTCATGTAGCAGCTTTTTCTGGACATCTGAGAGTTGTGGAGGAGTTAGTGAAGTTGATGTCAGTAGAAGAACTGGAAATACAAGATAATCAAGGCAACACAGGTCTTTCTAGTGCTGCCTTTGTTGGAAAAAGAAAGATGGCAGAATGTTTGGTGAGAAAGAACAAACACTTGGTTACCTTTGTAAATGCACAAAAAAAGATCCCACTGGTTCAGGCATGTATAAGCAACTGTAAGGATATGGCTCTTTATCTATACTCTGTCACTCCATTTGAATTTCTTTGTCAAGGCAATGGCCACCATGGATCTTATTTCCTTCAATGTGCTATTGGTGCTCAAATGCTCGGTAAGAGACTTCACCCCTTAATTACTTATCTTCATTCTTTTCTCTTTTTTATTCATGCTCTGTTCGTCAGTCTTCCCTTTCTTTATTTCCCCTGGTAAATTATTATTTATTTCCTGTAATTTAACAAAACTAATTAATCAATCAATCATTATGGTTTTAAAGATTACATGAATCTTAAAATCTGTTTATGGCTTAAAAAAGTAATAAATTGAGAATGGTCAATGTTGGTCAAGGGATTATTGAATAATTTGTTTACATTAAAGGGACTGATTGCTTAATATTTCTAAACTATAGGGACTAGCTTGTAATCTACTCTTAATTCCTCCTTTTTTTTTCTTTTCTTCTTATAATAGATTTTCTCATGCAAGCAAATGTGAGAGACTTCACGTTAGTTATTGAGGGATTATCCACTTTTTGTGTGAGAAATTTAAACTTGATGGTACATAGAAATTAGCTATTCATAAACAAAAATGAGAGAGAGCTTGATTTCAGATGGCTTCATATGAAACAAAATGACTTTTAAATTAATTTGTTAGCATTTCAAAATGAAACCTCATCTTTCTTGTTCCTTCTTGTGCTGTTTCTTTTGAATATTGCAACGCCAGATATTGTGTTTGATTTTCTGCATCGCTTCCCACATATGGCTACTAAAACGGATGATGTTCTGAAGTCGAATGCTTTGATTCGTTTGTCTACCTCGCCTCAAATATTTCCGAGTGCAAGTCAACCTGCGTTTTGGCAGCAATTCATCTGTTCATGTTAGTATCTTTTTCTTCAGTTTTTCCTCCTCGCTTGTCTCTTCATTTCCTCTCGAAATCCGTTTAACGTACGTATAATATTTTATATGCTTCTAGAAGTTATCTCACTTTTAATTTATATAATTTTTTCTTTCTTTCTCACTCAAAAAAGAAAGAAAAACAGAGAAAGAAAGAAAGAAAACAAGGTTTTATTTGATATAATTTTTGTAAATTGATATGAGTTTTATATTTTTTAAAACTTTTGGTTCATATAGAAGTTAAAAATATATTTAGCTAAAAAAAAAATTATTTAAATAAAAAATTGGTTATAAAACTGAGTCAAAACTTCGATGTAATCAAAAGTTCGGAATTTGAACTTATGAATTTCAACTTATACTAAATTTATTTCTAATATATTACTTATCAAGATAAAAAATAATAAAAAGTTATTTCTAATATAAAAATAACTATTACTTATCATGACAGCAACCAATCTGAACTTTTTTTTATATAAATTGTCTATAAGAAAAATTCAATTGTGATTTAAAATAATAAATATTTTTTTTATAAGTCGTATTATTAAAACTGACTTAATTCTAAGAACATGACAGGTATTTGGTCAAAACCAATCGTTGCAACTAATGATACGGTTCGTATCTATGTGCCTGCTCAGAGACTAAGGGAGTCGAAGAACATTGTCCTTCAAGGTATTTGCACAGATCTGTGTGTTTTTGTCCACTCTCCTGTGTGGGGTGGTGCAAACGTGAGCCATATGCAATACTTGTGATAATTTCTCTGTTTTTTTTCTTCTTAACTTTTCAGTGTTAAGTCAATTGCGTGTGTTTGCAAAAAATCTCTTCACGTTCTTAGGTAAGCGATATATACACTCATCTATATCCTACTTCTCTTAATTTCTATCACCATTATCATGGTTTTATTTGATAACTATTTAAATATTGTTGATCTAGGAATCAAGCAAATGTATGATTTAAAGAAGATCCACATTTATTCGGATAAAATCCTACGGTGTATGTGTGAGCATATATCTTCTCTGGATTACGAGGAACAGCTCAAGGCATCTGTACATCCAGCATTCCACAGTGCAGTAAAGAATGGCACGCTTGAGTTTATTATGGAGATGATCAAAGCTTGTCCTCATGTAATGATCTGTACAGATGACAACTCGAGAACCCTATTTATGTCCTCGATTGCAAATCGACAAGAAAAGGTGGTCAGCCTTTTCTATGGACTGGAAGCAACCAGATCAGGATTTGTTTCCCTTATAGATAGCTCAGGAAATACAATGTTACATTTGGCAGCAAAACTGTCACCTCCTTCTCAACTATCTCGGATCTCTGGTGCAGCTCTACAGATGCAAAGAGAACTACAATGGTACAAGGTGAGCTTTCCAAACTTAACATCTTTTTCTTAAAAACAAAAAAGATTGATAGAGCGTTGATAAATAAAAAAAATCCATAATGCAGGAAGTGGAAAGTATTATAAATCCTACAGACAAGGATTTTGCTAATGTAAAGGGTCAGATAGCCAGGGAATTATTCACAAGTGACCATGAGGACTTGTTAGCGAAAGGAGAGGAATGGATGAAAGCAACAGCAACTTCATGCACTGTTGTGGGTGCTCTCATCATTACAATTATGTTTACTGCTGCATTCACTGTTCCCGGCGGCTACGTCCAAGAGAGCGGCTATCCTATATTTAAAGACAAGGAATCTTTTACAGTTTTTATAGTATCGGATGCAATCTCTCTGTTTTCTTCATCAACATCAGTGTTGATGTTCTTAGGAATTCTTACGTCGCGATACGCAGAGGAAGATTTCCATAAATCCTTGCCCACCAAGTTAATTATCGGCCTTTCCACGCTTTTCTTCTCCATTGCAACCATGATGGTAACCTTCTGTGCTGCTCTTATGATTATTGTGGATGGGAAATTGCAAATTATAATTCCGATTGTCTTGGTCGCATGTATCCCTGTAACTTTTTTCATGATGTTGCAATTTCCCCTCCTAGTGGAGATTTTTGTATCCACGTATGGACCGGGAATCTTCAACAAAAAATTGAAACGTTGGTACTGATTAATGAAATGTATGTAATTCTTCGTGTAAGATTTAGATCCTTTTATCTCTTGCGCGTTTTAGCCTAAATTATTATTAAAATTATTTTTTTAATTTAGATTTTAAGTGGATGATTTATACTTATATAAACTTTTAATATATTTTCAAACAAAAAAAATACTTTAAAAAAATTAAGAAAATGACCTGCCAAACAATGAAGATGAGGTCATGTATATATATACAGGCACGCCCATCTCTGTTCTTAATTCCTTCTTTTGTTCTTCAATGTAGTCATGATTTATAGAATAACCACACACATTTCTTCTGAGGATTTTGACGATCCTTACAACCTATCATATTTACTGTATTCTCTGTTTTTTCCCCTTCCCCTCTCTCTCCCTGGATCTGTACTGAGTTACGTAGTCAACTCATCGATTGAGCAATGTAGATGATGGAGGACACGTCCTGCTCATTAATTAATTAATGCCTGACGGAAGATCCTACGCAATTTTCAAGTCAACAAATGTTACTTATATCGTTATTTATGGATGCAAGGAAATAAATATATTATTATTTATAGTAAATGGGAAAACTATTTTCTAGTAAATAAAACTCTCCTCCAGAAAAGAAAGCATCCATATGGAATACAAGAAGGAAGATTGAAATTTAGTTTTTACCATTTCAATGCACAAAGAAGACTCAGACTCCATGTTTGGCATAGAAAAGTGAAAGCCAAATTGCTAAAAATAGAAGAGGCCCACAAGATTGAACATCTCTAGAAGACTTGAATGGCGTTTGGTAATTGGGTTCTGACACTGCAACCAGGCTGCCGTGTACTACCTATCTTGGTGGTCAAAAGTTTGTACTCTGCCATGGCTTGAAAAAGAATCCATGGATACCCCACAAAAAGGCATGGCTTCTTTTAAAAGTTTTAAATTTCTATTTATTTGTTCTTTTTTTCCTTTTCTTTCTTGAAGCTCGGTCAGGTAACAGCACAAATATTCCTCCAATTTTAGGATTGATATGTTAGGATGTAGATTTTTCTTTTGATATTAATAATCTATTTTCTTAGAAAAATTAATATTAAAACATAAATAGATTATCTTGAGGGAGTGTGAATTTATATATAAAAAAAATTATAAATCCTAAACAAATATTTTGGAATGGATTTAATCTCAACACAATAAAAACAGCTAAATTATTATAAAACCAGTTGATGTATTTTTTCAAATGTTTTAGAAAATTATACTTTTTTAAAATATAACAAACAATAACTTTTTTTTTCTAAAAAGACATGATATTTGTTAAATCTAACGTGTTACTATAATAACATTGACAATATTTTATTATATTGATCATATAGAACGCAATCTTTCAAAAATTAATCATTAAGATTTTAATTGAAATTGTTTATGTGATAGATATAAAATATATTAATTTGTAAGGCATATATATATATATATATATAGAATAATTGACGCATGAAAAACTTATAACTAACCTAAAAAAACAGCTCTTAACTGAAAAATGACATTGAAATCGATGTCACGCCAATTCATGGAAAACTCAAATTAATTTTCAAAGGAAAGGAAAAAAAAAAAAAAAAGAGAAAAAGAAAACTTAACAAAACAGGAAGTCATAGCTAACAAGATCTGGGACCCACACAAAACTTATCATCACATTCACACGCATCAAAAAGTCTATAAATTCACCACCTTGAGGGATACAGAGAACATCAGCTCATATAATCAACACAAAACTCGAAGTCTTCTCTCTGTCTTCTCGATTCCTTGTTTCTTGATCTGTTCTGTCACAACAACGTAACAACCATGTCTCAGGTACCCAAATCTTCATTTCTTGATTCTTCTTTTTTGGGGGCAAAGTTTGTATTTTTATTGTTTGTTAATACTATGTTCTTGTTGTTTTGACTTGTATTGGGATGTCTATGAATTTTGGCTGAATTTGGGTGGATATGTTGGATTTCAAGTTCAAGTCTTTTCTGGGATTTCTGGGTTTTTGTTTATCTTTATTTTGTTTGGGGATCTTAGGGAGCTTTTGATGTGATTTGTTTAGTTAAGCCTGAATTTGTAGTTTAAAGCAAGTTGTTGAAGTTGTAAAAATTAATCTTGAGGGAAAAAAATTGCTGCTTTGTTGTTTAGGAACCTAGAATATGTCTGGTTTTAGTTGAATGGAAATTGTAGGATAAAGGGGATACGAAGGTTGACTTCTTTCTTTTTGCGTTACTGTTGTGAGTTAGAAATTTTTTTCGGGTTACATGTTAACTGATGTTATAACCTGTTTTTGGAGATTTTATTTGCTTTACTGCCTGCCCTTTTTTTTATTTGATGACATTACATTGTGGTTATTGCTGATTTTTGCATGTCTAATGGTTTTCAATTTTGTTAAATTGCAGACTGTTGTCCTCAAGGTTGGTATGTCATGTGGAGGTTGTGTTGGGGCTGTGAAAAGGGTTTTGGGAAAAATGGAAGGTTTGTTTCTGTCCTTGCAATTGATCTTTTAGTCTCTGGAACTTTGCTGATTGTGCTGTCTTTCTCGCTCAACACACAAAATTGAAATGGACAAAACATTTTAGATTGGATTTATTGAGTTTTTCAATCTTAGCTCCTGGAAGCATGTTGCTAAGGATCTATTTCAGGAATTTTGAGGCAAGGTGTAAATCCTTTTCGTGGTCTATTTGATAATGAACTGGGGCGAGATTGGTTATAGAATTTTGCATCTTTGCAAGTAGATTAGCTGGTATGGTGAGGTTTTGAAGCATTTGCATTTTGTGAAGAGGTGAAATTTACTTTTATCTTCTTACTGTGCGTTACAAAGCAATTTTCATATCGTTACTCTTCATCTATGAAAAAAGAGAAAACAATGAAATGGTTTGGATTGTTATCAAATCTGGTTGGAAATTCCACTAGCAAGTATTATTTTCAGATGTAGCTGAGGCCCTCAGTTCATCATTGTTGTTGTAATAGATAATAATATCTTGTGTCTCTCCTGGAACATTTCTCAGGTGTGGAATCATATGACATTGATTTGAAGGAGCAAAAAGTCACAGTGAAAGGAAATGTGCAGCCAGATGCTGTTCTTCAGACTGTCTCTAAGACAGGGAAGAAGACTACCTTCTGGGAAGCAGAAGCACCAGCTGAACCTTCAGAAACTTTAGCTGCTGCATAATGTTGCTGATACCAGCATTTACTTTGTGAAAGTTTGTTTTATTAGGTAATAGTTTGCTGAACTTACTATGATTATAATGTGGATTGTCGATATCCAGCTTGCTTGTACTTGGATGTAATCTATAATAATTTCTGGGGTACATTCATAAGGATATGATATAGAAAATCTCATCTTGTTGTCTTGCTCTATTGATCGTGTAATTCATGAGTCCTCTTCGAAGATATAGATCATCAAGTTCTTGGCTCGTTATATAGATATGATTTCCCAGTCCTTTGAAGCACTTTCAGTGTCTGGGATTTCAATTTCAGATTTGTTGTTACTTGTGTTCTCCACCATTGTATCAAACCATAGATTTTATCTTAAAAGATAATACAGTCTTTCAAAAGCTTGACATATACTACAAGCATGAGGGCAGGGCTGTTTATGCTAAAATAATCAACGTGTCTCACCCAGATGCGGACACAAACACCTACCCCACGGGATAGCTTGGAGATGTCTCTTATGAGGTTGCAAAATGTGAAAAAAAATTGACTGATACTTCATCTAATAAACGCGGAAAGGAATACAGATGGGACGGTATTTGATGATGCAACGTCTACTCTGCTTCTTGACAACAATTTATTTGATAATTTTATTGTGTCCACTCGCTCTGGATGAAAAGAAAGAGAGGACATTATAACATTAGTTATAGCTCATCAGCATTCAGCAATGACTTCAGTTCAAACTTCAACAACAAAGGGATTACAGGAATAGAAAGCGAAGTCATCGGGAATGCTGACTTTTGAAAGGATGGTTGATGAATCTCTGTTACATCATCCTACAAAGATCTATTATTGAGAGCAGACAACCTGGAAGTTCAGAAGCAGATGGCTTGCGCAGATCATCACTGGGTGAGAGGTAAACAAACGTGACAGCTTAACATTAGTTATAGCTCATCAGCATTCAGCAATGACTTAAGTTCAAACTTCAACAACAAGGGGATTACAGGAATAGAAAGCGAAGTCATCGGGAATGCTGACTTTAGAAAGGATGGTTGATGAATCTCTGTTACATCATCCTACAAAGATCTATTATAGAGAGCAGACAACCTGGAAGTTCAGAAGCAGATGGCTTGCGCAGATCATCACTGTGTGAGAGGTAAACAAACGTGAGAGCTTGCTCCCTTAGTTTCAGAGGGTAGTCGGCAACACACCCGATTCTCGGACCAGCTCCAGTTGACCATTTCAAAGACAGTTGGTGCCCTAATTGGTATGAGCTAGCCTCGTTCTTGGATTTGATCCTCTGCAATATTTCCTTCTTTGGTACATTTGCTTTTGTGTTCTGGATATTGGCCGACAACATCCTCTTGTAACTGCATGTTCTTGTGGCTTGTGAAGACATGGATGATTCAGAAGGTTGGTAATTGTTAATTTTACTCGAAGCATGAAGTTTAGACGGCTTGGAATCCATTGACCAACCAAATTTACTTCTGTCTTGAGACAATTCCCTTGATTCACAGCTTTCACTATCTTCTGGTGTAAGAACCTGCCTAGAGCAATACCAGATGGAACAATGACCAAGTAGAAGCACCATATCAAGTGATTACTAAAGAATAAGAATAGAAGTTGGCAAAACCAGATAGGCCAAAGCTGGAAAGGCTCCATCATAACCAGATATTTTTATGCAAAAACAGCACATTGGGTGGCAGGTTTGTGAAGTATCATGGCATTGAGTTGCGTACCCGAATTTCATTGAGGTTGATCCCATTTTCTTCGAGGAAGGCCAAGAAGCCGCCAAGGTTCTGGTTAGTTGGACGGTAATGCCCACTATATGCTGATATAGACTGAAAGACAATGAAAATTTGAGATTCAGAAGCAAGAGATGCATATAGTCAAAGCAACCGCTTATCCTTTCTCCAACTCTCTATTTAATACCAAACCAAGATGCACATTTCTCTCATACTGCAGTCATTTGTTTCAGTATTCCAGGCTTAATTGCCTTCTATAAGCTATGCTACCTACCTTCACATGGATCATGGCATTCTTACCCTGAGCTTTCCATTTTCTGCTGTTAGTCTCCCAGCAGCCAGAGTAGTCCCTCCAGCAAGGAAGCTCGAGTGATGAAATGCTCCTTTCTTTTTCTGAATGTTTAAGAAAAGACATTATTAGTCGTATAGATGGATGAAAATTTGCTAATTAAATGGTCTAATGTCCAGAATGATCCTTACCTCTCCAGCATATAGTTTTCTGCAGGTGCTCATCACGAATATCCATTTTGAACCTTCCAATCCTTGATTTGTATCTAGGAGGTTGCCATTTTGTTTGTGCACCACTGTTCCTTCAGCAATGATGTATTCATACAGTTCTCTCTCTTGCTTATTTCAGGGAAAATCGTGACAGGTGTGTGAGAACAAGTCATGAAAGCATGTTTTTGCTACTATTAAAAGGTTCAATTCTAATAGAGATCAAAGCTTTTCTTCTTTCTTTCTTTTCTGTAATTTGATGCGGTAATCTACTTTCTGAATACAAGGCTATGGCAAATGTCAACATACATTTCATGATATCCTTAAATTGATCATGCAAATTTATCATGAGCTGATGTATGCAATGCAGTAGACAGCTGAATTGCTATGGAAACACAATATTCTGATAATGAGTTCTGAGTTTCTATGCTCAGGAACATACCGGTCCTAGATACTGAATGCATTCTTGGCAAAGTCTTGTTCTTGGACAGTCTTTGAGATCAATTTCTTTACCATCTCCAATATCCAGCCTGAAACCAAGCAGAGAGATACAGCATTTTAGTAACAGCAAAGAGCAAAATTTCCCTGAACAATGCAGAATGCTCATAACAGGAAGTGTCCCATTGTGCTTCCGATCACAACCGAAATGGTGCTTCAAAACCTTGGCAATATTTCATAATTACACATGCAGTTTGTGGAGAAGGAAAGGAGCAGGATTAGATTCTGACTTTCGAACTTTTCAGTGGCATTTACAGAAACTAGTCCATCTAGCAATCACTGTAGCAAGAACTAGATTCCAAAGTTCTGGTTTTTTATTTTTCCTTTATTGTTTTTGAGGCACATTGCATCTAAGCCAAATGCACCTATGCAAAAAAATTAAGAGCATGGATAGAAGAGAAACTTATGGAACAAATGTGATGCCCCATCTTCCAAGTGTTAACTGAGAAAGATCAAAAGATGATCAAATTGGTTGAGACCTCTACTCGTACCAGTAGAAAAATGGCTGCAATGCATCTGTTTTACACCACTCTTCATAGTACAAATTCAAATTATGGCCATACCGATGCCTCGGATCAATCTACATCACAACATGTATAAACAAAAAAGAAGTAGCAAAACTAGCACTTGAAGAAAAGGATCAAACATAATCAAACAGCTGCAGCCCAATAAAGGCTTACAGCTTCAATCCAATGCTGGAAAGCTAATTTTTGTGCCTTGGCATCTTTGCCTAAACCTTTTCCGACCTGTCAAAAAGTGGAAAGTTGCATGATATCAGTCTTCATATTACATCAGAATTTTGTTCTTAACACTAGGCAATACTTTATTCAGTGTTATAAAGAAGCAAGAACTTAAACAACACACCTTTGAAGCATTCAAGCTGATCCTACTCCACCGCGATGCTGCTGTTTCAGGTTTATCAAAACTGAAGAAGGAAACTGTGCTGTGATTTAGCCTTGCATAATCTAAAGCTCGCCACCTTCACATTCACATCAGATTAGAAAAGACAGAGTTCCATATGTTGTATTATCTATACAAGAACATGAGGGGCACGTACCAGAGCTCTTCAGCAACCACCGCAGAATCCGCTAACCTGCGACGGGTACGATAACTCCTGTAAACTTTCTGCAACTTCACAGCTGCTGTTGATTCAAATCTCTTGCTTCTTTCAGAACGATCCTTTTCAATCAATCCAGAACGATAGCGATCTACAGAAAGTGCCATTTCAATTTGTGTAGATCAAGAAATTAACATCAGAAAGTGAGATTTCGAGGGATCATAGCCACTATTCTGCTTCAGCACCTCAACAAAAATTTCTACTTCAGCCCTACCTATATACTGTGTTTGCTTTAGAAACCTTATGTCTTTAGCCCTGAATGAGCCATTAATGCGCTGAAAAGGAACCACGTTTTGGAGGAAACTTGAAAGAAAGTGGGTCTACACTGTTTCCACCAGGAGTCATGTCAGCTGGCACTGCAAATTGCAATATCAAAGTGCTTGCTCCCTCGTTTGATTTTTTTTTTTACTCTCCACTTGAAGATGGGAGGGATAGTCCTAGCTGCCACTATAAATATCCTTGTACGAAAAAAGGATGGAAAATAAAATTATAAAAAATCATCTTAGAGATAAAAGGGAAAACAGACTGGTAGGTGCACAACCAGTCCTCGTACATCATGCATTTATGTTGTTTCCATATACAAAAGCTGGCTCAGCAACAAATACCACGTAACCGCGAAGTATTTATGATTTGATTGATCGAAAAACATATAAGTTCATATAAAAACATAATGAACAATTTCTTGGTAAGTCTTCAATTTGAGGATACATTTAAAAATATTAAAATTTAAGACTTAAATGAAATGGTTGTCAAAGTTAGAGGGTGTCACGATCCTGGACGAAACGGATCATGGAAGGAGAACTAGTGCCGTATAGTTCATAAAACCCGATGAACCTTCTAGCTTCTTTTTTTTATTTTATTTTTTTATTTGACCCTCTCTTGTTTTTATTTAAATTTTAGCTGCAATTTTAAAAAAAAATGAAAAAAATTGCCACTAAAACTTAAATAGGAACAAGAGAGGGTTAAAAAAAGAAATTGCAATGTCATTTGTATTTTTCTTTAACGTGAACATTTAAGAAATAGCTAAAAATAACCATGAAAAGCTCTATTTTAGCCAAATATTGAAATAGTTATTAAGATAACAAGCAAGAAATAGTTTTAAGAAATGATAAATGGAATAAAAGGATTTAAAATGTGGCTATAGCAGATATTTTAATAAATAAAAAATCAACTTTTATTATGAATATATTTAAGATTTCTCGATATTAAAGATTAGAATTTTTACCATAATGATCATTTTATAAAACAATATTTTTTTAAATTAAAATTTTTTGATGTTTTTAGGTTGTTTTAATGTGCTGGTGTTAAAAATAAATTTTAAAAAAATTATTTTGATGTGTTTTCAAATGAAAAATATTTTAAAAAACAACCATTACCACTGTCTCAAAATTCTCTTATTCTAAAATTTAATTTGTGAATTAAATAAATTAATCCTGATTTAAATTTTTATAAAATATGATTATTATATATCCTCCATATATCAATTTGTATTCTAAAGTAAATAGTTTTTTCATATCACAATACAGCTTAGTAGATGCCCAGGAAGGCCCCACTTGTCCAAGGATTTGTTCAAAATCAACATAATAATTCCACTAAAAGGAAATAAAACAAAAGGGATCGAGTGGGAAATGTGGTATCCAAGGCGCCATGCTTTCTTCAAAAGCTTACATACGAACAATCTGAACAACAATTACATCTGTAGGAGACCTAAGAATTAGTTTCGTTCATTAAATTTGATTTCTCACTTCTCCCAAGAAATGGAATTAAAAGAAGAAAAAAATAAAGAATGTTTCTTCTTCTTGCTAATAATACTCTATAGAATTATTCCCATGTTCTGCCACAACAAGGTTTTTATGAGTGACCGGTCGAGGAATATAAGGTGGTGTTCTACACCTTAGCAGTGCCCAGTTTATCCCGTCAAAAAACTGATGGTGTTTGATGGCCGTAGCTCCCATGGTGGAACCCAGTCGTCTTACGGGATCTTTGATGAGAAGTTGGGTGATCAAGTCCTTCGCGAGGACTGGAATTGAGGGTTCCTTGGGGAATTCAAGGGCTCGAGCCACAATGTTTGCTAGGGTTAACTCATGGTCCATCCCTTTGAATGGTGTAACGCCGTAGAACATTTCAAACATGAATATGCCTAAGGTCCACCAATCCACTGCGTTGCCGTGTCCCTCGCCGGACACAATCTCCGGTGCCAAGTACTCATGGGTCCCAACAAACGACATGGATCGGACGTCTATTGGCTCTGCTACTATCTCGAGGGCCCCCCGTTGATGGAGTTTCTTCTTGCGTTTTCTCCTATGGTGGAAGCAAGAGACAGCTGGCACAATACAACTGGGTAGAATACATGATGATGTGGCAAATTGAGATGTATCAGAAGGGTAGTCTCTTGTCGATGAAGCTGTGGGTGGCTGGTTTTTATCGGAAATAATCTGAGCTGTTGACGGTGAGTTATCATCCTTCAAGGAGAGATCAAAATCTGTAAGCATTATGTGACCGTCTGATCTTACAAGAACATTTTCAGGCTTGAGGTCACGGTAGACGATTCCCATCATGTGCAAGTATTCAAGAGCAGCCACAACCTCTGACGCATAGAACCTAATAGCAACCAGAATAAATTATGATATATACAAAGAATTATTCAACTAATTATAAAGATTATTCCCACGATATATCATGTTATTGTGGTCCAGAATTAACTATATAATTTGTTTTTTTTTTTAATGGAACAACTTCACGAGACATAAATAGCCTCATCCATGCCTATTGAACATAAAATTTAGTAAAAATTCAGAATTTTTATCATTAATAAAAATGATGTCGTTTTAATTTTTAGAGTTAAAACGCTAAGTTGACCGGGTACAACTCTCAAATATCTTTTTCAAAACATGGTCCCAGTGAGTTTTCAGTTTAACCGGAGAAGTGAGGTTTAATAATTGTGAATTCTTACTGCTAAACCAAGTAGTTGGCTATTTGAAGAAAT
>Ga0307518_10001797_pt1 | contig 15863 bp, 8 predicted proteins | sample 25_EM_MG_FD_203889 | JGI IMG/M metagenome (GOLD analysis project Ga0307518, IMG submission 203889) | Populus trichocarpa ectomycorrhiza microbial communities from riparian zone in the Pacific Northwest, United States - 25_EM | ecosystem: Host-associated > Plants > Roots > Unclassified | place...
TTTCCAAAACAATGATTATTTGTACTTATAAATTGAAATTATGTTTTTTTTTTTTGGTTTTGATATGGATATTTTTAGTCATATTTTGTAAAATTTCAAGATTTTACTTTCTGATCTAATAATTTAGTTTTTTAAACCTTCCAACATCTAGTTAAATCCCAATTTGGTAGCCTTAGAAATTTCTATTAATCTTATATATACTAAAATATAATCAAGTCCATTTTTATATTCTTTCTTTAATTTAATTGTTTCTTAAATAGTTGCTAAGGACATTTTGGATACAAAAGACGATTTTCATGATATTTGTCAAACTTAAAGAAATTTTCTTGTCCAATTTTTAAATTTTTGGATGGTGTTTGCCTTTAAAAAAATTGTTATAGCTTGCACAATAATTAAATGCCTGCAATTAGAAAGAGTTAAATTCATTAATGATTCCAGTGTTCCACAAACATTAAAAAGGAAACAAGTTTGAAGATGTTATGTCCAGCCCTAGTCTTCATAACTCCATTTTTACATGTTTTGTCAGCGAAGTTTCTTTAAGGTTTAATCTTTCAAGTTAGGAGATTATATGTACCACATGGTATCTTACATGTATTGTATTGTATACTTGTCAAAGAACAAATTTAAGTTGTTAGCTTAAACCCAATATTAAATTACATGATTTAAACTGGATTTCGTATAAAAGAATTAATCCTTTTGATCGTACAAAATCCTCATGGCATGAACATGACACCATTATGATCGTACAAAATCCTTTTCTGAACCTTGATGCATTTTTCATGGCCACTTACTTGCGAAACCCATAGCTAGAGAGCTTGGCATTAAATTTCAACTTCAAAATCGCAAAAAAGGAATCATTCTGCTTAAAAATGTTGATTCTTTGTTGTTACCATAGATCTTCTTCTTTCAGTACGTATGAACACTGTCTAAACTCCATGGTGGCTTTTCTACTACAGTTACGAATCTCTTGTCACCAAACACCACCTCCTGCCCCTGTGAACTACGTATGCTCTCACTCACGAAGCACATCTTGAAAGCTCTAGCTCTTCAACTACTACAGCTACATTATTGTTGCTCTAGGTTTACCTACACCAGACCCTTTGCCTTTTGCTGCAGCCTGTACGTAGGCATGCACTGGATTGAGCAGCTGAAGCAATTTGTACCTTTTGCGAGACATTCAGCTTACGTATTAATTTAATCTTTAAAAACCTCGCAATGCTTACAAATAGACATCAAGAGGCTCTGTTACAAAGAAAATAACCATAAAATTAATTACTCGTGCTGAACTCACACATGAAAGATGTAAACTGTATATTAAGCTGGCAGCAAAATATAGAGGCCTCTATTACATGTACCGCTGATGAACAGCATGCTAAGGCAGTGGTCCTGATTCTGGGTCACGGAAGGGTTTGAATGAAAAGCAATACTAGATACGCGAAGAAATATTACAAGATGAAAGATAAGAAATATAAGACAAAATATATAATAAGTTAGTCACAAGTACTGTCACAGCATCTTAGTGCCTTCATGAAACATGCAGAAAAGAAATCCTTATCTGACATTTGTTATGTCTTAACTGGGACTGGAAAAGCAATACATGGAGGAAGAGTACTAGGCTCTCCACCGGCACAAATTTGAGTTATGCTACTTCAGATTTTTGTTTTAGCGTACTTGCAGCTTTTGCGCTCAGTGAAATAGTAGGTACTCTCCATGGAATATGGAAATGCGAGGAGTTGCTGCACTTGGTGCTTTTTAACTGCAACATAAGGAAATGATTATTCATTCACTAGCTAGTTGAAAAGTATTGTGTTTGTAGTCATAAGAATAATATAAACCAGCAAAGGAATCAGCAGCAGATTCGTCAAGGAGTTAGAAACATATACTTGTCACTTGGGAAATCAGATTACGCTTTAAGTTCTTGCATGCAAACGGTTCAGTGAAGTAAAACTAGGTTGGGTAATCTTCTAGTTCTTCAGTGAGCATGGGGTGCTGATAACAGCAGTCTACTTTTAGTACAACAGCTAAATATTGCAATTCCCTCTTATCATCCAATGGTAAAAATCTCAATAAGAATGCGTAAATCATCATCTAACTAATTGAAAGATCAAATGATTATGAGAATTAGAAGGCACAGCATCAGTTATTATATCCTTCCAATAAATTTTTACAGACCACGAACCATTCAGCCGCTGCTGCTACTGAAACCCATCCAGATCAAAGTAGTTAATTATATGCTCATCAGTAATTAATTGATGAAAAACTACAGCTCATTGCAAAGGAAATACTTACACTAACTGAAGAGCTGGTCTTCATGAGGGTAATGATTGGCAGGCGGCAATCCATTAACTTGAGAATAGTTCCGAGAGTCAAATGGTTGAGACTGCATGATCTCGAAGTTGACACCTCCCGGCATCAAATTCATGTGCTGTCGCTTTCTTTCATTCTCTGCAATCTGCAACATCAACATAAGCCCCACGTAGTGTCATATTTACTAAATAAAAACAACCCACCAACGATCTAAGATATTAAGATCCAAGTTCAGACACACACAAGGCATTGATAAATAGATAAGTAGAAAGACCTTTGCTCGGAGAAGCTGGTTATTGTTGTGCAAGTCAATCTCCTGCAATTTGCATTTTCATTCAATGAATCAAAGAAAATTTTTGGAGTGAAAATACAATAGAAGAGGTTCACCATAGGATCATTAAATTGGCAAAAACTTGATTTTTTTATCTCAAATAGAAGAAGTCATGGTGAATATGAGCACAAAAGTTGTTACCCTCTTCTGCATATACTCAATTTCAGCAAACAACAGCTCATTCTGGCAGGTTTGAGGGAGGAATTAAAAAACAAAAGGAAAACAAGACAAAACAAAACTTGTTAGTGGCAATACAAGGAAAATTAAAGTGATATTTGACTTAAAAAAAGAGAGAATCATTTGAGTACTAGAATAAAGACCTTTTTCGAACGAATTCTACCAATTCCTTTCTCAAGTTTTATCTCCAAGCTCTTAAGTTCCTTCACACTCAATGCACTAAGTGATTCACCCAGCATATTCCTGAAAATTAATTTGCTTAAACGGAGTTTGGAAGAGGAAAAACAAATTTTATCTAACAAATTGATCAAGATCACAAATGATCATACCTGTTTGAATTCTGCAAATTACCAATTTGCGAGCGCAGCTTGGCAGCTTCTTGCTGATAGAACTGAAATGCAAAAGCAAAAGGCAATAAAACATTATAAATAACTAGATTAAGATCCTCGAGTTCAGATTAGAACTCAAAATATAAGTAGAAAATATCAGTGATGTACATTTCTCTCTTATACTTCTTGGAAACATGTATATAATACCGAATCAAACTGGAAATAAATTGATACAATAGGGCCACAGCAACAGAGGAAGGAAAAGGGTTTCTGTACACAAAACTGGCTATAATGCAGGTTTACACTCATGACTCCCAATGCAGTAGGAAAAAACCTCCACTCTGAGAAGCAAAATTAAATAGGTATGTATTTAATCGATTTTACACAAATGAGGTTATCACAAAGGGTATTTGACAAATATTGGCAATAAATGATTGTTAGGAATATTGCTTGAACTCCTTCTATAATTTAACAGCATGTTGTTAATTACGCTGTTAATGAATAGTGAGAGAATTTAGTGTAAAACATCGACGATAAAATTTCATAAAAAGGATTTTGTTATATGCTGGTAGTTCCATATATACTGTCTTTCTGTGGTTCTACACTAGCCTCAAAACGTACATGCACATTTTGAAATTCAGTGTAAACACTCGATCGCACATAAATTCACGAAAAACTATACTGTAATTTATTAAAAAAGAAAGAAAAATACTGTTAATTGGTAATTTTGTTCTATAATATCATAATTCTGTATGCCTTTTTTCAGCCCTAGTGCATACATTACAAACTAATCAGTATCCAAAACCAAAAACCAGTAGGACACAAAGGATTATAACAAAGTGTTGGAAGAATCTGCACATGTAAACAATTGTTAGAGCTGATAAATGATACCTGAGCATTGGCTTCAGAAACTGACCCGTTGTTGGAAGAATCTGCACATGCCTTTTTGTACCTTTCAATTGTAGATTTGACACTGCGCATTCATGTCATCATTTCCATCAAGAAAAAGCAAGTGTCATCACAACGTGCATTCTAATAATGTGGAAGAATGTCACCCCAAAAACAAATTTTAGTCATAAATAAGTGATCCTGTGGATATTTCATTTTGATCTTAAATTTCATAATTATCTGCAATTGAGGATTTCAAGAATATTAAATCTCTGGCCCTAATAAATTTCAGAACTCTGATGTTTTTTTGGATAATCTTCAGAACTCTGATGTTAATACCTCAGAAAGTCACTAATCAGGGAGAAGAAGGCTTCATCCTGTAAATTACTTTGGCCAAAGTATATAACTTTACCTTATCACAATATCTCAACACCAAAATTGGGATGTTACTAAAAGTAAAAGGGAATTGGGTTCAGTAGTTTGTTTGTAAGATCTCCTCCACCCCTCAAATGATGAAGTATATTTTGTTATAGTATTATAAGAACTTCACATCTAACCTCTTACCAAGAAACTGAAACATACACTATTCTAGTTATCAAAGAACAAAAAACAGACAGATCTATACATTCTTCTATTCTGTTCTCTCTTTTTTTTAAAGAAAAGAAAATATTGAACATAGATAACTTTTTACTCGAAAGTAATTGGAAAATTATTCTTCATTTCCTTTTCATTGGAGGCCTGTATTAAGAGACTTCTCATGTCATTCTTGAATATATATATATATTGAAAACCACAACTCCTTTTATCAAGGAAACTTTTCACTTCCCATGGTCTTCTATGTATCCAAAGATAGCTTAATTACTATTTAATAGCAATATTCTTTAAAATTAGTACTTACATATATTGATAATTTGTTATAACATTAACGGAAGCAACACTTAGCACTGGTAACTCAACTGACATGACACTTGCACACGATTACATTAACACATGTACACATGTTTGTCAACTTTTGATGTCTCTAGTCTTTAATTTTCTTCGAATGGTTACTTCCTATTTGTGTAGTTGATCGATAATGCATATGTAGGTGTTTTTCTCCAATAATTTTGAGAATTGATGATTTTTCCTATGTTTTATATGGACATATAAATATGAAGATTTCAAAATTATAAAAAAAAAAACACTCAAAAAACATCGAAAATTATTTTTTATTACATTTAAGACTTTACATTTGATTTTATTTTTCATTATTAAATCATTTCAAATAGATTAAGAAACCATGTACTTTTTTGAAATCCATTTATTTTCCAAGATGGTAAGAGCACAGCCAAGAAGTGTGAATTAGCGAGTAAAATACGTGCTTCAAGGCTTTTGTGTCAACAACTAGAGGCAGTTTCTTAATACCCTCCATATTAGCTATTGCTTTAGACAAACTACTCATCCAAATAACAAAAATAAAATAAAATTGAGAGTTCAAATTTTATATAAAATTCCTTTTTTAAATCTATATTGTACAGTATTTTATGTGAAGTTACTAGTTATCAGTTACATATCCCTCTAGTAATTTAAAGATGTGACAGTAGAGGCTTAACATTAGGGAAAAAGAAAATTATATATCAAAATAAATGATGAAATTGACTGAAGAGGGAGAGAGCAAAATCATGCCCCTGTACCAACACCGGATGATGTTAAGCCATGATTTTAAGGTAAGAACATTCAAATCAAAGAGTCAAATCAACTAATAACTCCATTAAGTTAACTCATTTAAAACCCTAAAGAAGAAGATGGATGGGAAAACCTCCACCCAGTTCTTTGTGCATCCTAAAATTTTGCCATAATAATAACAGTAAGATGTGAACACATTTTGTCAATTAAGACAAGACCCAGATATCTAGATTTTCTGATACCTTAACTTCGTCGAGCCAGTGATTGGCTGTCTCTGCCAAGCTGTCACTGAGTCCTATAACATGATTGGCCAAGCTAAATCAACGGTCACATCTATCCCACTTGTCAATTCCTCATTACATGGTGGGCAATATCTATTTTTCTTTTTTTCTTCTATGGTGGATAATCTCTTGAGCCACCATCTATTACCCACCTCGATATTCTATTTCATTTGTAATAAGATAAAAAATTATTTTTTTTTGTTTTCTTGAATGTGACTGAAACTCTCAGAGAGGAGCAGCAGCAGCAGCTGCTAGAGTTTTACGCTTCTATTTACATTAAAAAAGCCAAAATTGACAGAAGTCTCCCATTGGCTAGCACTTGTCGTACATCGTCTCTTCTCTTTCTCTCTCTGTATTAACTCTCTCTTCCTAAAAGAACTTGCGTACATACATACACATACATACATACATATATTCAAGATCTTGAACAAACGCAAACCACACTCAACAATGACCAACAGTGGCATCATCATGACCTTAGCTAACCCTTTCTCGTTGTTCCATCTCTCTTTCACTATGGGAAAGAAAATAACAGAGAGAGGGAGGGATCTAAGGAGAAGAAATGGACAATATTCTGTGTGGTATTGCTTCTTCTTCTTTTTTTTTGCAGATTGGGAGTTCAAAATTTATGGTTCATTTTCATGAATCATGACTTGAACCCTTTTGTCAGTAGTCAAGAACTGAAAAATCGTGTGTGACGTGACCAAAGATTCTTTTCATAAACCAAAACAACAATCTGATATATTGAACTGGCTATTAAACCCTAACCAGTTACTGTACCCTTCTTACCGAGGTTAAAAAGGGTAAAAATCTAGGTGAAATCTAACTTAATTTTTGACTGGTTATGGAAGAATCCACATGGTTGATTGAATAGTTTGCACTAAAGTTTCGGTTCAATTTTGATGACTTCAAGTGGTTACTTAAATATGAACCCTAACTAGGGCTATGCTTGAAAAACAAAAAGCTTTTCACTTTCCCCACGTGGGTTCGAACAGAGATTTTGTGAAATTCGTGTGAATTAGAGGAAAAAGAATCCTAAATTGAGAGATCCTAGTGATTGTTTTGGAAAAATAAAATAAGATGAAGAAACCCATTTGGGGATTTGGATTTTGAAACCCTAGTAATATATGTTTGTGTGTTTGGTGACATGACATATAAAAAAACCCTTTCTTTTTTTTTCACATTTAATTTGACTTTGTACTCTTTTCTTCTTATGTCCGACTGACGTGCTATTTTGGAAGTGAGAAGAGATGGGAGGGTTTGGACTAATGAGAAGATGACAGCTTTAGCTATAGGTAATCTCTTTAGCCCTAGAGATGACTCAAACATGCATGTATGTGCAAGAAAAGAGTAAAGGAGAGAGGCAGAGTTCAAGAGGAATGATGGAAAAGAAAGAAAAAGGAAACAGCAAACTTAACATCAAGGGAGGAGATAAAGAGGCTGATATCACATGCCTGCATACATTTTCCCAGCCCTCTACTTGTTTCTACTACCTTATTACACTTATAATTGTGCTTCTATGTCTATCTAATACACCAGATCTATGTACCAAGAACTCAAAATCATGTATGCATCACAATCATCTAAGGGTGAAATAAAGAAAAGGAAAAACAAAACATTAATTATGCTTATACAAGGAAAAGAAAAGAAATAGAAGAAAGAAAGACAAGTGAATTGTATTTTGAGAAGAAATTCAATCCAAACTGCAGCATAAAGAATGATTGTGTTCTTTTACTTTAAAGACACCCGAAGATCTAGCTCAGAAGCTAAAAACCTTGACACCAGGCTCCTATTTTTTTTCCCCACAACAAACGTTGAAAACCAATTGAAGAAAGAAAATGATGATGGAAGAAAACCAATTAAAGAAACAGCTCAAAACCAAAGCAATAAAAATTAACACTGACATAAGCAAAAAGAAAAAACAAATCCCTTTGGATGAGAAAGCAAGAAAAACCAACTTTGAGCACTTGAAGAGGGTTTGCAACATGGAGAATTCATGAGCCGAGGAACTAAGTATATACCTATTGTTAGAGTACTCATAAAGGCGTCCACGGCTGGAGAAGACGATGAGTGCAACCTCAGCATCGCAAAGAACAGATAATTCATAGGCTTTCTTGAGCAAACCATTCCGCCTTTTGCAGAAAGTGACTTGGCGATTGGTGGTGTTCTCGATCCGCTTGATCTCCACCTTTCCCCTCCCCAGCTTCCTCAGGGGAGAGCTCTCTTGGGGTTCATTTTGGTATGCCATAGCTGCTGCCTAGCTAGCTGATCCAAAACACAAACTGGGTGAAGACAGCAGAAAAGAGAGTAATAAAATTACTGAACTACTAGCTAGTAATTAATTCAAGAATGATTTATATATAAGGATAATTCATAGCATATTTAGCAGGAATACTCTTGAGCACTGAATAGCTCATGATGGAAGACAAAATAAACAGAAGAAAGGGGTTCCATGAACGCCTGCAGCTAGCTCTTGAATTAGCCCTTGTTATGGTTTCATGGATATGAAAATAATTGAGAAACAAAACAAAGGGATGAACTAGTAATGCTTCAATCTGGAGATTGAAACGGCAGAGAGTGACAGAAACGTTTGAAAGTAAATCTTTTTTAGAAAATTAAAAGTTTCATCTGATGGGGTTCCTCAGTCACTATGATGAAGAAGAGATAAGAAGATCAGAAGATTGATAAGCCCCAAACAAGTGAAGCACTCAAGAATACAACGAGATATATGTCTCAGTGTTTTGGTAACTAACCTTGGGAGGAAATAAACCAAAGTAGGGGATGTAGAGATAGTAGTTATTAAGGAGAGAAAGTAAGGATCTTTGGCTCTGGGGTTTCTCTCTTCTTTGTTCCTACGAATCTGAGTAGGAGAGATGCAGAAAATGGAAGCAAGTTGGGGCTAAGAGGTGGGCATTTATAAAAGTGATAAACGACCTTTCATCCATTCCCATATATATATATATATATATATATAACAATACTTTCTACTAAGTTTATCTACACCATCCTTGTAATTTTTTTTTTTTTTATATTGGAATTAATTAGAGAATACGCTATAGGAAGACTGAGACCTCAATAACCATCCACTATATTCGTTTTTTTCATTTTCTTCCTTGGCTTCCATGTGAATGATTTAGGTCATCAAGAGAAAGGGACTTTTTGAAAATGGATTTTTATGGGGTGAATAACACGTTTTTGGGCTCTCTAATCGTTCCAAGGACAAAATTATGGTACAAATGAAAGGTGCTTAACAAGAGAACCTCATCTTTTCCCTTATTTTATAGCTTTTTTTTTTTTTTTGGAACTTGGCTATGCTAAATACGTTTTATTGCCTGCCTACTTGAAAAGAAAAGAAGGGATCGGAGGATAGTTGTATGGATGTTCCCCAGCAGGTTGTTTAATTTACTTGGAGTTTCACTCACTACAAGGAGATTCCTACGTCCTTTTGAAACGAATTCTTCTCAATTGAAGAACTTCACATTTCTCTGTATATGTTGTAGATTTTCTATCAATTTTTATTAGGAAAAAAGGTTCAACGGAGTACGTAGGAGAAATTATATATATAGACTTCTCACATCATTGCTTTTTCTTTGATCAATTACTCATACAAAATTAAGAATTAAATCCCATAGCTCATATACTTCTGCTATAATAAGAGAGCTATCCCCTCTTCTCTTTCTATTAACAAATGAATCAAGAAAAAACCCAAGTTCTATTATGATGAATGGAGCTCGTTTACTACACATGTGTTTCCCTTGCTTTTATATGCAATGTTGTGCACGAAATTCATCTTTAAATTTAGAAACCTTAAATAGATCGTCGGATCTCGATACCATGCTAACTATATCGGTCATGTAAGGATCTATCAAATGGAAATTTAAACCTTATAACTAAAATTATAATTTAAACTTGATCACAAAAAATAATATAATCACAACTTCTTACTGTAAGAGATGTATTATGTTACACAATCAAACGAATTCTTTCTTCACCTTACAATTTTGTTTTTTCAAAAATTATCAAAATCTCAATGTTATTTCCTCTCCAAACCAATGATATCGTATTACCTTTCCAAAAATCTAATAAACCCCGAAAATCCAAATAAATTAAGTAATCACATCTCTCTTCATCCAGTCGGGAACCCAAATTTAGTAAGATGCTTTTTTCTCGCATTCTCAAATATTAACCACACAACATTTTAGTGGTTTGTAGAAGCAAGTACCAAGTTTCTATGGATGAGCTGCCTCAATAATAAGTTCCAATAAACCCAAATCACAGAGTATAAACAATATCACTGAAGAAGAAGATGGAAATAGTCATGGAGATGGAATAATAATTAAGAATTCAAGTGGACGACAAAAACACTAGATTAGTCTACCATCTATTCCTTCAAATCCCAACTCAACTACCACCGAGTCAACTTAACCACAACAACTTTGTGATGAAGATGGCATCACTATTTTATGTTGCTTGATTAAGTACAGAACTACGTACCAAGAATTAAAACAAAAATAGAACAAGATTGAAGGAATTTCATCACCTAAAGGATAAATTTGTAAAAGTCATAATAAGGAAAACAAACAATGAAGAATTAAATGGTACATTGATTTTACACATCCAAAAACAATGTCGGAGGCTAACATTTTTTATGTGAGAATAACATACGTCTCCAATTTACATCTAACTCTTTTAAGTCATCACCACCTCCATGATGGATGTCTTTAACCACTAGCACCTCTATAACAATAACCATACGATCCAAAACAACACAAGTCATAGCCTTGTCAAGCTACTAGGTCTTTTAAGCCCTTTAAAGATAACTTCTTATTCCATGGAAAAACTAATCTCTAGCAATCCTAACATTGCTTGGTAAAAATGGCAAACAAAAATAAGCCTTTTAATTGTAATTTACAAGTGTTTGATCCTAAATTAAAAGGTCAACATCAACAAGAAAAGCTATATTGGAAAGTTATTTTGCAAAGTCTAGTTCCGCTCAACAAACTACCTTTATAATGTTATTTATAGTGTGCTACTCCTTAGATAGTATATAATCTTAAGTTTTTTAGTTCAGATATAGCGCCCAATTTTGTAAAGGTTTGTGAAGAGAGTCTTGATCTTTTTTTTTATTTATTAAAGTCAAGAAACTATATTAATCTAGCCATCCTGTCAATGAAAACCCAATAAAGAAATGAAAAATGTAATATAACAAAGGAAATAAAAATAAAGTAAAAGGTTTGAGAATTATAGGTGTCTATTACTCCAAACAATAACACACTTCTTATTCATTGAAGTATCCATGCTAGTGTAAATGAATCTATTGTTGAAATAATGGATCCAAGCTAGTGCTTTGTGAAAGAATAGAAAACAAACATATTCCCAACTAGATTGATTTCCTTAAAGATAAATTTATTCCTGGCTTGCCAGATAAGCCATACTATCCTTTAGAAGAACTCTTACCACACACCTTTTGTGAAATAAATCATCTAAGGATTGAGAATTACACCATGAAAAACCTCACCAATTTTCTATTTTATTCTAGAAATTCCTAGAAACTGAATGTTGAAAGATTATATTAGTTGTTGTTTTTTAACTAGAATTATAAAAGGGACATAGATTTTCTTTCGAGCTAAGAATGAGCGAGTACATAACCTATTATGTATGGCTAACCATAAAAGTATCTTATTTTTTAGAGGATAAACACCTTTCTAAATTATTGTAATGTATGGTTTTAAACTTGGAGATAGAAGTCGAACCAAGATGATAGAGCATGACTTGATCATGTAAGAGCCCTTATTATCTAAAATCCAAGCCTTTTGATCTTGTTTATGTCTATGCAAATGGATATGATTAATAACCTCTATTAAACTATTAACCTCACCTATATTATTGTTTCTAATATCTCAGTTTCATTAAAGATTTCATCTCTAGTAACTAGCATCACAAAGCCCCAAACTACCCACGATACCATTTCTTTAACTAAATAATTTATGAAGTTAAGGATAAAAATTAAACACAGCCTTTTCATCAACTCATACATCATCTCAAAACCAAAAAAGACATTGTTCCCTACTGAAAATCTACAGCTTTCTCTAAAAACAACTGAAGTATGTTCACCAGAGTTAATGGTGGAGTAAATACCTGACTATATAGGAGATAGATAGTTTGAAAACAAAAGTAATCCATTCTTTAACCTTGGGTTATACTTCCTTTTTATAAATTCTTGACATCCTACTTAGTTCCTATACAGTAATTTTCAAAGTCATTTGAATATGAGGGCTATATTTTTTACAATAATTGATCATATTCTTAAGACCCTCTTTCTTTCTCTCCAACAACCATGCTCCAAATTAACATATGCATTTTTTTTTCTTGTCAGAATGACTTGACTAAAAAAATTTATGTTTCATGAATATAATAAGGTTTGCCATGCCTTTTGGCATACAAAATAAAGACATGTAATATATAAGAAGAGATGTCAATAAACTCTTAATCATCATATCGACCTGTCATTACTGGTAATTTTTCCTTATAAGATTGATGCCTCATTTGAATATTTGAAACAACTATCTTCTATGTAAAAATCCTATTAGGATTGGATCCTAATGGTAAACCTAAGTATATAATCATCTTTGAATTACAAATGATTGACCTAAAATCCTCATTCTACTTTGATTCCTGATAACATACCTATATGAGTACCTCTAGTAATCAATATAAAGAGGCCTTCAACTGCCAAGTTAATAAGGGATGGAGATAAAGAATCTCTTTGCCTAAAGCTACATGTCACTCCAAACTCTGATGATGAGAGTCGTTGATCAAGATTGATAGATAGGAGGTTGAAATGCACTCATAAATCCATTTACACCAACAAACTCCAAAAATCATATATTCCATTTCCTAGTATAGGTACTCTTAAGAAATATAATCAAAAGCTTTGTGAAAATCTATTTTGAAAAAGAATCCTTGAACTCCTTTTTTTTTATAGTATCAATCATCTCGTTAGCAATTATAGTTGAATCTGAAATATGGTTGTCAGCATTAAAAGCATAACAAGGGCTACTAATAATTTCATCAATGACTTCTCTTAGCTGACTTACAAGGAACGTTGCAGAGGACATTGAAGCGAGCTTACATGTAAAAAGGGTAAAAGAAGGAAAAAGAAGTTATCATCTAGTTTTATGGTAACTAGAAATGCTAACTAGTCCATAAAGGTTTTGAGTAAATGGATGATTATGTATTAGAAAAGATAGATATAACTATATACATTTTACTTAATGGTAAGTTGCATTGTTATATATTTTTAATGAAATATATATATATGTGTGTGTGTGTGTGTGTGTGTGTGTGAGAGAGAGAGAGAGAGAGAGAGAGATTTTTCTAAACTAATATGTTATCTAGGTAATGTCTTTATTATTCAATAAACGACGTCTAAAGAAACATGGCCCAATATTAATTAGACCATACATTCCCATAAATATTTGGTGAATAGTAAATTTATATTAATTGGCCCAGTTACTATTAATTAACATCAAAAGAACAAAGCCCCACATTGAGACCATACCATCCTATGTCGCTTAATATATGATAGGATCATTTAATATACTAGATTAAATACATATGGTCATGGTCCATTGACTATATACTAAATAACATCCAAAAAACAAGGCCCACTATTAGACTATTTCATCATAGGTTATTTAGTACATGATAAAAACACTTATGTATGAGACTCATTATATTTGAAATATTCACATTATATCCCAAGTAGCATCTAAAGAATAAGGCTTATTATTAAATCATTCTATTCCAGGCTACTTAATAAATAATGGGAACATCAAATTGATTTTCAAATATTAAAGTGGAATGATTATATGGTGAGATCATATATTAATTTATCTTATTATCAACTTATCAATATTAGAATAACAAGGTTTACTGTTAGATCATACCATTATAGACTGATTAATGATTAATATAAATAATTAACTCAAGGATCATATATTAATTGATTCTATTATCTGATAATCAAAATCTTAAAGACAGAGCCTAATATAAGACCATATTATTATGAGTCAATTAACAATTAATAAAAATAATTAATACAAGGACCATCTGTTATCATTTTTTTTTATCTTATGTCTAATAATCAACATTTGAAAGGCATGACCTAATGTTAGACCATACCATCTTGAGTTGAATAACAATTATTATCTTTGTAATGTTTTTATTATTCTTATTATTATTATTATTATTATTATTCCTCTTTTTTTTTAAAGTCAATTTATCTATAATATGTTCATCATAATATTTCTCATAATGATCCAATATTAAAATACAACATATGGTTACACTTAACCATCTCACATTATCCACTTAACAAACTTCAAAAAATTATCTCACACATTTAGCATGATTTCAATACATAACCACGTATCAAATTTCAAATCCATAATATTTGAAAAAAAATCACACATCATTTCCTTATATTTTCAAAATTACAATTCAATTTTAGATTTCAAAATCAAAATTTTGTCAACCATTTTTAGATCTAACATTCAAACTTTCACATTAATTTATAAATGTAACAAATTCAAAATCAAAATCAAAGTGATGTTATTCTTTTTATATTTTCCAATCCTTTAACAAATGTATATAATAAAACCATTTTCAATGATTTTAATTCATATATCAAACTTAACATCATTTATCAAATCTTTACATATTTCAAACAACACTAATGATCTTGAGTCTTATCAACAATGGCTCACATCATTCATTTTTTCTTTATACAATCCAATTTATAATCTCAATTTCACCAATCTCATCAATTATTTTATATCAAGTCAACAAGTAAAAGAATAGGATCATTAGTAATTTATTTAAAAAAAGCTTCAAGAATCATCCTCAATCAAAATCATTATATAATGCTTATTTCCACAACTTTAAAGAGTTAAATAACAACATCAAACTTATAAACCATATTCAAATTAAAGTAGTCATCTAATTCACACAAACTAAAATTCTCATTACCAACTCAAACATTCAATTCAAACAACACAAAGCTTTTCAACTTCATAAACCTCACCAAAATCATATATTCATCCAAACAAAACAACCAAGCACACACATTATTCATGAATTTAAACTTATTTTCCAATTAAAATACAACACAATAAAAGAAAATATGTTTGGTATGTTAGTGTTTAGGATAGAATAAGTGGTTATCGAAGTTTCTAGAAGTCAGTGATGATAGAGGCGACGTGTCTGTTGCACGCCTGAAAAGACCACTAGAGCTGTTAGCATGTTTTCCCACACGTTAATGAGGATTAGAGGCGAGTGACAACTTCTGCATGTTGCACCAATTCTTCTTCTCTCCACTAGCATCGACGGTGTAGCTCACCATTACCGGAGATAGGAGATCGCCTAGTTTGAAGTTTTAGACCTTTCTCTCTCCTCAACCGATGCTTTTATCTTTTTTTTTTCTACTTCCTTATCTTGATTAGCCTAATGAATAGGCTATTATAATGTGTTATTATTAAGTTTTTAAGTGATTAGTTAGGTTTTTAGGAAAGATTTAAGTGAGAGAAAGCTTAATTTGTGTGTGTGTGTGTGTGTGTGTATTTATAGAAAAGAAAGAGATAACTTGGTGAGAGGGATGGGTGTCTTTTTTGGTTTCTTGAGTGGTGTGTGCTTGTGAGTAGAAGAGAAATGATTTTTTAAGATTTTTTAGATAGTTTTTGTTCTTGTTGTTTTTTTTTTTTTTTGGAGAGAGTATTTAAGATTTTTTAGGCTAATTTTCTTTGGGTTTTTTTCTGTATGGCTCCTTTTACATGAGTAAAGGTGAGTTTATTTATACTAGTCAAAATATTCCTTTCACACTTGGGG
>Ga0307518_10001798_pt1 | contig 15858 bp, 19 predicted proteins | sample 25_EM_MG_FD_203889 | JGI IMG/M metagenome (GOLD analysis project Ga0307518, IMG submission 203889) | Populus trichocarpa ectomycorrhiza microbial communities from riparian zone in the Pacific Northwest, United States - 25_EM | ecosystem: Host-associated > Plants > Roots > Unclassified | place...
AGTTAAATTTAACTACTTTATACCTCTTTAAAAATTGAATTCACATACGTTTTTGCTCAACTATATTTAAACCTCTTTAAAAAATGAGTTCACATGCGCTTTTGCTCAACTATATTTAGTGTTCAAGGACGAGTAATAAATACAATTAAGAACGATATTTAATGCATTTTCTTAATCATGCGTGACAAGTTTAAGATAAGGGAATATTTAACAATTGAATAATACATTCGCAGATCACTTTTTAAAGACCTAGTGTGTGCGCGCGCGTGCGTGCGGGCGTTGTTCTTAATGTAGAAAGGAAACATTGCACGAGCAACCGAGCTCTTGCGAGTCAATACCGAGGTGTTACGGGACTTGATAAACCACTACACACATACAGAAGAAAACATTGGGCAAGTAACACGACACTTTTTCCTCCTTCACAGGGCCCCATGAAATGAAAGCATGGTTTAGGTATTCTTTTCAAGTCCAACACGGATTGAAAGAAGAAAGCTTTGTGTTCAAAACACAATCGAGACTGGAAAGTCCTGTTCAAAAAGACAAAGGCTGGATAGACAATGGTGCAAGCAGCAGACATCAACATGCTGATTCTCGTTTCTTACGAATAGCAACATGCCATAATTTCAATTAAATCACCAGCAAAAAAAAAATGGTACAAAAAGACGGAAAATTTAATCCCTATATCTTCTTACTCTACATACCTTCTGTTTGTTATGCTTGAAACTCGGGTCCCTAGAGGTATATTTGCTTAAAAAAACAGAAGAATCTACAAATAAACTTCACAAATGAAATTAAAACGCGTAGTCGAGCGCAGGAAAATTAGCTGAACATTAAGACAATCAGACCTCGAATGTTCTGCCTTGCTGAAAGTAATTCCTCCACAAACGGACACTAGAGAAACCACTATGGCAGTAAAGCTTTCAGCTGCACCCTGAAAAGATCACCGAGTGCCCCGCGAACATCCATCTAAAAACCGAATGAACAGATAATTAGTTTCAAGCAAATGCCAAGATTCTAAACTTTAAGATAAAAATGAAGACAACACAAGTAAAACCAATCTCCCATTAAGCATCATGCTAAGTAAAACCAATCTCCCATTAAGCATCATGCGAACTGATGGATATGGAAGTTAAAATAAGATCTTAAAAATTAACTTCCATTGCTAAACATTCTTTAACTCAAGATACCTGATCACAGCACACAAGTTTTGTAAGCAAGGGATAGAACTCTCTCAGGTGTCTTCTGAAAATCTTGTTGTTCATAAAGCACATGCCCTTGAGCACCTGAAAAAAAGCGGTAAAATTCCCAGTGACCAGTGCAGTTTACAGAAAATAAAGAATCAAGCAAAACTTGTTTATATTTTCAAACAACCACCCCACTTTGATGGTGGAAAATAGATTGTCACCTTCAAATAAGAAAATAGAACCCTAAAATGTACAATAGTTTGTACACACAAGCGAAGGGAGTACCATTACAGATTGTGAGCGTCATCTCCCTCTACCTTCCTACTTTTGTCATGTGTGTCTGTGCACGCATGGGCTATTAACAAGGAAAATTCAAATTGATTGAACAAATCCCTACCAGTAAAAACAGTATGAGGGCACCCAAGGAAGAGAAACAAGGGAAAAAAGAAAGAAACACCCCTAGTGGTAACATGGTATATACAATAGAAAGCATCTGTGAAGCTAGTTATTACCAAGACCAGGATGTGAAATCATATGGATCGAAACTCAAATTTATCCAACAAAGTTGCAACAAGTGGAGCAAATAGGAAAAATATTTCTTATCAGAGACACATGATGGATACGTGTGCTAAATCAGCTCTTGCAGCATGTTCTGTATATAATGACTTTTCAGAAACAAATAAGAGATAGATTCCATACCTTAACAATGACTGGGGAACGCAACTCAAGGACTCGGTGAACATTCATGTTAGTAGTCTCTCCTACACTGGATTGAAGGTCGGACGCTTCCCTTAGTACCTGTTCACAGAAAGAAACGAGTTTCTCTTCTGCAACTCCTTCAAGTTTCTCTTCCCCACTAGAATGCCCAGCAAAGCTTGAATCATTGTGAACTCGAGCAACATCAACATTAGATTCCTGCTGTTTCTCGTTGATGGCATCAAAACCTGAAGTTGTTTTCTGCAACACATCTAGATAAATGCTAGTTCCAGCTAATTCTTGCCGAAGAAGATTTAGAGGGGGCCTGCCAAAGACAAACTAGTATTCAGTGTTCTTCCAATGCCAGGATCAAAAGCACTAATGCAAAAGAAACAAGAAAAGAAAAATAAATTGCAGCAAGAAATTGCTTCCCACCTCTCAACAGGAATATGGTGCATACGCATTCTGAGATTCGAATATGAATTATATGAAGCCGCAAACTCTAACATGGACAATAAAACATCCATTATAGCAATCTTTTGAGAAGCTTTCAATTTGCTCCAATACTTCTTCTGCAAATTTTAAGAAGATGCTGCTATTAAAAAGGAAAAGACATGTCACAAAGTAAACTTCTCTCTTCTAGTCTTCCCTAAACCTTCAGATGCACTGAACAAGATCGGTACTTCCAAAAAGAAACAGCATATGTGAAACAACATTATTCAGAAAATTAGCAATTGTCCTAACAGATTTTCATGGCTTGAAGAAACTGGCTTTCCAAATGTACATAAGAACAAATTAAGTTGGACATAAGGTAGATCTAGAATGTTCCGTGAAAAGGGAAAGGAATGATGAATAGAATTCATACATCAAAATTTAAAAGAAAGTTATACCTGAATACTATCAATGGCACCAAGAAGTAATAATTGAGTGATGCACTTGCCCCTAACAGTTGCCATAAGTGGACTTTCCACCTCTTTGGCATCAGACTCCACAGCATCTGGAATCTATAAAAGCACCAGACAAAGAACAGAAATAAGGGGAATAGAAAATATGTAGAGTGCATTATATCTCAAAGAAATAGATAATGGTATATAATAAGATTTCCTTTTGATGATTCATTTGGCTGACCATAGATGAGAATTTGGAAGACTTGAAAATACAATGGCTAGCATAAACAGCATACAAAGACAGTAAAATATAATGATTGGAAACACCTAAAAAGAATTGGGTTCTATTCCTTTTAATCTTTATAATAGGTGAATATCGGCTCAAATAAATCCTGGAATCAATCATGAAAAAAAAAATCATGCCAAAGGAAAAACCACATCAGAAATACAAAACTGAAAACAAATTTTGCTACTGAACTGATTAAGGAATTAAATTTTCAAACAGCTTCTAAAAAGCAACTCTTTAGCGATCAATTGGGAAAAAGGAGAAGAGTACCTTGATAGGAGAAGATGGTGCTGAGGCATCAGAAACACGAGCCTTGGATTTGGAGGTAAAACTTCTGATAAACAGATTGTCCATCATGTTTCCCATGATCTTTTGACCTATAGTTTGATTCCTTTGAAGATCTTCAGCAGGTTTCTGGGATCTTCCTGAAGGCGATGGTAGGCCTACAAGAATAAACATATTCAGCTTTTTAAGAATTGTGACTGAACACATTTCAATAACTGGCTTTGGCTGTGCTGGCAATAGTATAAAGGGGACCGCACCACCAAAACTACAGATAACGTGATTTATTATTCGTCTCTGAATGGTTATTAGAAAATCAATTTGGAGAATCACTTATTCTAATTTCATTCCATGCCACTTAAATCTGTCAATCTCATCAATAATTTTTTGCCCTCACTTGACCTAACCTCAGTAGCTAGTTTCTTAGTTTTCCTTCACTTCTTTTGTTCTCTTTGCTTCTCTAGCTTACACAAGGAGAAGTTCTTGTATGATACACTTTGTTTCTCTTAACATAGATTTTTACTTGAGAGAAAAAAAAATTCAAACATAAGATGAACTAACCTTCTGACCCTTCCAAATTGCTTTGCAGTCCAAATTCTTGGTTGTGATCCAGTAAGACCATTGCATTAGGATTCCCTCTAGTGCCATGAGCACTGATACTTGGCGATGGCAGTGGAGATACATGTCCATTATCACTGGCATCAATCTGATGGTTATCTGTGCCAACCTCTGAATCTGTAACTAGCACCATAGAACCTTCAAAACCCAAAGCATTGAGCAGCTCAAGTGGTTGTGTTGTGTATGAAGCATCTCTAGTGTCCAAAAAAATTTAAAGAAACACTGATTAGTAATAAGAAACTACAAAAGGTTTCCGCATCGTCAAATAACCCAGATAATAAGAAATGAACCTTATGCTTTTCAACAAAGTATCCCAGTCACTCTCGCTGAACTGGTGGCCTCCAACTTCTATAAGATGTACTAATGCACCAAGAGAGATGGAAACCACCGTCTGATCAGTCTTTTTTGCGCAGTCTAAAAGCAAACCCAGAAGTGGTGGCAGCATGAAACACACTTCCTACAAATTAAGAGGAGCAATGATAATTTCCACAGATAAATGACATGCATAACTTTCTAAACGATATAGTGATAGTATTGTAAATGCTAACACTCAGAGTCTGTTCAGAATATATAAAATTTATCCAACTCTAACAAATGTGCCTTGGATATATATTCCAGCAAACATGTGTATCAAATTGAAAGTCATTTCATGTTATCATCCTTTATAATGATTTTTTCCAATAATACTAAAAAGCATGCTTAATTTGTAGTGTCTTTCAATATTTCAACCTTATGATTCATCGCACATGATGTCAACAAATTGGCATGCTACGTTTTTTATATTTTCAAAGAGCAAAAGAGATTTCCGAATGCCAAGAATTAAGCTCCAAGTCCAAGAATTCACCCAAGCAAGGATCTCACAAAGCCTTCAGGGGATGGGGCATCATAAGGTTTAGAAGTATAGCGTTGAAATAAAAGAGCTCCTTACCAAAAATATGTATGGAAGCAATAGTCCAAATATAGATAATGAGAAAGAAGAGAGAAAATGAACAAACAATTAATACCTTATAGGAGAAAATGAACAAACAATTAATACCTTATAGAAAGTGTTAAAGAGATTGCACAGCAACTGAAGCGAATGAATGCTGGTTTCTCGAAACAGTTCATCATCAGAAGAGATTAAGCTTTCCTTTCCAGCATGTCTAACATGATCAAAAATGGGGAACAAGACACGATGGAATATGCTCTCCCAAAATGATGATGAGAACTTGCTACCTCTCTCATTTAGCAAATCAAACAAAACTTCGAGTGCACAGCTTCTGACCTCAGGTCTTAGATCTGATGTCAAATCAGATAAACCAGCTAGCATCGGGAACCAATAATGTTCAGTCACATCAAAGTTTGCATCAACAGAAACATCAATAGGCTTCAAAGCACCACCAGGTATAAGGCCCTGAAGGTTGCCAAAACATTCAGAAACAGTAGTGGAAGAAAGTTTAGATAACAAAGCAATCAAAATAGTTGGTGATAATAAATATCATGCCAAACAAGACTAGTTTGCAATAATTATACAGCATTGTCATAAACTTTATAAATACACACAGACAGAGACAAACTTATCCTTGATATACAACACAAGCTTATGGCTAGGAGAAATACATAATTGTAGAAAAAGATATGACTAATGAAGACCATATAACAAACCTCTGCAAGACGGTCCTCGCATATGCGGAGAAGTGCAATAGCCTTCAAACTTATACGGTGAGAAGTTTTATTGTTGGCAAATCTTATAAGACAGTTTACACAGTCCATGAAACAATCTCCAACAACCTGATCAAAGTGTTCCAAGATAACTGCAAATGTTCCATTGTATTAGAAGTGCTTAATTGAAAAAGATAAGAAATAGCATGAATAAATCAAGGTAGTTTAACAGAAAGAAGAAGAAAATGGCCCCTTTCCTACCCTGCTCAACATTTTCAAATGCACTTTCAACAATTGATTCCATCTCATCATCAGCAGCAGCAGTGAAAATCATAAAAACACTGCGCCATCCAGACTTAATGTTTCCAACTTTAGATTTGATCATCTGCAACAGACACCAGGTAATTAATTCTAAATGGAAGGTGTGATAGCTTATAGCAATTCTCAAGATGAAGTATTATTTCAAAAAAAAAAAAAAAACTCCAGGAAAGCTAAGTGCACACACTTGAACAATGCAATCAACAATTAGCCTCCTTATGGATTGACTTCTACTATTCCGCATAAGAACAACAAAGGGTTTAAGAATGTCATTCTGGAAAGTGAAATTAGCAAGTTCAGCACGCTCCAAATACTTCATTCCAAGCTGCCTTAGAGAATCTATGGCATACATGGCAATTTTCTCATCATGATGACTCCCGGCAGAGATAAAGTGATTTGCCAAGACAGACCAAATTCTAGCCCAGACCTGGAACAAATACCAAAGAAAAACCTTAAAACCTGTAAAAAAATCAAAATGTAATTGATGGTGCAAGCAAGAGATCATTGTTGAACAGCATGCTTTCATGAATAATCACCAGTAAAATGAAAATAACACTGCTCAACATTGGAAAGTCCATGAAGGCAAACTTCTCATTAGCAATGTACAAGTTCATCGCAATAGCTAGCCATTCTAAATACTTCAACTGGCCCACTATATACAATATTTAGCTAGTTTATGGAAATATGCAGACTACTGTTTCTCCTTCAGGAGTTGATTGCGAAAGGGCACACGTGTACACTCCATTCAACAATGTTCGAGATCTCACCCATCATAACCGTAAAATATCCACCTACTTTATTGAATCAAGAGGGGTGTCAACATTTGGAGTTCGACTGTCCCAATAGTAGGAACTACCATTTAACATAAAACTGTAGCAGTTGAGCTTTAAAGGGAAAGAAAAGAAAAGGAAAAAGAAAAAAAAAACACTATCTTTAATTGAATCTCAAATTCATTCTTGGTTAATTGAAAAGCATATTAACTTGTGGTAAGTGAGCCCTATCCCAGGGCCCATGTGCCTACCTACAGCAAGGAACCATCTCTAATCTGCGAACAAGTTTCTACTCAGTAATCCAAGTTCTTAAAAGAACAGAAAACATGGAACTACATAGAAAAACAAGAATGGAGTACACCAATTGTATTTAATGGGCCAATTTACCATAAGACAATAACTACATCCATAAATAACCAAGCACCAAAATAAACAGATATAGGAATTTGAATGAACAAAAAGAATACCATGCGTATACGAGCCATATTGTAATAGCTGATCTCAACAAGCTTTTGCAAACTAAATACACGAGCAGGAGTCTGTCTTAGTTCTTCTGCTGAAACACCACATAGAGCATTGAAGAACTCTACAACCGAATCACTGGGTAATTTAACACTATTGACAAAAACTTGTTCAGCAGGTTTCCCAGCCAATTCTCTTAAGGATTGAAGAACAGCATCCCTGGAAATTTGATTTGATCCAAGCATGACAGTTACTGCAATAGAAGGAGTTGAAGTGATGTATTCAAGCCGAGAAACACATTCTAAGACTGCATTCCATGTGTCTTGAAGGGAATCCGTTTCTGAGTCACATAGTGCAAGCAGAGTCCTCAAAGCTTCTACATTTTTACTACGCATCTCCTTCGGGGCATGCAAGAAAGTAAATCTGACATATAAATTCAGAAGCTTAAATATCATGATCAGCAATCTTTAACATAATGATAAATAGGCTTGAGCCGTGCTTCCATTAAGTAAGGTTAAACACACTGACCCTATAAATTGCCCAAGTAAGAAAACAAAAATAAATGTAGATATAGATATAGAAAGTAAAAGGGCAACTGTTATGGCAGAAATGAGACAAAAAAATAAATAAATAAACAATAAATGAGAAAGGATGGTGAAAAGGATCTTACCGGACCAGAGATGTTAAAAAAGCATAACGCATGGTATCCATTCCCAGAACATGTGTAATGTGGATTCCAGCTTTAAATCCCTCCATGCAGAGAACAACCCTTGGCTTGTTATCACCTTCCTCCATAGTGACAGAGAAAGTAACAAGCAAAGGCCATCCTACAGCTTCAACCATGGGCCTTATAATTTCAATCTGTTGTACCGTATGGAAAACTCCTCTTCTAGCTCCTTGTTTCCGGAATATTGCCTGTGTTTGCTTAATTATAGCTTCATTCTCTGACTTGGCATCAGTTGATGACTTTCGTTTGGGAAGAGCAAGATTAAGAATACTGACAAGGCCGCCTCTCTCTTCACCTTCTGGCTTTTGTTTGCTGTTTTTCCCAATCCCAGCTGCATCATCTTTCAGTTTTATCTCGTCCTTGACAATCGAATCATATATCTCTTCCAGTAGATCTGTTGGGGCACAATCTTCAGCATCACTCATGGCATTCATACGTATAAAATCTGACTTAGACATTTTTGGCCACACCATTGGATTATGTGCATCAGTGTTCAACAGTATAACCGCATATGCAAGAACATATGCGGTATCAGCATTTTTGAAAAGACCTGGATTGTCTGCACAATATCTGCACAACACACAACATACAAAATGAATAAACTTGAAAAAGAAATGGCATGTGACCGAAGTATTGACTGGATGCGTGGATTAGGTTCAGTTGAAACTTTGAGACCATAGGTTTATCAACCTGATAAGGATGAGACATAATAAATGCATCTAATGAGAAAAAACATATGTTCAACTTCTTGATCACATAGGACGCAATCACTGAGTTTGAAAACAAACACCGGTAGCACTAGCACGAAGATTAAAAGAAACAGCACAAAAAAAAAAAAAAAAAACAACAACAACAACATAATAATAATAATAATAAAGTCACTAGCAAAAAACATCATCACATCCAGATAAAACTCAACCCTGTACCCATCCAAATGTCTTGACACTTTGTACAAAGGGGCAAAGATGTTTAAGTCAGTTGCTATATTTTTTAATGCAAGTTCCCTAAAGTAGAGAATAGCTGCAGTAGCTGTGAAGAAAATTGCCAGGGATTTTAATTATAGCTATGCAAGACTTAGGAAACATACATATCAATGCATCACATAGAAAGGAAATGGAAAGACAAAATTCGCTTAGAGGCAGTTTGCTGCAGCCTTAAAATTACTATCAGATAATGCTAAGAAGAGAAACATAAAACTCAAGACATAATATTTGTTTTCACACATTGAGGGGGGAAGAAAACTTTCCCTTTATAAAGGCTAATACTTGTAGAGCTGAATCATGGCGTGGGATATATCTTAAACGAATGGAAAGCCTAAATCCATAAAGTGACATGAGCGCCCATTAAGGTAAAATGAAACCAGACAATGTCACAGATATGCAACTTCATAGCATGGCTTGGAAAGGAATAAAAGGAAGAAAACAGCACATTTACAGCATACTCTGACAAGCATAAGCATTCACATTCAATTTTTAACATGACACGTAAAACAAACACAAATATCTCTTACCTCTCTGCAAACTTTTCCATGATACGATCTATCTTTTGAGCTTCCCCTGGAAGTCGAAATCCTTTCAGGAACTCGCGAATTGCTGTATCAAACTTCATTTCTGAAAACTTCATCGAATCTACATAAGCATGCATGACAGCAAGGGGAAACTCTTCGTGTTGGCCCAAATAATCACCAATCATGGCCTGAAAATTTATAAATGGTTATAGGAACCCAAAACAATATAGAAAATAATAGAGAATAGATATTCCACCTTGTTCAAACTAGGAGTATTTCTCAGAAATTGAGCAACTGAAGCAGGATTATTTTCCACCAACTTGTTTGATATCATATACTCTAAGCCCTTAACTGAATGCCTATTGAACTGCAAAATAATAAAACAACCAATCAACCTTCACTATACCATGAGCAAATTAACTAAGACAAATAATCCATAATTCTATGTCTCACTCAAATCCTCAGGTTCAATTTGCAACAATAACTAAAGGTCGCTCACCTCTGAGATAGCAGCTTCCATTGTAGATTTATGAGCCTTTGCCTTCTCAAAGTTATTGGGCACATCTTCCCTGCCTTTTACCTCTGCAATTTCTCTAGCTGAAACCTCTTCTTCAAGAGATTGGGTGTTTTTACTTTTCTTTTCCAATTCTCTACATGATCTCTCCCAATCAAGCAGGGATTTAAGTACATTCACAAGACACTGGAAAGGCCAAAGAAGAAAGAATTGATATAGCATCGTTTGCTAACACGGCAGCATAAAACATGTAGCAGAAGAGAACAGTTGATTAACTAGCTAATTCATAGAAAGGAAAAGGCAAACCCACCTGAAGTGATGAACCTTTAATTGAGGTAGTCTGCGACACAGCAGCAGAATTTGGATCTGCAACTTGAGCCCCTTGAGATATTTTAGATAGGGTTGTAACCTACATGATAAGCCAGGAGTCAACAAAAGAGAGTTTTAGGCAATACGAATGCAAAGAGTAAACTGCAAATGAAATAATATTGGATGGGTATATACCATGCGTTCAAACAGGTTTGGTGCCTCGAGATCACAGTCATAATTCACATATACATCAACAAGCATTTGAGGATCCTTACAAACTTTTTCAAGCATCCTGCAAAACTGCACTGGATCAGAAGATAAAATAGGAAAATGAGCATAATAATGAAACAATGAACAAAATGTTGAGGCCAGACAATATAACTAATTGCAACATGTGCGAAGTAATTGCAAAATCCAATTGATTAGACAAAAAATTATTACCGAAGAACACTCATTTTTTGGTTAGCAGGACACTCTGCACCATCCAATGATCGTAGAACTATCAAGGGAAAGAATACACCAACTTCACCCTGAAAATATTTGGTAGGCGCAACTTATGAAAAAAGAGAAAACTAATGGCATAAAAAATGGAGTCAAAATATCAAAGTGAACGATTTCATAATATAAAAGGTAGCAATAACAAGTAGTAAAGATCATAAACATACTTTAAGACTTTCCCTGAACCGCAACAAAAGCACAAAGAAGATTCCAGTTGCATACTGCCATGAGAGATAGCATGATCAAAAGAGATTCAACAATCTAACAGCAGGTTCTTATAGAAATGGATGCAAGAAGAAAGGCATGGTGATTTTAATGAACCTGAAATATGATTGAAGATTGTGACACTGAAGCACGCAACAGAGCATAGGAAAGATATGCTTTTACTGAGTCAATAAAATGGAAGTTCTTTGTAAATGAATGGCTAACACCTTCCAATAAACCCTGCAGCAGCATGTCAAAAAAATTTATATAAACACCTGAACTTGTACTGAAAGAAATGTAACCAACTTTGTCAAACAAGAAATCAGCTTGCTAATATACAAAAGATTACAATAATTCTTATGCTTTTTTGACCAACAATCAAAGCATTACAAAAAATCTTAATTATAATCCATAAAATTAACCTGCAGAAGCTCTAGAGACAAAATCCTTGTTTTGGTGGTGACTTCATCATTATCCTCCTTCATGCCCATCTGCAAATGTTGAGCTTATAAATTATAAATAAGACTCCAAAAAGCTAACAGCAGGGTGAATAGAATACTGGGAAAAAAAAAACACTCACCTTACAAAGGGTGCGGAATACCAATAAAGCATCCCGTTGTCCAATGTCCATGCTCTCCAGGTCAATCCCTCTAAAGATAACAGTTAGAATCAACCAAAAATTGTGAAACAATACAATATGTAGTGTATACTTTCATATCCATACCTTGTAATCTTTTTACCATCTTCAGTATGCACAGCTTTGTCAAGAACAGCCTCCAGACCCTTTACAACGTATGACAGTTTCTTGTTAGTACCAGTACTATTCAAAAGGTGAGGTTTCATAAAAATAAATTACAGCAGCAGCCATGCACAGCAGTGGCAAAATACTAACGTTGGGGAAATAATCTTATAATAAGCGTTATGCTGTTTCAATGCAAAAAGATTTGATTCAGAGTGGAAACATGTTACTGTAGGACCAAAAAATGTGCATACTGTTGTCTGTGGTTTTAGTTTTTCTTTTGCATGGAAATAACTCCATGGGGAGGAAGTAATCGTGCAAAGGTTATCATTGTCAACAAAGTGAGGCGCGAGGGTAGAAGAAAAGCAATACAATATATGAAATATAAACCTTGATATCAGAACCGCCTGCAAGATTATGGAGTTCCTCAACAGATGCAAGAGAAGTTTCTTTGATCTGATTAAGTGCATCCCCCAAAGTCATTTCTTCCTCGTTTTGGTCAGCATTTGGAGTTTCTTCAGTGCTTAAATCTGATTTCTCTGCCAAAGCAGCTTCATCATTCCCAGTAGAACCAGTTGAAGTAGAAGCCTGAGCTTGCTGTCAGACATGCTTAAAGTTATCAAAAAGGAGCAGCCAAATATTTTCTCCTTTTCCAACAGATAGCACAAAAAAGAAACTTAAAACAACAGGCTTAAATCCATACAGAATCAGATTCCATTCTCCTGAAAATGATGTTGATCATCTGTGTTAACATTGCCTTCGATGTTGCTTGATTTATAGGGCTCTTGCTACACAACCAAACAATAAAACATAAGCACCAGGCCAAGTTGATATCACGTTACCATTCTAGTAACTGCAAAGTAAGAACCTGTGCAAAGCAATGTTGTAACATATTCTGATGACTCCCAACAAAGGCTCCCCATGTACTGCATTTAAAACAGGTATTTCAATAGCATATCATTCAGTTAATTCAGAGCATGGATATTTTAAAAGAAGAACAAAATAGACAAATGTACATTTCAACACCAATAAAGCAGCATGAATGTGCATGGTTTAACAGGTATAGTTTTTAGACAAAAAGCATAAATAATAATTCCAGACATTAGTTAGCCCGAACAAGTAACGACCCCATTCAAAGTGTCCCCTAGAGCAGTGATTCGCATCTTATATGTCATCACCTCAGGTGCAGAAATAATACTTCAAATTGTTGATAGCTTCACTTGATGATGCATATACTGCCTGCTGGGACATGCGTATCCAATTTGGAAGTCTAGGGTAAGCTCTGTATCATGAACCACTAAGGAGGCATTTTGATCATAGAATAACTCTGCCTCGGCACTCATTTTGGCCTTCAGTCTGTATTTGTCCATATTTGCATTGGATTAGGCTTACCGTGGTAATTTTCTAGTTTCTGTAAGAGCATAACTTTGCTGGTCCAAGGGTCTTAGGTCTTATATGTTATCAGAACTTTATTTTAGTCTTTACTTATTTTAAATGAGATTTCCCCAAGTGTTGCTATTTAGGAAACCAAGTCTCGTGAGAAGTTAGAACAACCAGACTCGAGTCTAATAAATGTAAATTGACCTGCATATGATTTATTTCCCCTTCTCTCCTTTTCCTTTCTTTCTCCAAGGACTTCTATTTATCATTCACAACAAACATTCGTATTTAGTTTTTTCCCTTTATGGTCATCATCGAGGCAAACCAAATCTCCGTGTATATTTTATAGTGAAATTTTTCAATATCCATGAAACATCATTTCATACTTTTACATCCTTTCCCCCCATGAATTATCCATCCACTATTCTTCAAACAACTTGATACCCTTCAACCCCTTAGACATTTTTTAACCAAATTGCATTATTCTCTTACCATTTTAAAACACCAAATGCCAAACACATGTGTCACTAGTTACAAACCTAATATTCCTAATTCATCCATAACCTAGCTACCACATAGGCAGACTACTCAAAACCTCTCTACATCACAACTTCTCCTCCATGCCAGATCTTTATAAAGCTAGATACTTCAATATACAGCAAAGCAATAGGCGAATCCCTTTAATCATGCAAAAGTGAAATGCTAAAAATAATTCTGCCATTTTATTCTAGATAATATACCTCTAAACTTTGTGGATGCCACAGCTGTCAGAAGTACCTTTAACACTTGAAGAATCGTACTGCATGCAGTCATCAGAAGTTAGCAGGCACATGAAGGAACATGTACAAAGTTAAACTAAAGATACATTTAAGTGAACACACCTATCAGGTGATGAATTATCAATACAATTGCAAGCCATGTTCAGAATGTCCGTAAACAGCGGAACATTTTTACCACCTTCCAAACCAGGATCTCCCTCTAAATGATCATATGCAATGAGTTTCTGCACTTGGAAAAGTATACAATAAGTTATCCATCGCCATGGAACTATAATATGTGCAATTATTTCTTATAGATAACACGGTTTAAAGGGTTTGGGATCCCTTCACAGCATAAAGATCCCACTTCAAGAAGAAAACATCCAAAAGTGCATAGTGACAAATTAAGTTACATACATGAAGACAATCCAAAGCAGGTTCTAAGATTTTCAAATTCTTCGTCTCAAATGCAAAACGTAGTGGATTTAAAACAAGCTCCGCTTCAGCTCCTTCCAAGGTGCACCCAGCATTTGCCAGTACAACTGTAATGCTTCGACTAATGCCTGCTTGCTTACTCGCCTGCTGTGCCTCTTCAGAAGTATGTTGAACCGTTTCTGACTGATCTGATTCTGTTCCAGTTTTTGCACCTTCACCCTCAGAATCAAGTGAGCTGCAAAAAAAATGATAATGGAGGACATCTATGTCAATTTTAAGACTCGCTCGTGCTATATTCAAATCATTCTGGTTAACTAGTATTCCCTAGAATAATCCAATTACCATCTCAACATGTTTAATCTGACAACCGCTGAGCTCAGCAGCACATTACTATTAGACTCAAACAACAATCATTCGGATTGACTGAGTTTACTTGACAGTGTGTAGAAATAAAAGAAAATAGCATGAAATTTTGCGAAAATAAACAGTGGGGGGTGTGAAACACGTCTTAAAAACCAAATTAAAACAAAAGAGCATTACGTCATGAATGAAATTTTCAAATACAAACCTCCCGTCTCCAGCAGCCGATGCTGCCTGATTCGTCTCAATGGGTTTAGGCTGCTGTGTCACCTCTTTTGTATCATCTGAAGAAACACAAAAACAAATTTTCCAAAATGAGCTAAACAACACGATCAGAATTAAAGATCCAGAAGAAAGTTTTTTAAAAAAGAAAAAAAACTAACCTAAATAAGATTGGATAGCCTTTTGGAGATCGGGGAACTTCTTGCCCGAACATTCCTTTAGCATCGATTCAAATGCGCGGCTAACAAAACCACCCGCCGCCATTTCTAATTCTACAAAAAGAGAATGGATAGTTAGGATTACTGGATTTCATCGTAAAAATTACAAAATTAGAGCAAATTATGAGTCAAGTCGAAGAAGAGGTTAGCATCGTTGACGTGAAATGGAGAGATGATTTGATTTGAGAGAATTTGTTACCTTTTCTTATTTGATTAGAGAAAGAAATGACGAATAATTGAGATCTGGAAATGGAGATGCTGAGAGAGTAGAGATCTCGCGTGTTTTAGTTCTGGTTTTTCCTACAGGGCTCGTCGCGAGGAGCCCGGATTTGATTTACAGTGGAGATCGGCTCCATGTATTTGTATACGGAGTAAACTATATTCTTGTTCTTATAGATTCATCAATGTTACATTTTTATCCTTATATTTTATAATTTTACAACAATACTTTTATAATTTCTTAAGATTTTGATTTTGCCCTTCATTGCTGGTAGTAATTAATAAAAAGCTCACTTTGTATTTTATTAGACGTTACATTATATTAATAGTACATGTACTTCTCATTCTTCTTCTTTTACTGTACATATGGTAAATTTGTAATTTTTTTATTTATTTTATAAAACAAGTTTTTTTCATATTTTTTCTTCTTTATATTTGATATTTTTATCATTTTACACTTAATTTATATATTACTATTTTTTTCTTATCTTTATTTTTTGAAATATTTTTTTTATTTTTTCATCTCTCTTTTCTTACACTTTTTTTTAAAAGAGTATTATTTTTTATTATTTACACTTAAAATATTTATCACTCTACACTTGGTCTATTTATACCATTTTTTTT
>Ga0307518_10001799_pt1 | contig 15845 bp, 16 predicted proteins | sample 25_EM_MG_FD_203889 | JGI IMG/M metagenome (GOLD analysis project Ga0307518, IMG submission 203889) | Populus trichocarpa ectomycorrhiza microbial communities from riparian zone in the Pacific Northwest, United States - 25_EM | ecosystem: Host-associated > Plants > Roots > Unclassified | place...
ATCTGCCGATTATTTTCCTCAATGCATTATCGACGCAGGAATGCGAGCAGTTATCGCCGTGGTTGCAAATGGGCCAGACGGTTTGTCTGCTGGGCGCATCGGGTACCGGTAAATCGACGTTAACCAACTCCCTGACATTGGCGCATCAATCCACGGGTGGCGTGCGTAAAAGCGATGGCCGCGGCATGCATACGACCACGGCGCGGTCGCTGCATATTTGCCGGGAGGGCGCATGCCTGATCGATACGCCGGGATTAAGAACATGGCGGCCCGATACGGATGAGCAGACGCTGGCGGCCACGTTTGAAGATATCGATACGCTGGCCGTGCAGTGTCAATTCCGGGATTGTGCGCACTTCCAGGAACCCGGCTGTGCGGTACGAGCCGTGATCGATGCCGATCGGCTGGCGAATTATCACAAGATGCTGCGCGACGTGCGCCGCATCGACCAGACGCCCCTGCAACGCATTGCCGAGCGGGCGAAGTGGAAAACGCTGCACAAGGCGGCGGCCACGCGGCTGCGCCAGAAGCATGAGTAAGCGCTTGCGCCAACTGCTGGCGTGATCCCGCTAGATTGTTGCGCGTGATGCGTTGAATCGGCCGCCTGTCCGCACTTGCGTCGCGGCGGGCGGCTGTACCGTGGCGATACTATCCTTCCCGCAACGTCGCCTCGATATTATTGCCGTCATAATCAAGAATATAGGCGCTGTAGAAATTGGCATAGCTGACGCGGATCCCGGGTGGTCCGTGATCTTCGGCACCCAATTCCATTGCCGCGCGATAAAAGGCGTCGACCGCCTCGCGGTTGGGGGCGCAGAAAGCGAGGTGAATGGGCGCATTGCCGGCCTGATTGCCGGACTCCCAATAAGTGGGCAATTCGGAGCCTAGCCACAAGAAAGGATGACCGCTCTCAGGTGCATAAATCGCCCAATCGAGATCGGTTGCCGTGCGGCGAATGCCCAGCGGTGCCAGGCAGGCATCATATAATGCCGAGCTACGCACGAAATCGGTCACCACAATACCAAGATGGTGAATCATATCTTCTCCTTAATTGTGGAGTAGACAGACTATCACTCTTGTGCGGCCACCGGCGCGCACTTGTTACGGGACGAAACGCCCGTCATGCCCTGGGGGAATAACGCGATTATCGCTAGTCGGCACCGGTTAATCTCTGCTGTTATCGGGACGAACCTCGGGTAAACTGCAACATCCGTCATTCACGAAACGATACCTCATGCGCCACTTCGCGCCCCATCTTTCCCTGCTTGCCTTGCTGGCCGTATCCGGCTGCGGCGAGCGTTACGAGCCCGTTCAGTTGTATATGGCAAAGACCCCGGAATGCGGCGAATACGTCGAGGCCTCGCGTTTTGATTTGCCGAGCGGAATTACCGTGACGGCCACCAGCCCGACGACCTTGCCGGACGGTGGCGCCGAATTCGGCCTCGTTTATCTGTTGCCACGTGGCGCCAAGGCGCAGTTCGCCACGCTGACATATCCCGTCACCCAGCCGAAAGGCGAGCGTATTGCCAACGCGAATGTCGTGACGTTTTATTCGCGCGGTACGGACACGCGGCCGGAAATCGTCGATTCGATCGAGGGTGTGCCCAAGCTGCTGGTGGCGGTCGCCAATTCCGACCATACGCAATGGCGTGCACGGCTGAGGGTGCCGTCGAAATTGCCGGAGCGGTTTGACCTGACGCCGCCAGCGCTGTATATCGATGGCGACCGCTATCCGCTGCGCACCTTTACGTATCGCTATTTTGCCGAGCGCAAGGGGTTTGGGTTGTGCCAGTGATGCGCTGGTTTACGATATAGGAGCTGTCAGGACCATTCTGCGTTCGTGCGATTGGTATGTACGGCTAGACGCCCCGGCGGCGCTCGCAAAGTTGCGGGGTCGGACCCGTCGGGGCGGGCAGGGGTTTCAAGGAGCACCGCTCCTTGCCTGCCAAGCGGCGATGGCATGCATGCCATCACTCCCTTCTGACCCCGGCCTTTCTCTAGCGTCAGGTCAGCGCAGGGCAGCACCCCTGAGCTTGCGCACCGTCGCCACCACCAGCTCCCGCGCCGGGCCACAACCCAGCTTCGCCAGTTCGCCGACATCACGCGATTTCGCCGCCTCCTGCGCCACCAGATACCCCAGGTAATAGCCGCGCCGCTGCGGCAGCGACTTGTCGCGGCTGCTCATCTGGAACAGGCTGGCCATCGTCTGCGGGTCGGTGCTGTCCAGCACGGATTCCAGTTGCGCCCACGCAGCCGGCAGCACAGCGCGGGTCCGGGCCACTGCGCCGGCCGGGAAATCCATCAGCATGTCCGCGTCGCTTGCCTGCGGATGCATCTGCTGCGACGCATAGTTGGCCAGGCCTTCCGACCACAGTGCACTCCAGACGACGTTGTCGGGGCAACCGCGCAAGGCTGGCTGGTGATAGGTGTGGAACAGCTCGTGATGAAAGAACACGCCGTCATCGCCTTTGGCGTGATAGCGCGCCAGACCATCCGCGCCGAAGATCAGGTACGGCCGGCCGCCCAGGTCGCGCGTGCCGCCATCCATTTCGCCTAGCGAATGCAGCAGCCAGATCTCGCCGTCGTAGCGGTATTCGGGAAAGCGGGTCTGGAATTCATCGACGTAACGCGCCAGTTGCGCCTTGAATGCCCGGGCCTTGTGCAGGTAGAGGTCACGCATCAGCGGGTATTTGACGATGGCCGCGCCGATCCGTTCGTCCTGCTCCGCATGCGAGTAATCGATGCGCTCGTCGCCGTAGAACTGTGGGAAGCGCGCGCCCACGCTGCGGCGGAATTCCTCGACACGGGCCGGCAGCGGCATGAACTCGGTGCGCTGATAAAACTCGTCGAAAGCGATGCTGAGGTCGCGCACGGGCGGGGCCGCGCTGGCCGTGGTGCCCACGACGAACGAAAGCAAGCTTGCACGGATGGCAGACAGCAAAGTCATGGGAGCTCCCTATTCATGGACATCGGGACAAACCAAAAAAAAAAGCAGCCATCAGGCTGCTTTTCTCGAATCCGTCCAGATCAGTGCTTGTTCTGGCGCAGTTTGGCGATCGCTGCCAGCTGGCCGATGGCCGCTGCCAGTTCCGCCTGCGCTTTCGCGTAGTCGATGCCGGTCTTGTTGTTGGCCAGGTTTTCTTCCGCCAGTTTCTTGGCGGTTTGGGCCTTGGCTTCATCCAGATCGTGACCACGGATCGCGGTGTCGGCGAGCACCGTCACGGCGTTCGGCTGCACTTCCAGCAGGCCACCGGCGACGAAGACAAACTCTTCTTCCGCCTTGCCTGGAACCTGGATGCGTACCGCGCCTGGACGGATACGGGTGATCAGCGGCGTGTGCTTCGGGTAGATCCCCAGCTCGCCCTGTTCGCCCGGCAACGCGACGAACGTGGCTTCACCGGAGAAGATCAGCTCTTCCGCGGAGACCACGTCGACGTGAATAGTATTTGCCATGTTCAATCCTAAGGTGAAACGGCCCGGGAATCATCCCGGGCCATGTCGATTAGCCCAGCTTCTTGGCTTTTTCGATGGCTTCTTCGATCGTGCCGACCATGTAGAACGCCTGCTCCGGCAGGTGATCCAGTTCGCCGGAAGCGATCATCTTGAAGCCCTTGATCGTGTCTTTCAGCGAAACGTATTTACCTGGCGAGCCGGTGAACACTTCAGCGACGTGGAACGGCTGCGACAGGAAACGCTGCATCTTACGAGCGCGCGCGACCAGCAGCTTGTCTTCCGGTGCCAGTTCGTCCATGCCCAGAATCGCAATGATGTCACGCAGTTCCTTGTAGCGCTGCAGCGTGCCCTGAACGGCGCGGGCGGTGTCGTAGTGTTCCTGACCGACAACCAGCGGGTCCAGCTGACGCGACGTCGAGTCCAGTGGATCGACGGCAGGGTAGATACCCAGCGAGGCGATGTCACGCGACAGAACGACGGTGGAATCCAGGTGACCGAAGGTCGTCGCTGGCGACGGGTCGGTCAAGTCATCCGCAGGGACGTAGACGGCCTGGATCGACGTGATCGAACCGGTTTTCGTCGACGTGATGCGTTCCTGCAGACGGCCCATTTCTTCGGCCAGCGTCGGCTGGTAGCCCACGGCGGAAGGCATACGGCCCAGCAGAGCGGACACTTCGGTACCGGCCAGCGTGAAGCGGTAGATGTTGTCCACGAAGAACAGAACGTCCTTGCCTTCGTCACGGAACGATTCAGCGATCGTCAGGCCGGTCAGCGCGACGCGCAGACGGTTGCCTGGTGGTTCGTTCATCTGGCCGTAGACCATGGCGACCTTGGAGTTGCCCAGGTTGTCCAGATCGACGACTTTGGCATCGGCCATCTCGTGGTAGAAGTCGTTACCTTCACGGGTACGCTCACCCACGCCGGCGAACACGGACAGACCCGAGTGCGCCTTGGCGATGTTGTTGATCAGTTCCATCATGTTGACGGTCTTGCCGACGCCGGCGCCACCGAACAGACCGACCTTACCACCCTTGGCGAACGGGCAGACCAGGTCGATGACCTTGATGCCCGTTTCCAGCAGGTCCTGCGACGGCGACAGCTCGTCGTAGGCCGGTGCCAGGCGGTGGATCGACGCGGTCTGTTCTTGCGAAACAGGGCCGCGTTCGTCGATCGGGTTGCCCAGCACGTCCATGATGCGACCCAGGGTGCCTTTACCGACCGGCACCATGATAGGCTTGCCCGTGTTCTGAATGGTCATGCCGCGACGCAGGCCGTCGGAAGAACCCAGAGCAATGGTACGGACAACGCCGTCACCCAGCTGCTGTTGGACTTCCAGGGTCAGCTCGGAGCCTTCCATTTTCAGCGCGTCAAAAACCTTAGGCATCGCGTTGCGCGGGAACTCAACGTCCACCACAGCGCCGATACACTGAACGATTTTGCCATCAGCCATGTTCGTTCCTTCAAATATAGTTAAATTCGTTTAAACCGCGGCCGCACCGGACACGATTTCAGAGAGTTCTTTGGTAATTGCTGCCTGGCGGGTCTTGTTGTAGACCAGCTTCAGTTCGCCGATGACGCTGCCGGCGTTGTCGCTGGCGGCCTTCATCGCGACCATGCGCGCCGATTGCTCGGACGCCAGGTTTTCCGCCACGGACTGGTACACCAGCGCTTCCACGTAACGTTCCAGCAGTTCGTCGATGACGGTCGCTGCATCCGGTTCGTAGATGTAATCCCACTGGTGCGCGGCCTTGTCGGTCGCGCGCTTGTCCGCCGTCAGCGGCAGCAGCTGTTCAACGCGAGGTTCCTGCTTCATCGTGTTGATGAAGTTGGTGTAGCACAGGTAGACCGCGTCCAGCTTACCTTCCTGGAACTTCTCCAGCATTACTTTCACCGGGCCGATCAGCTTTTCCAGGTGCGGCGTATCGCCGATCTGGGTCGCCTGCGCCACCACGGGCACGCCGATGCGGTTCAGGAAACCCAAACCTTTGTTGCCGATCGCTACAGCTTCGATCTTGTTGCCGGCGGCTTCCAGCTCACGGGTTTTTTGCGTCACCAGGCGCAGCACGTTGGTGTTCAGGCCACCGCACAGACCCTTGTCGGTCGTGACGATGATGAAACCCACTGCTTTTGCCTGCGTACCCTGGGCTTCGGCCAGGAACGGGTGCGTGTATTCCGGATTGGCGCCAGCCAGGTTCGTCGCGATCGTACGAATCTTGTCCGCGTAGGGACGGGCGGCGCGCATGCGATCCTGCGCTTTGCGCATTTTCGATGCGGCAACCATTTCCATCGCCTTCGTGATCTTCTTCGTATTTTCTACGCTCTTGATCTTGCCACGTATCTCTTTGCCTACTGCCATGAGTCCTTACTCCTTTTGCGTTGAAAGGCGACTCCCTCAGGAGTCGCCATCACGCTTAAAATGCGCCCGATTTCTTGAAATCAGCAATGGCGGCCGACAGCGCAGCTTCGCCGTCCTTGTCCAGTTGCTTGCTTTCTTCGATCTTGGTCAGCAGAGCGGCTTGCTTGGTCTTCAGGTACGCATGCAGGCCGGCTTCGAACGCCAGAACCGACTTGACAGGCACGTCGTCCAGGAAGCCCTTGTTGACGGCGAACAGCGATGCGCCCATCAGCGAGATCGACAGTGGCGAGTACTGCGCCTGCTTCAGCAGTTCCGTCACGCGGGCACCGCGGTCCAGCTGCTTGCGGGTCGATTCGTCCAGGTCGGAAGCGAACTGCGCGAACGCGGCCAGCTCACGGTACTGGGCCAGGTCGGTACGGATACCGCCGGACAGGTTCTTGATGACCTTGGTCTGAGCCGCACCACCGACGCGCGACACCGAGATACCGGCGTTGATCGCAGGACGGATACCGGCGTTGAACAGCGACGTTTCCAGGAAGATCTGGCCGTCGGTAATCGAGATCACGTTCGTTGGCACGAAGGCCGACACGTCGCCTGCCTGCGTTTCGATGATCGGCAGTGCCGTCAGCGAGCCGGTCTTGCCGGTGACGGCGCCGTTGGTGAAGGCGGACACGTAGTCGGCGTTCACGCGGGCTGCGCGTTCCAGCAGACGGCTGTGCAGGTAGAACACGTCGCCCGGGTACGCTTCGCGGCCTGGTGGGCGGCGCAGCAGCAGGGAAATCTGACGGTAGGCAACTGCCTGCTTGGACAGATCGTCGTACACGATCAGCGCGTCTTCGCCGCGATCGCGGAAGTATTCGCCCATCGTGCAGCCCGAGTAGGCCGAGATGTACTGCATGGCGGCCGATTCCGAAGCGGAAGCGGCGACAACGATCGTGTATTCCATCGCGCCGTGCTGTTCCAGGGAACGCACGATGTTCTTGATGGTCGAAGCCTTCTGGCCGATGGCGACGTAGATACACGTCATGCCCTGGCCCTTCTGGTTGATGATCGCGTCGACTGCGACAGCCGATTTACCGGTCTGGCGGTCGCCAATGATCAGCTCACGCTGGCCACGGCCGATTGGTACCATCGCGTCGATCGACTTCAGGCCCGTCTGCATTGGCTGCGACACGGACTCACGGGCGATAACGCCCGGTGCGATTTTTTCGATTGGCGACGTCAGTTGCGTGACGACAGGACCTTTGCCGTCGATCGGCTGGCCCAGCGCATTGACCACACGGCCGCGCAGTTCCGGACCGACCGGCACTTCCAGGATGCGGCCGGTACACTTGACCGTATCGCCTTCGGAGATGTGCTCGTAAGCACCCAGGATCACGGAGCCGACCGAGTCGCGCTCCAGGTTCATCGCCAGGCCAAACGTGTTGCCAGGGAACTCCAGCATCTCGCCTTGCATCACATCAGACAGACCGTGGATGCGGCAGATACCGTCGGCAACCGAGATAACGGTGCCTTGATTGCGCACTTCAGCGCCGCCATCAATGCCTTGGATCCGGCTCTTGATCAGCTCGCTGATTTCAGATGGGTTGAGTTGCATACTAACTCCTAATTGTTTTCTCTCAGCTTGCGCGAGGGTAAATGGTTCTGCCGCGGGCCAGCGACGCCTGGATCGTTACGACGTCAGCGCAACGCGCATCTGTTCCAGCCGGGCGCGCACCGAAGTGTCCAGCACTTCGTCGCCAACCACCACGCGTACGCCACCGATCAGCGATGGATCTACCGTGACGCTGGGATTGAGCTTGCGGCCGAATTTCTTTTCCAGCGTGGCGACCAGGCCTGCCGTCTGGGCAGCGTCGAGGTCGAATGCGCTCGTGATGTCAGCGTCCGCTGCACCTTCCACGCCGTTTTTCAGCGCGTGGAATTGCGTGCCGATTTCCGGCAGCAGCTCGATACGGCCATTCTGGACCAGCATCGAGAGGAAGTTGTTCGCTTCCGCGTTGAGCGGCGTTTTGAGCAGGCCGGTGATGACGGCAGCCACATCGCTGTCCGACACTTTCGGATTGCGGGCATATGCCAGCACCTCGGGATGAGCGCCGATCTGGGCCAGTTCGGACACCAGATCGGACCACTGCGCGAGGTTGCCAGCCTGGGCTACGCGAAAGAGGGCTTCCGCGTAAGGACGGGCGACGGTTGCGAGTTCAGCCATGATTACAGCTCGGTCGCAAGGCGGTTCAGCAGGTCGGCGTGGGCCGACGCGTTGACTTCGCGCTTCAGGATTTGCTCGGCGCCCTTCACTGCCAGGTCAGCCACTTGCGCGCGCAGTTGTTCGCGCGCCTGGGTAACCTGCTGGTCGGCTTCGGCCTTGGCGGTCGCGATGATGCGATCCGCTTCGGCTTTGGCGTTGGCCTTGATTTCTTCAGCGATCAGCTGAGCACGCTTTTCGGCGTCCGCGACGCGCTGGGCAGCTTCGTCACGGGCGGCGGTCAGCGCTTCCACGGCACGCTTTTCAGCGGCTGCCATCGAAGCCTGACCCTGGTCGGCCGCAGCCAGACCATCCGCAATACGCTTGGCACGCTCATCCAGCGCGCTATTGAGCGCCGGGAAGACGAATTTCATCGAGAACCAGACGAGCACCGCGAAGGTGATCATCTGACCGATGAGAGACGCATTGATGTTCATACCTTGCTCCTAAAAAGTTTCCCCGGTTGGAGCGTTATTACTGAGCTACGGCGGTCGTCAGTGCGGTCAGGAACGGGTTGTTGAACGTGAACAGCAGCGAAACGCCGACGCCGATCATCGAGATCGCGTCCAGCAGACCAGCGATAACGAACAGTTTGGTTTGCAGTTGTGGCATCAGTTCAGGCTGGCGTGCCGAAGCTTCCAGGAACTTGCCACCCAGGATTGCGAAGCCCAATGCGGTGCCGATTGCGGCCAGGCCAATGATGATTGCGACGGCCAGAACGGTCATGCTTTGTACTTGTGCGATCAGAGCTTGCATTTGAGATTTCTCCTAAGATTTAAAAAAACTACAGATACCGAAAAGTTAAAAACAATTTACAGATCAGGTGCCCAGGACAGCCGCCTTCCTGCGGCAAGCTGTCCGGATCCCTTATTAGTGCTTCTCAACCGCGAGGCTAAGGTACACAACCGTCAGGGCCATGAAGACGAAGGCCTGCAGTGTCACAATCAGGATGTGGAAGATTGCCCATGGACCACCCAGCAGCCACTGTGCCCACCATGGCAGCAGCGCGATCAGGATGAAAATCAGTTCGCCGGCATACATGTTGCCGAACAGTCGCAGCGACAGCGAGATTGGCTTGGCGAACAGTTCCAGCATCTGGAAGATGAAGTTCACCGGTGCCAGGAACACGGCGGCGATGCCGTGGGCGTGGAACGGTGCCGTGAACAGCTCCTTGGTGTAGCCGCCGACGCCCTTGGCCTTGATCGAGAAGCCGATAATGCACAGCAGCACCCCGAACGACATGCCGAACGTGTGGTTCACGTCGGCCGTCGGGACCACGCGCAGCTTGTAGACGCCGAAGAATTCCAGCACTTTCGGCAGCAGGTCGACCGGCAGGAAGTCCATTGCGTTCATCAGCCAGACCCAGACGAAAATCGTGATCGCCAGCGGGGCGATGACGTTGCTTTTCGCGTGGAAGGCGCTGTTGACGGTGTCATTGACCAGTTCCATGACCCATTCGACGAAGTTCTGCAGCTTGCCCGGCACGCCGGCGGTGGCGCGCTTGGACGCCATGTAGAACACGCCCAGGAAGACAAAACCGAGGATCAGCGAGATCCAGAACGTGTCCAGGTTGAACGCGCCGTCGGCGCTTTTCAGGTGCGACAGGTGATGCTGGATATATTGTGTGGCGTTTGCCGGGGCTTCGTGCCCCCCGTGTTCAGTGGTCATAGTCTTTGATATTGAATTTAGAATTGTTGTCCGAACCCTTCGTTCACGAAGGGCCTAAACCGGCGATTAAACTGCGAGCAGTGACAACCAGTACGCCAAGGTCGCCACCGCAAAACCCAAGATCAGCCATAACCCGGTGGCCGACTGAAACAGCACCAGTGCCACGACAAACAGCACTGCTGTAATAAATACCTTCACCATTTCGGCAAGCTCGTGGCGCTTGAGCGCCACCTTGGCATCCTTGCCACCGCTCGCGACGATCAGCGCGTACGCTCCGCTGCCGATGACGGCGATCGCGCCGCCCATGGCGGCAGACCAGCCTTTCTCCACCCCGGCGAAATACGCGACGAGGGCCGAGAAAAGGACGGCGATTGTAAATTGCAGGGCGACGATTCGGTACACCGGCCGGGCGATACTTTGTGCAGAATCACTCACTTGCCGACTTTCTTAACGTAGCTTTAAGACCCAAAGACACGGGATTATAGGGCTCTTGTGTGAGCGGCGTCAAACATGCTGCACCGCATCAGAGCAATCCGGGCAACATTGCAACACCGGCAGAAAGCTTGTCGCACCAGCATGGTGCGGGTTCGGCCTGCATGGCAGCCTTAAACGGGCCTTAAGAAATTTTCTTGCCGTAAATGTTACCGAAGCGGGCCACCCCATCATCGTTCGGGCGCGCATTGTTGCACGATTTCTGTGCAGCGGGCGCCGCCCTGCGCCGTCCCCATCCGATATCGGGACGGGGAAACAGGGGGCAATGGCAGAACTTCACGGGCAGGCTGGCGCATTTTAGAGTAAACACTCAGCCGTTGGATGTGTGCCGTGTCAGCTGCGCAGGCGGGCGATGACGCCGTCCAGGATGTCCAGGTCGGCAAAGTCGATGATCATCTGGCCGCGGCCCTTGGCCCCGATCTTGAAGACCACGGGGGTGGCCAGCGCGTCGGACAGTTCTTCTTCCAGCCGTTTGATGTCGCCCGACTTTTCTTTCACCTTGCCCTCGGGTTTCGCAGTCTGCTCTTCGATGGTTCGGTTGACGAGCTTTTCCGTTTCGCGGACAGACAAACGTTTGGCAACGACAACATTTGCCAGCGTGATCTGCGACGCGGCATCGACGGCCAGCAGCGCGCGCGCATGGCCCATGTCGATGTCGCCCGCCATCAGCATCGTCTGCACGGGCGCGGCCAGGTTCATCAGTCGCAACAGGTTCGACACGGCGCTGCGCGAACGTCCCACCGCATGGGCGGCTTGCTCGTGAGTAAAACTGAAATCCGTGATGAGGCGATGGATGCCCTGCGCCTCTTCCAGCGGATTCAGGTCTTCGCGCTGGATGTTCTCGATCAGCGCCATCGCGGCGGCGGCCGTGTCGTCCACTTCGCGCACCAGCACGGGCACGTTGTCCAGGCCGGCGATCTGCGCCGCGCGGAAACGCCGCTCGCCGGCAATGATTTCATATGTTGTCTGGCCGTCCTGGCCGGTGCCCACGGGACGCACCAGGATCGGCTGCATGATGCCCTGCGTCTTGATCGATGCGGCCAGCTCGTTCAGGCTGCCTTCGTCCATGCGCGTGCGGGGCTGGTATTTGCCGGGCTGCAGTTGCGCGATCGCCAGTTCCGACGGTTTGCCCGCATCGGCGGCGCTCGATTGGTCGCCGTCGCCGCCCAGCAGCGCGTCGAGGCCGCGACCCAGGCCTTTTAGTTTTTTGGTTGCCATGTCAGTCTTCGGTATCTGGGGACAGGCACCTGTTTTCGGCGCTTGTGCTCGAAAACAGGTGCCTGTCCCCGACTTTGTTGTTTGGTTGAACGTCGAGGACAGCGAGCTGTCCCCGGCGATTACATTTTCTTGATGCGCTTGACCATCTCCGCGCCGAACGCGATATACGCCTGCGCGCCCTTCGAGCTGGGATCGAACGTCACGCCGGGCATGCCGTACGACGGCGCTTCCGCCAGCCGCACATTCCTCGGGATGATCGTCTTGAACACCTTGTCGCCGAAGTGCTGTTCCAGCTGTGCCGAGACCTGCTGCGACAGCGTCATGCGCGGATCGAACATCACGCGCAAGAGGCCGATGATCTTCAGGTCCGGGTTCAGGTTCGCGTGCACCTTCTTGATCGTGTTGACCAGGTCGGACAGGCCTTCCAGCGCGTAGTACTCGCACTGCATCGGGATGATGACGCCATGCGCGGCGCACAGGCCGTTCAAGGTCAGCATCGACAGCGCCGGCGGGCAGTCGATCAGGATGAAGTCGTAGTCCTTGTCGACCAGGGCCAGCGCATCCTTCAGACGCGTCTCGCGCCGTTCCAGTTCCACCATCTCCACTTCGGCACCGGCCAGTTCCCGGTTCGACGGCAGCACGTCGAACCGCCCTGCTTCCGAGCGCAGCCGCGCCGTCGCCACATCCGAGGTGCCCAGCATCACTTCATAGGTGGAAGCGGCCAGGCCGGCCTTGTTGATGCCGGCGCCCATCGTGGCGTTGCCCTGCGGGTCCAGGTCGACCAGCAGCACGCGCTGGTTCAGTTTCGCGAGACCGGCCGAGAGGTTGACCGTGGTGGTGGTCTTGCCGACGCCGCCCTTCTGGTTTGCTACACAAAAGATTTTCGCCATGTATGTCTTTTTGGACAAACCGCCGCAAACTACACATACGGTTTATATTATTTATATAGTTTATACAATTTATACTGTATAAACGGTTTATACGATATAAACGATTTATACTGTTTATACGGTTACGGCACGTTCCACGAATACCAGGTGCCGCTCCGCCTCCAGTCCCGGCACCCGTAAAGCCTGTAAATCCTGCACTTTCCAGTCGCCCTGCAGCCGTTCCTGCAGTCGCTCCCGTTCGTCCGCCGGCGCCGTGCCTTTCAACGCGATAAATCGCCCGCCCTCGGCCAGCAGGTGCCCCGACCACTCGATAAAATCGCTGAGGTCGGCAAAGGCGCGGCTGGTGATGACGTCGAAGGGCTGCCTGACCTGCAGATCCTGCACTTTTTTCGTGTAGACGGTTACATTGGCCAGCCCCAGCTCCACCTTGACCTGGGTCAGGAAGGCGGTTTTCTTGTGGACCGTGTCGATCATTGCCACTTTCATGCCCGGCCGGGCAATGGCAAGCACGATGCCGGGCAAACCACCGCCCGCCCCCACGTCCAGCACGTTGTTCGCCTGCGCAAACGCAGGTACGGCCGCCAGCGAATCGAGCAGGTGCAACGTCATCATCTGCACGGGATCGCGCACGGACGTCAGGTTGTAGACGCTATTCCACTTGTGCAGCAGCGCCAGGTAGTCCAGCAGCTGCTCCTGCTGCAGTTCCGTCAACTCCAGGCCCAGGTCCGTCAGCCCGTTTTTCAGCAGTTGCGCCAGCACGGCGCGCTCGTACAGGGCCATCAGGCTGCCTCGTCTTTCAGGTTGACGAAGCCGCCGTAGCCGGCCTTTTTCAGGTGCACCAGCAGCAGCGAGATCGCCGCCGGCGTAACGCCCGAGATGCGCGACGCCTGCCCCAGCGTCTCGGGACGATGCTTGGCCAGCTTCTGGCGCACCTCGACCGACAGCGCGGCGATGTCCAGGTAGTTGAACCCGTCCGGCAGCTTCAGGTTTTCGTAGTGCTCGTGGCGCTCCACTTCCTTCAGCTGGCGTTCGATATAGCCCGAATACTTCAGCTGGATCTCGACCTGCTCCTGCACGGCCGGATCGGCAACGCCCGGGCCGCCCAGGTTCTGGCCTTCGACACCCGTCAGGGTGACCAGCGTGTCGTAATTGACGTTCGGGCGGCGCAGCAGATCGGCCAGCGAATACTCCCGCTCGATGGCCTGGCCGACGACGCGTTCGGACTCGGCCGCGGCCAGGATGCGGGGGTTGACCCACGTCGATTTCAGGCGCTCCAGCTCGGTCGCAACGGCCTCGCGCTTGCGCTCGAAGGCTTCCCACTGCGCATCGCCGACGACGCCCAGCTTGCGGCCAATCTCCGTCAGGCGCATGTCCGCATTGTCCTCACGCAGCGACAGACGGTACTCGGCGCGGCTGGTAAACATGCGATACGGCTCCTGCACGCCCTGCGTGACGAGGTCGTCGACCAGCACGCCCAGGTAGGCTTCCGAGCGCGCCGGCGTCCACGCGTCCTTGTCCTGCGTCTGCAGCGCGGCGTTGATCCCGGCCAGCATGCCCTGCGCCGCCGCCTCTTCGTAGCCCGTCGTGCCATTGATCTGGCCGGCGAAATACAGGCCGGCAATGGCCTTGGTTTCCAGCGATGCCTTCAGGCCGCGCGGGTCGAAATAATCGTATTCGATGGCATAGCCGGGCCGCATGATATGGGCGTTTTCCAGCCCTTTCATCGAGCGCACCAGCGCGATCTGGACGTCGAACGGCAGGCTCGTCGAGATGCCGTTCGGATAGAACTCGTGCGTGGTGAGCCCTTCCGGTTCCAGGAAAATCTGGTGCGATTCCTTGCCGGAAAAGCGGTGGATCTTGTCCTCGATCGACGGGCAATAACGGGGGCCGACGCCCTCGATGACGCCCGTGTACATGGGGCTGCGGTCCAGGCCGCCACGGATGATGTCGTGCGTCTGCGCGTTCGTGTGCGTGACCCAGCACGGCAGCTGCCGCGGGTGCATCGCCGTATTGCCCATGACGGAAAACACCGGGACCGGATCGAGGTCGCCGGGCTGTTCCGTCATCTGGGCGAAGTCGATGCTGCGCCCGTCGATGCGGGGTGGCGTGCCCGTTTTCAGGCGGCCCTGCGGCAGCTTCAGTTCTTTCAAACGGCTCGACAGCGACAGCGCCGGCGGGTCGCCCGCACGGCCGGCCGAGTAGCTTTGCAGGCCCACGTGGATCTTCCCGTCCAGGAACGTCCCGGCCGTCAGCACGACGGCGCGTGCCAGGAACTTCAGGCCGATCTGCGTGACGGCGCCAACGACGCGGTCGCCTTCCACCATCAGATCATCGACGGCCTGCTGAAACAGCCACAGGTTCGGTTGATTCTCCAGGCGCGAACGGATCGCCTGCTTGTACAGGATACGGTCGGCCTGGGCGCGCGTGGCGCGTACCGCCGGGCCTTTGGAGGAATTCAGGATGCGGAACTGGATGCCGGACTCGTCCGTGGCAATGGCCATGGCGCCGCCCATCGCGTCGACTTCCTTGACGAGGTGGCCTTTGCCGATGCCGCCGATGGAAGGATTGCAGGACATCTGGCCCAGTGTTTCGATGTTATGCGTCAGCAGCAGCGTCTTCTGGCCCATGCGGGCGGACGCGAGTGCGGCTTCGGTACCGGCATGGCCGCCGCCGACGACGATGACGTCGAATTCAGTAGGAAATAACATGGTGTGGGAAAAATTCGAAGGGATTGAACCAAGATTATAGAGTTTTTTCGCTGCTGCGAATTTTTTAGGCAGAATTATTGTTGGATTGTTTCACGTGGAACATCGTGATCGGGTGGCTTTTGGTTTCACGTGGAACAAAAAAATCCCGGCACGTGGCCGGGAATCTCTTACTGACGCTGTTCCACGTGGAACATCACCACCGTTGCCACGCATCCCAACTGGTCTTCACGATCAGGATCGTTACAACGACGAGAAACACGCGACGCACAAAACCGCTGCCATGCTTCATCGCCAGCTTCGTGCCGATCAGCGAACCCGCCACCTGGCACACGGCCATCATCAATCCCAGCTGCCACAGCAGGTGGCCACTGTAGCCGAACCAGATCAGCGCGGACAGATTGCAGGCGACATTGACGACCTTCGCCACGGCTGACGCGCCGAGGAAATCAAAGCCGAAGCAGCGCACGAACAGAAACACCAGGAAGCTGCCCGTGCCCGGGCCGAAGAAGCCGTCATAAAAGCCGATGCAGGCGCCGATCAGCACGGCAAAGACTTGTTCGCGCCGGCCCGTGTGCAGCGGCGCGTGCACGCTGCCCAGGTCCTTGCGGCGGAATGTGTAGAGCGCCACGGCAATCAGCACGACGGGCAGCAACGTGCGCATGAAGTCGGCCGGGATATGCGTCACTGTAAAGGCGCCGCAGAACGCAAACAGGAACGCGGCGATCGCGGCGGGTGCTGCCGTCGTCCAGGCAATCGACACACGCTTGGCATAGTTGACCGCCGCTGCCGCCGTGCCGAAGATACCCGCCAGTTTGCTC